>Ga0070670_100002145_pt1 | contig 16197 bp, 18 predicted proteins | sample KBSS63metaG_FD_64665 | JGI IMG/M metagenome (GOLD analysis project Ga0070670, IMG submission 64665) | Switchgrass rhizosphere microbial communities from Kellogg Biological Station, Michigan, USA - KBS S6-3 metaG | ecosystem: Host-associated > Plants > Roots > Rhizosphere > Soil ... | reverse complement strand
CGCCGACCAGGAATCGAGATTGCATGACCAAACCCTTTTACTGCGCGAGCCTGATTCGGGAATTTCGTTACGTGGGTTGAACGAAAGCTGAGGCCTTCGTTGGCTTTCGTTCAGCTTGCCGGTTGGGACATCAAGCCGGGTTCATGGCGGCTTCGGCCAGCGCTTCAGCCTGCGTCAGGAGAGCCTCGTCGGCCTCTGCGCCGGGCGGCAGGGCTTCCCGCCCGACAATCACCATCAGTGGCACCGCCATTGGTGTGATTCGCCCCGTCTCGACGTGAAGCATGGTCGCTGACGCCCGATCGACGAGGCGGACGAGCCGCCCGAGCTCCGTCATTCGCCTCCGCGCATCGTCCCAGGCGGCGCGGAGCAGCAGATGCTGCGGCTCATAACGGCGGAGCACGTCGTAGATGAGATCGGTCGAAAAGCTGACCTGGCGCCCGGACTTTTTCTTTCCGGGATGATGCCGCTCGACCAGCCCGCCGATCACTGCGACCTCTCGGAAAGCCGTCTTGAGCAAATATGAGCTTTCGACCCAGTCGACGAACTCCTGCTCCAGGATGTCGGCGGAGAAGAGGGCTTTGGGATCGGTGATCGGCTCCAGCCCATAGCAAGCGAGCGCATAATCGTTCGCGACGAAGCCGAGCGGCTTGAGCCCGGCTTTCTCCATGCGCTTGGTGAGCAGCATGCCAAGCGACTGATGCGCGTTCCATCCTTCGAAGCTGTAAGCGACCATGAAATGCTGCTTTTCGTGCGGGAAAGTCTCCACGAGAAGCTGATGCGGTTCAGGAAGCACGGAACGCTCGGACTGGACCTCCAGCCATTCGCGAACATCGTCCGGAAAACGATGCCAGTCGTTGCGGTCGCAAAGCATGTGGCGGACGCGGTTTGCGAGATGCGTCGACATCGACATGCGTTGACCGCCGTAGGTGACGATGCGCGCGCTTTTCGAGGAGGCCCGGACGATGATGTCGGTGTCCTTGAACTGCTCCACCTCCAGGCTGAGGCCGGAGAAGTAGAAATGGTCGCCGGGTGACAGGGTCGAGGCATATCCCTCCTCGATCGTCCCGAGCTTCCGCCCATTGCGGAACCGGACGGTCAGCAACGGTTGCTCGACGATGACCCCGGCGTTCAGCCGGTGCTGCTGCGCAACCGCGGGCTTTGCGATTCTCCACATGCCGCCGGCCTCCGGCACGAGCCTGCGGAACCGATCATAGGCTTTGAGCGCGTAGCCGCCGGTGGCGATGAAATTGAGTATCTCTTCGAACGTGTCTTCCTTGAGCCCTGCGTAGGGCGCGGCCGATCGGATCTCGGCGAGCAACTCGGCCTGCTGAAACGGCGCTGCCACCGCCATTGCGAGGATGTGCTGTGCGAGCACATCGAGCGCACCGGGGCGAAAGACCTCGGGATCGAGCTCGCCGTCGTCGATCGCGTCGAGAGCGGCGCGGGCCTCCAGATATTCGAAGCGGTTGCCGGGAGTGATGATGCCCTTGCTGGGTTCGTCGAGGCGGTGGTTCGCGCGGCCGATCCGCTGCAGCAGGCGCGACGACCCTTTTGGCGCGCCCATCTGGACGACGAGGTCGACGTCGCCCCAGTCGATGCCGAGGTCGAGGCTCGCCGTCGCGACAAGGCCGCGAAGCCGTCCGTCGGCCATCGCGGCCTCGACCTTGCGCCGCGCCTCCACCGCGAGGCTTCCGTGATGGATGCCGATGGGCAGCGACTGTTCGTTGACCGTCCACAAATCCTGGAAGATCAGCTCGGCGAGGCTTCGCGTGTTGCAGAAGACGAGCGTGGTCTTGTGCTGCTCGATCAGCTCCATCACCTCGCGCGCCGCATGGCGGCCGGAGTGACCGCCCCAGGGGATCTTGTTCTCGGGGATCAGGATCGAGAGGTCCGGCTCCGCCCCCGGATCTCCAAGGACGAGGTCCAGGAGCTCCATGTCGGCATCGGGCGCGAGCCATGACCGATAGGCGTCGGGATCGCTGATGGTTGCGGAAAGACCGACGCGTCGGAGGCCCGGGGCCAGCCTTTGAAGGCGCGACATGGACAACGAGAGGAGATCGCCGCGCTTTTCCTTGGCGAACCCGTGCAACTCGTCGACGACGATGGTGCGGAGGTTCTCGAACATGATCGCCGAATCGGGATAGCTCAGGAGCAGGCTGAGCGATTCAGGCGTCGTCAGCAGCACTTGGGGGGGCTTCACCCGCTGCCGCGCCTTGCGGTCCGAGGGCGTGTCCCCCGTGCGCGTCTCGACGCGAATGGGCAGCGCCATTTCCTCGATCGGGCCGATCAGATTGCGCTGAACATCGACGGCGAGGGCCTTCAGCGGCGACACGTAGAGGGTGTGGAGTCCCTCGGCCGGATGCTCCGCAAGTTCGCAGATGGTCGGGAGGAAACCGGCAAGCGTCTTGCCCGCTCCAGTCGCTGCGACGAGCAAGGCGCTCCGCCCCTGGCGTGCCAGCTCCAGCATCTCGAGCTGGTGCCGGCGCGGGTGCCAGCCCTTCGACTCAAACCAATGCCGAACGACTGACGGGAGGTCGTTCAGAGCTGATCAGTCCCGTCGCGCCGCCGCTGCTCCTCCTCTGCATAGAGTTCGCGCGTCGCCTGCTCGGTACGTCCAGTCTTTCCAGTCGAGCGGCGCCGCATCACCAGCCAGATGAGGATGATGAGCAGGATGGCTGGCCCCACGATGTCGATCAGCCACCACAGCGACTCGTCCATGTTCTTCTCCTCCCGTCGGGAACTTGTTGTGCTTCGCGCCTATATAGCTCGCAATGCCGCGCTTAGGTTCCTGGATCGAGTCCCATCCCGAGGGCATTTACGTGCGCCCGGCCGACGCCTGGATCGATCCCTCCCGGCCCAAGGCGAAGGCAATGGTGACGCACGGCCATTCGGACCATGCCCGCGGCGGGCACCAGGCGGTGCTGGCCACTCCCGAAACCCTGGCGATCATGGAATGCCGCTACGGCCCCCAGTCAGGCGGACAGGGGATCGGCTATGGCGAAAACATCCGGGTCGGCGAAGTGGACGTGAGCTTTGTTCCTGCCGGCCACGTCCTTGGCAGCGCGCAGATCGTTCTCGAGCACAAGGGCGAGAAGGCGGTCGTGTCGGGCGACTACAAGCGCCGGCCGGACCCGACCTGCCCCTGCTTCGTGCCCGTGCCATGCGACATCTTCATCACCGAGGCGACCTTCGGGTTGCCGGTGTTCCGCCACCCGGACACCGGAAGCGAGATCGACCGGCTGCTGCACCGTCTTCATGCCGACCCCAGCCGCTGCATCCTGGTCGGCGCCTATGCGCTCGGTAAGGCGCAGCGGATCATTACCGAGCTGCGCGCGCGGGGCCATCACGATCCGATCTATTTCCACGGCGCGATCGAGCGGCTCAACCAGCTTTACCAGGACTTTGGAGTCGACCTCGGCGAGTTGCGCCACACCGGCGGCGCGACGAAGCAGGAAATGGCTGGCCACATCGTGATCGCTCCACCGGGCGCTCTCAACGACCGATGGTCCAGGCGCCTGCCGGACCCGGTCACGGCGATGGCATCGGGCTGGATGCGAATCCGGCAGCGCGCGCGTCAGCGGAACGTGGAGCTCCCCTTGATCATCTCCGACCATGCCGATTGGGACGAGCTGACGATGACGATAAGGGAGCTGAGCCCGACCGAAGTGTGGATCACGCACGGGCGCGAAGAAGCGCTGAAGCACTGGTGCATGACGCACCAGATCAAGGCATGCGAGCTGAACCTGGTCGGTTACGAAGACGAGGACGACTGAGCGGGCTGCTGCTGCAGCTTCTCGCCGAAGTCGACCAACTCCTTTCCGCGCGCAGAGAATTCCGCGTCGCAGGATGCGCCGATCTCTTTCGCCTTGGCGCTCCCATCCATGGCCGCCACTTCCTGACGGACTGCCCCGACCAGATCGAGCGTCGGGGCTTCGGCGCGCAGCTTCCCGTAATAATACATGACGGCAAGACTGGTCGCTTCGCGCATCTTGTCGTTCTTGGCCTTACCCGCTTCATTGACGGCCGCGGCGAAGAGAAGGAAGCACCGCACGTCCTGTTGAACCGGCGCGGGCAATGGGATCGGCGGCGCGGCCGCGGCAGGCGAGATCAAAGCCGTTGCCGCAGCAACGATGGAAAGACGGCGCATCATGATTTCCCCAATCGATAAGCGTCGACGTTGCGCAGTTCGAGCGCCGCAGTCCAGCCGGTTTCTACTGCTGAAGGGGAATGACGTTTTGAAGCGCGGCGTGCGCGCGCTCCCGGTCGATGACCAGCGCGGCAGTCTGCGTGACGAGGTCCACCAGCATCAGGTCGCGCATGGTCGGCTCGCGGGGCTCGCGATGATACATCGCGAAGGTGCCGATCACGTCGCGACCGCGAGTCAGGATCGGAATCGACCAGCAGGCGCGCAGCCCGTGCTCAAGCGCGAGCTCCCTGTAGTCCGCCCATAGCGGGTCAGCGGCGATGTCCGAGACGTAGACGGCCGCGCCCAGGAAGGCGGCCGTCCCGCATGATCCCACGCAGGCTCCGATCTCGAGGCCATCGATTGCCTCGCAATAGGCATTGGGAAGACTCGGCGCGGCGCCGTGGCGCAGATGTTTTCCGTCGGCGTCGAGCAGGAGAATCGACCCGAGGACGCCTGTCGACGAGGTCGATTCGACGATCCTGATCAGCTCGCCCAACGTCTGCTCCAGCGGGCTGTCGCTGATGGCGAGCCCCATGACCTTGGCATGCGCCACCCGAAGCATCTCGCTTCTCTTGTCATCGGTGACGTCTTGGCCCTGAATGAAGATGCCGGATGAAGCCGGCATGGGCTGGAAGACCAGATCGAGCACGACTTCCTGAGGCGAGAGGTCGGAACGAACGACGGTCAGCGGCATGGCATGGGCGACGAAGGCTTCGCCCGATCGCGCGACACCCGCAAGGATGTCGTCGACCCCCTGGTCGTCAAGCTCCGGAAGCGCCTCGACGAGGGTCTTGCCGATCAGATCGCTACGCCCGACAAGTTTCTCGAACGCCGTGTTAGTCACCGAGAAGCGGAGATCGGCGCCCTCAACAATGGCCATGAAGCCCGGCGCATGCTCGAACATCAGCTTCAGCCGTTCGGCGTCGTTGCTGTGATGAGCGACCTGCCCCAGCATGGGCCGCTCATACAGCAAGAGCATTGATGCGTCACGGCAACTCGCGAGCGGCCCTGCGGAATAAGGCCGCCGACGCCAGGAATGAAACCGCGATCACGCTTGTCCCCGCAAGCTCCAGCCAATGGCTCACGAAGGGCTCATCGGTTGGGCCCATCGCGGCAATCGCGAAGGCGATGCCGAGCGCGACAGCGGTTGTGCCGGCAGCGACCGCCATCCCGGCCGCCTTGAACCGGGCGATGCAGGCGCCAGCGATGCCGACGAGAAGCGCGCCAAAGAATAGCAGGTTCGAAGGATTGCCCTCGCTGCCTACGATCCCGACGGCGAGATTCACCCAGATCACCAGAAACGCGCCGAGAAGCGCCAGCGCAGCCCCCGCGCGGTAGTAAAGGTTGCGCGACGCACGGACCGCCAGCTCGAACCCGGCGCCGATCACCGCGAGCAAGGCGCCGGCGGAAATGAAGTCGCTTGCCGTCCAGTTGACCTCGCTCGTGAACCACATGGCGACGAAGGGTGTCGCGAGCAACGCCACTGCGAAGCCCCAGCCGAGGGCTCTCCAGGGAACGCCTTTCCTAGCTTCCGTCGTCATAAACTTGCCTCCAACCCTGATTGCGGGTTCATTGTGCCGCGATTGCACTTGAGCGGCATGAGCAAAGGCTGAGGTTTCCCTGAAAAGCGCATCCCAGAGCATTCGCTTCGACCGATTCACGCTGGATTGCGCCGACAGGCGGCTGCGTCGCGACGGCGAGCCTGTCGATCTCAGCGCACGCTATTTCGACGCCCTGGCCCTGCTGGTGAGCGAGGCCGGGACGCTCGTCACCAAAGATCGCTTCATGGGCGAAGTATGGCGCGGCGTCCCGGTCACCGACGAAGCGCTCACCCAATGCATCAAGGAATTGCGCCGCGCCCTGGGCGATGACGCATCGCGGCCCGGGTTCATCGAAACGGTGCCCAAGCACGGCTACCGCTTCATCGCGCCCCTCGAGGGCGGTGCGGTCGCGCGGGACGAAGGGCCGCACCCGTGGACGGAAACGGTTCTCGTCGGGGCAGCGGGGATGGTTGGCGGCGGCGTCGCGGGATTCTTCGGCGGGCTGATCTACGGGTTCGCGGTCACATCGCAGCCCCTGCAGCCCGGTCTTGGCGCCGTTTCCGTGCTGCTCGTGATCATCTGCCTGACGATCGCGGTGGGAGTGATGGGCGGCGCCGGAGTTGGGTTCGGGATTGCCGTCGCCCAACGAATGGCGGCCCGGGACTGGCGCTGGAGCATCGCCGGCGGCGCGGTCGGCGGACTGCTGATCGGGGCGATCGTCAAGTTGCTAGGGATCGATGCCTTCAACCTGCTGTTCGGCCGCTCACCGGCCGGGATGACCGGGGCCTTCGAGGGCTTCTTGCTTGGGGGTGCGGTAGGGTTGGGAGCCTGGCTCGCCTCGCGCACGGGCCGCTTGCGGCGAGGCATGGTCTCCGCCGCGCTGACCGGAGGGATTGCGGGCATGCTGATCCCGCCGGCAGGCGGACGGCTGATGGCCGGCAGCCTCCACACCCTTGCCCAAACCTTCCCGGGTTCGCGCCTCAGGCTCGATCAGGTTGGAATCATGTTCGGCGAGCGGGATTTCGGGCTCATCAGCCAGATGGTCACAGGCGCACTCGAAGGTGCGCTGTTCAGCGCCTGCCTCGTCGGCGCGACGATCCTTGCACAGCGCCATCTCGCGGCAGTTTCATCCGGCCGCGAGCAGGTCTAAAAGACCATCCGAAGCAGCCGATGAACCATATCGGCCTGCAGAGGCACCCATACGGATGGGGAACGTCCCGTGAGTTGGCCCGGGCTCCTCAAGCGGTCCCGGGCCGAGGCGCCACGAGCGGTTGCTTCCGATGATCGGGAGTTGCTTGCGCGCGTCGCCGGCAGGGACCTGCAGGCGTTTGAGCGGCTGTACCGGATCTACCAGCCGCGGCTGACCAGGTTCCTGACCACGCTTCTGAAGCGTCCCCATCTGATCGAAGAGGTGCTGGACGATACGATGATGGTGGTTTGGCAAACGGCGGATCGGTTCAGAGGCGGCAGCAAGCCTTCGACCTGGATCTTCGCCATCGCGTACCGCAAGGCCCACAAGGCCAAACTGCGTTGGCCGGACCCGGTCGAAGAGCCGGACTTCGCGGAGCGTTCGAGCGATGATCCCCAGCCGGATGAGCAGGTTGGCCACCAGCGGCTCCATATGTCGCTGATGAAAGCGATGGACCATCTGTCGGCCGACCATCGCGCGGTCGTCGACCTCACCTATTTTCATGGCCTGGGCTATCGCGAGATCGCGGAGATCGTCGACTGTCCGGTGGACACGGTGAAGACGCGCATGTTCCATGCCCGCCGGCGGCTCAAGCAAGCGATGGGCGGCAGCCTCGAAGATTGGCTCTGAGGATCGACATGGCAGAACCTTCACTTTCAGAGCATGGGCCGCACGACGAGGCGGAAGAGCTGCTTCCGTGGTACGCCACGGGTCAGCTGGGCGAGGCCGACCGCGCTCGCGTCGAACGCCATCTCTATTCCTGCGCAGCCTGCCGCGAGCAGCTCGCCCTGGAGCGGCGGATGACCGACGAGTTCAGGTCGGCGAAGCCGGAGCTCGAGTCCGGATGGGCGAGGCTGAAGGCACGGATCGAACCGCCGCGACCCACAGCCGCGCCTCGCCTTAGTTTCCTTGCCGACCTCAAGTCGCTGGTCGGCAGGCCGGCGGTGGTGGCCCTTGCCGCGGCGCAGCTTGCTTTCGTGATCGTTGCCGGGGCGAGCCTGATGTCGCTCTCGCAGCCGGACTATCACGCGCTCGGGTCCGCGCCCGCCGCTGCCCCGACCAACGTGATCGTGATTTTCCGTGCGGAAGCGACCGAGCAGGACATGCGCGACGCGCTTCAGGGAGCGGGAGCTTCGATCGTCGGCGGGCCGACGGCCGCGGACGCCTATCTCCTCCATGTCGACGCAGGTCAGCGGCAAGCTGCCATCGCTCGCCTCAAGGCGAGCCAATCGGTGCAGATGGCAGAACCGGTCGACGGAAGCCCCCAGTGATCAGGATATGCCGGCTGCTGGTAACGGTCCTCGCCTCGTTCCTGGCGGCCTCGTCTGCGCCTGCGGCCGCCCAGAATGCGAGCGGCCGGCCGGACCGCGAGATCCTCGTCATGGTCAAGCATCCAGCCGACCATTATCGCGCCACGGGCGCTTACGGCGGCAGCTATGGCGACGAGCTTGGCCGGAGCGCGCGGGAGCGGCTGGCTCGCCAGATTGCGCGGCAATATCGCCTTACTCTGGTGGACAATTGGGCGATGCCGATGATCGGCGTCGATTGTTTCGTGATGATGGTCGAGGATGCGCGATCGACCCATACGGCCGCGGACGAAGTGTCGCGCAACCCCAATGTTGAATGGGCGGAGCCGGTGCAGCTCTACGCCACCCAGGCGGCGCCGCCGGCGAGCCATAACGACCCACTTTATCCGGCGGAGCCGGCGGCCTCACAATGGCACCTGGCCGCGCTTCACCAAATGGCGAGCGGTCGCGGCACGCGTGTCGCAGTGATCGACAGCGGGATCGACGCGGCGCACCCCGATCTCGCCGGCCAGGTGATGGTCAATCGAAACTTCGTCGCCGGGCAGCCGCTCGTTGCCGAGCAGCATGGCACCGCCGTCGCCGGAATCATTGCCGCAAAAGCGGACAATCGGATCGGCATTGCCGGTATCGCGCCGCGCGCCCGGCTGCTGGGGCTGAGGGCGTGCTGGCAGGGGCGCGGATCCACTTCCTGCGACACGCTCAGCCTCGCCAAGGCTCTCTATTATGCGGTCGACAGCCGTCCCGACGTCATCAATCTCAGCCTCAGCGGACCCAATGCAAGGCTGCTCCGGGAGATACTGAGTATCGCCTATGCGCGCGGCATCACGGTCGTTGCCGCTTTCGATCCGAAGCAGCCGGGCGGCGGCTTTCCCGCCTCAGTCGCGGGCGTTATTGCCGTCTCAGACGCGCCCGCACCGGGCGCGGATCGCGAGGTCTATGTCGCACCGGGCCGCGACGTGCCGACCACGCAGCCGGGGGGACGATGGTTTCTCGTGAACGGGAGCTCTTTTGCGGCGGCGCACGTCAGCGGCCTCATTGCGCTGCTGAGAGAACGGCGCCCCTCGGCGCCGCTCATGTTGGTATCCCAGCGTCGCGGGGGGTCGATCGACGCTTGCGCAACCCTCATCAAAGTTGCGGGCGCCTGTGACTGCGGTTGCCGCTCAGCAGTTCTTCGGGCGGGGCTGCACTAGGCTCATCCGAGCCCTGATTTCGCTGGTCGCGATGGCGGTTCCGTCGCAGGCGATGGGCCAGGTGGGCGCAGTCCTGTCCGCCTATACCGACCTCCGGTTTCGCGGGCTATCGCTGAGCGACGGCCGGCCGGTCGGCCTCCTCGATCTCTCCTACGATCATCCGGCCGGATTCTATGGGGCACTCTCCGGAAGCATCGTCGCAACGCGCCACGATGGGCTGAAGCCGCTGGGGCTCACCTTGAATGCCGGCTACGCACATCGGGTCGGACGAAATCTGTCGCTCGATCTCGGCGCGGTTCATTCGCGCTACTCCCGCTATTCGGGCGGCATGTCCGAGCAGTCCTATACGGAGCTGTACGCTGGCCTCTCCACAAGGTTCGTCGGGACGCGGTTTGCGCTGTCACCGAACTATCTCGGCCCTGCTCGTTGGACCTTGCACGGTGAGGTGAACGGCCATCTCGACGCGGGCTCCGATGTCTCACTGGATGCGACATTGGGGGCGCTGCTTCCCTTGCAGGACAAAGGCTACCAGGGAAACAGTCGCGCGACGTGGGATGCTCGCCTGGGCATAGCGAAAAGGGTCGGACCCGTGTCGATTCACGGGGCTTTGACGGCGCGCGGCCACGGAAACTTCTACGGCGCCTACGGTCGCAGTCGAACCGCTTTGATCCTCGGCCTCAGTACGACGCTCTAGTGGACAGCCTCGACCCGTTCGAGACCGGATTTCGCAAGCTGGTCGTCGATTTGCCCGACTAACCGGTCCAGCCCCGCCGAGTCCGCCGCTTCGGCGCGCGCAACCAGCACGTCCTGTGTATTAGACGCGCGCAGCAGCCACCAGCCGTCGGTTGTGCTGACCCGAACGCCATCCGTGGCGTCGACCTTTGCGCCGTCTGCCGCGAGCCGGTCGCGGACCTCTTCGACGATGGCGAACTTGCGGGACTCATCGACCTGAAAGCGCAGCTCGGGCGTAGCCACCGACTTCGGCATCGCTTCCATGATGTCGGTCAGGCTCCTGCCCGAAGCGCTGACCGCTTCGATCAGCCGGACGGCGGCGTAGAGCGCATCGTCGAAGCCGTACCAGCGGTGCTTGAAGAAGATGTGGCCGCTCATCTCGCCTGCCAGCGGTGCTCCGGTTTCCTTCATCTTCGACTTGATGAGACTGTGGCCCGTCTTCCACATGAGCGGGGTTCCGCCCAGCTCGCTGACGCGGTCGAACAGGGTCTGGCTGGCCTTCACGTCGGCGATGATGGTCGCTCCGGGCTGTTCCTGAAGCACCGGCACGGCGAGGATCATCAGCAGCTGATCGCCCCAGATGACGCGGCCTTTCCCGTCGACCGCCCCGATCCTGTCGCCGTCGCCGTCGAAGGCGATGCCGAAGTCGAGACCCTTTTCCGCCACCAGCCGCTTCAGATCGTCCAGATTCTTTTCGACGGTCGGGTCGGGATGGTGATTGGGAAAGCGGCCGTCGACCTCCGTGAAGATCGCGTGATGCTCACCGGGGAGTTTCTCGAGGAGCTTGTCCAGGATTGGCCCGGCAGCGCCGTTTCCGGCATCCCAGCCTATGCGGAAGGCTTTGCCCGAAAATCCTTCGAGGAGACGGGTTACATATGCTTCGCGGATGTCGACTTCCTCGGTCCGGCCACTGCCTTCGCTCCAGTCGCCACCGGCCGCGCGGCGGCCGAGCGCCTGGATTTCTTGGCCGAAGACAGAGCGGCCTTTCAGCAGGAGTTTGAAGCCGTTGTAGTCGGCTGGATTGTGGCTGCCGGTGACCTGGATGCCGCCGTCGACGTCGAGATGATAGGTCGCAAAATAGAGCATGGGCGAGGGGCCCATGCCAGTCAGCACGACATCGATCCCGCCTTCGGTCAGACCCCGGCCCAGCGCTGCTTCGAGCGTTTCGGAATGAGTGCGCCCATCGCGGCCGACCGCGATGCGCTTCGCGCCTTCGTCACGGGCGAGCGCGGCATAGGTGCGGCCAAGGGCGTAAGCGTCGGCTTCGGTCAGCGTGTCGCCGACGACCCCGCGGATGTCATATTCGCGGAGGATGGTGGGATTGAACTGGTGGCTCATCCCGCTGCCCTAGCGGGAGAATTTCGCCTCAGCCAGCCGCTGCGACCTTTTGCTCATCGTCGGCCCCCGGCACGCCAAGCCCCGCGATCATCTCGCGCAGCTCCTGGCGCGCGGTGATGTGGCCGATGCCGACGTCACCGATCTGCTGCAGGTCGAGGAGGGTCAGGCCCTTGGGGAAGAGCTCGCGGTAGATGACGCGCTCGCCGAGACCCGGAATGACGCGGAATCCCACGCGGCGCGCAAGTTCGTCGAGTGCCGCGCCTACCCTCTTCAGATTGTGCGATTCGATATGCTGCAGGCGATTTCTCAGCACCACCCAGTCGACTGTCTTGCCGGTGACCTTCGCGCGCTGCGTGCGGCTGTTCCAGATGAGTTCCGCGTAGAAGCTCGGCCGAGTGATCTTGTAATTCTCCGGGTGAACCTGACCGATGAGGTCGAGGTCGACGAAGCTGTCGTTCATCGGGGTAACCAGAGTATCGGCCTTGAGGATGGCGGCGCGCGCGATCGCGTCGTCGCGGCCGGGCGTGTCGATGACGATCACGTCGGCATCAGTTGCGAGGCGGCCGATCGCGGCAGCGAGACCTTCTTCGGAATGGTCTTCGAGGACCTCGTAGGCCGCCCGCGGCAGCTCCTTTTCCAGACGCCGCATGGTGGCGTCCCGGTTCTCCAGGTAGCGAGTCATCGTGCGCTGGCGGCTGTCGAGGTCGAGCGCGCCGACGCGATGGCCCGAAGCGGCGAGTGCGATGGCGGTGTGAACCGCGGTCGTCGACTTGCCCGTCCCGCCCTTTTCGTTCGCGAAGACGATGAAATGCGGCTGGCTCATGCTTGATCTTTTCCCCTGCGGCATCGAAACGCCGCCCCAACGCAAGATTAACTGAGGCTCCCCGCAGGTGCAAATCGTTCGTAACAGTGAAGAATTGGCACGCGCGAGGGTCCGGATGAAAGGCCGCGTGGCGCTCGTGCCCACCATGGGCGCACTCCACGCGGGCCATCTTGCACTGGTGGCGGAAGCGAAGAAGCAGGCGAACAGCGTCGTGGCATCGATCTTCGTGAATCCGACGCAGTTCGGCGCTGGCGAGGACTACGGCCGCTATCCGCGTCAGGAAAAGGAGGACGCGGCCTTGCTGGAAAAAGCGGGTTGTGACCTGCTCTGGGCGCCTGCCGTGAGCGACATCTATCCCGACGGATTCGCCACCAAGGTCAGTGTAAAGGGCGTCTCCGAGCGATGGGAAGGCGAAATCCGGCCGGGTCACTTCGACGGTGTTGCGACAGTGGTCGCCAAGCTCCTGCTCGCAGTTCGGCCGGACGTCGCCCTATTCGGCGAGAAGGACTTCCAGCAACTCGCCGTCATTCGGCGAATGACCGGCGATCTGGCGATCCCGGTGGACATCGTCGGCGTCCCGACGGTCCGCGAGCCGGACGGCCTCGCCCTATCTTCTCGCAATCACTATTTGCTCGCCGAGGAGCGGCACCAGGCAGTTGCGCTCCCGCGGGCGCTGGAGGCGGCGCGGGCAGCCATCCGCAGCGGCACGACGGTCCCTGAAGTGCTCAACGAAGCGCAGCGCGCACTTCGCGACGGAGGCTTTTCCCGAATCGATTATTTTGCGCTGGTCGACGCCGCCACGCTCGAACCGCTCGGCGCGGCCGAGGGCGATATGCGCCTGATCGCGGCTGCGGTGATCGGCACCACCCGCCTTATCGACAATCTGGCCGTTTGACGTGGTTGAATCGCGTTAACCATTTTTTTGCTGTTCGCGGACGAACTTCTCCTCAACAGAACCGAGGGGACGATCATGGGGGCAATTAGTCAGAAGAGCGCGGAATTCCTTCTCAGGAGCCGCCTTGCCGATGCCGAAGCAGGCGACGTCGATGCCTTGTTCGAGCTTGGAATCACTTATTCCACTGGCCGCGGCGGCATCGCCGTCGACCTGATCGAAGCCCACAAATGGTTCAACCTCTCGGCACTGTCCGGATGCACGCGCGGTCAGGAATGCCGCGCTGAAATCTCGCTCGAGATGACGGCGCGCGAAATCGCCGAGGCGCAGCGGCAGGCCCGCGCATGGCTGACCACGACCGGCTATCAGCGGCGCGCGGCCTAGTCAGCGCACCAATATTGTGACGGCGCGGCCGAGGCCCGGCCGTTCCTTGCCCCAGCTGGTGATCGACACCTGCGGCGCGGGCACGCCCAGGAGTATCAGGTAACTGCGCGCTTCCTCAGCTCGCCTGGCCCCAACGGCCAGCGCATGATCACGGGTGTCGCCGGCATCACCATAGCCTTCCACCCGGACGACCACCTCAGGATGGCGGCGCAGCCAGGCGGCCTGCGCGGTGAGAACCGTCCGTGCCGGGGCGCTCAGCCCCGAGCTCTCGACTCCAAAATAGACGGTAGTGCCCCCCGACTGGGCGGCAAATTCGGCGCGTTGAGCGTCGATCCCCTGAAGCACGGGCTGCGCCGGCCCGCGCTTGGTCAGGAAGGGAAGCTGCGCATGCGCCGAAGCGCCCGCGACGACCAGTGAGGAAAAGAGGAGAAAATGGCGCATCAGTCGATCACTCCGGACCAGTCGGGATCCGATCCATCCTGGGGGATGGTCATCGCCCTGGCATCACTCCCGTCCAAGGTGACCCGGTAAAGACCCGATCGCCCTCCCGAGCCGACCCGTTGGAAGAGCAGCTCTCGGCTGCTGGCCGCCCAGGTCGCGCCTTCGTCACCGGGGCCGTTGGTCAGAACTCTCTCGCCCGTCCCGTCCGGCTTGACGATTCCTATCCGGCGACCGTCCTGTCCGCGCCTTGTGAACGCGATCAGATTGCCATCAGGGCTCCATTGCGGCGCCCCGTACCAACCGCCGCCGAAGCTGATCCTGCGCTGGGCCGAGCCATCAGCGTTCATGACATAAAGCTGCTGCGATCCGCCGCGGTCGCTTTCGAACACGATCCGGCTGCCGTCGGGCGAGAAGCTCGGGTCGGTGTCGACCCCCGGCGAGGTAGTGAGCCGCTGGGGAGCACCACCACCCGCGCTAACGACGTAAATGTCGCTATTCTGTCCCTGCATCATCGAGAAGATGATGCGGCTTCCGTCGGGCGAATAGCGCGGTGCGAAGCTGATCGCATCGCTCGGCACCAGCGCCCGATCCTGCTTGGAATCGAGATCGAGGATGCGTACCCCGGGCTTGCCGCCGGCGAAGCTTACATAAGCGATCTGCGTCGCCTTGGGAGAGAGGCGGGGGGTCAGGACGAGTGCTTCGCCGCCGGTCACGTAGCGATGGTTGTATCCATCGCTGTCCATGATCGCGATGCGCCGCATTCGCCCGTCCCCGACGCCGCTCTCCGCGACATAAGCAATGCTCGTGTCGAACATGCCTGGAGCGCCCGTGATCGCAGTGTAGGCGAGGCCCGAGCATTTATGGGCGGCGCGGCGCCAGTCGTTCGGCCCGATCACAAAACCCTTGCGCGCGAGCTCGCGGCCCTTTTCCGCATCATAAACGTAGCAGCCGACGGTCAGGCGGCCGTCGGATCGCGACTGGACGAATCCGGTGACCAGAGCTTTCGCGCCCGCCGACCGCCATTTCGAGAAGGTCGGGGCCGTCACCTCAGGGTAGGAATAATAATCATCGCGCTTGGGCTTGAGCGGCATCAGTTCGGAGGTTTGCCGGAGGTCAGTCTCGATCTGCTCGGTTACCTGCCAGCCGACCGCCAGCATCTCATTGCCCCGGCTGCCGCCGGTCGGGCTCGTCAGCGGCGGCACTGCGATGACCGTCGCCGCCGGCGTGCCGGGCTGTTGCGCCTGGGCTGCTCCGGCCAGGCCGGTCAGCAGGAAGGGTAATAAGAGTCGCTTCATGATGTCTTGGTGATCGCCTTGAATTTCTCGACCCAGCCAGGGGGTTGTCGCCGCGGCCGCCCTTGTCCGTCGAGGAAGGCGGCCGTGACGCGTGCGTCGGTCAACAGTTCGGGCCCGCGCATGACTCGCTGATGAATATCGACACTCGATGCGCGGACCTGCTCGACATGGCTGACAACCTGAATGTCGTCTCCGAGGCGCGCGGGACGTCTGTACTTGATGTCGACCTCCACGACCGCATAGGCCGCGCCGGATTGCCGGAGCTCGGCGGCCTGGTCGACGCCGACTGCGCGGATCATGTCGGACCGCGCCCGCTCCATGAATTTGAGATAATTTGCGTAATAGACGATCCCGTAGGCGTCGGTGTCTTCGAAATAGACGCTGAGCGCGAAGCGGTGCTCATTGCCCACGAAGCCGCCGCGATAAGGGGTGTCGAGCGATTCAGACGCCATTCTGACCGCCTGTAGCCACCGGTGAGTCAGGCCGTAAACCCCGCTTGACTCCGATGTAACGCGAAGGTTACATGTAACCCATGAGTTACATAGGGAGTTGGGGAATGGACAGTTTCGTAATTGGTTTGGTGGCGGGAGGCGGGGTGGTCCTATTGGTTGCGGCGGTCGCCAAGTGGCGACGGCGCGACATGCCGATGAGCGTCGCCGAAAAGGCGGAATATCTGAGCAAGCGCAGGGAACGGATGCTGCCCGCGCTCGCGGTCATCTTCCTGTCGCAGCAGGTGACCTTTTTCTCCACGGTCAATTCGCCCGGGTCTCATTCGGCTTACAATGCCAAGATCTGGGCGTGGCTGGTGCTCTCGATCGTCCTTTTGCTCGCCCTTTCGACCAAGGGTTTCTGGCTGGAGCGGAAGGAGGTGCGGGACCT
>Ga0070670_100002142_pt1 | contig 16207 bp, 17 predicted proteins | sample KBSS63metaG_FD_64665 | JGI IMG/M metagenome (GOLD analysis project Ga0070670, IMG submission 64665) | Switchgrass rhizosphere microbial communities from Kellogg Biological Station, Michigan, USA - KBS S6-3 metaG | ecosystem: Host-associated > Plants > Roots > Rhizosphere > Soil ... | reverse complement strand
TCGAATCTCTCCACTCCGACCATTATTTTGAAAACTTAGCCGGGTTAAGTTCTTTGGGAGCGTTGCGGGAACCCCGCTCCGCTTCACCCATTACCCAGCTGGCCTAGCGCGGTCCCGCTCCACTCTGTCAAGACGCTCACGGAGCTCAAGAGTACGGTCGCGGGTCGATTATGTGTTCGCCGCATCTTTGTTCTGTTGATCGATCTGACGCTCCAAAGCTTGAAACCGCTGTTCATAGCCTGAGAAGACGCGCTCGAGTTCGGCGCGTGGGACCTGGGCTGTGCGGAGATCGGCCAAGGTGTCGTCGGTACGCTTGCGATCCTCAAGGCCGCGATCGGTGCGCCATTTTAGTTCCTGCTGGGTCACCATGGACGTGACGACCGTCGACAGGCTGGCCTTTGTGTTGGATGCCTCTAAGCGAGCATCCTCTCGTACCTGGGCAAAATTGTCCTTGATGGGCTGTAGGGCGAAGTAGCGAAGCCCCCAAGGATCGTAATGGCAACCGTGCTGAACCCGATCAGCAGCGGCCATTGGGTACGGCTCCCCCTCGGAAGTCATCGGCAAGCCCACGCGGCTGCGAGGCGATGTCCGTAAAGCCTTGACGCATCCGGACGTCGATATAGGCAATCTGGCGGGCATGGTTGTGGACCCGCTCGGATATGTGGACGTAGCGGGCATCATCATTCATCCCGGTCATGTCGCCTTTTCCAATCGTTGTTTTCATTTCCGATAAACGACCTTCTAATATTCCAGTTCATTGCTTGGAGAAGTTTCGCCGCGAGACCCCGCCTGCGGTTAGGGTAGCGGGGCTGGATGTTGAGAACCCACAGATGTGATTTGGGTGGGTGGTGAAACTCTTTCGCCCCATCACTCGTCTGCCGGTAATGGAAAGACCAAAGTTCAGCTTTCGGGTCATATATTCTGTTGCGGGTGCAATTCTTGCGATATGGGCGGGGTTAGCAGTAGAGATCTGCCACCTTCTTGGCTGGCTTTGACGATCAGGCCCAATGAGAGCCTGAGCTTCGAACCGTGTTTGGCGTTGTTTCTGTCAGTATGACGATCGCTGATAACCCGTCAGGTTTTCCGCTCATGCCTGAGGCATAGGGTGTGCTCTAAAACCAACCGGTTGCGGTAAGTGATAAAACGCGCCGGTTCGTTGTTGGCAGCAGCGGCGAGTAACTTCTCGGTCAAATAGTCGACAGCGGCCTCTAAATGAGCCGTTTCAACAGTCTGGTCTTCGGCTAAAATTCTAGCAGCAAATTTTGGCATAGGAGTTCATCTCCATTGTGGAATGGAGCAATAATACATCTCTTGTTAAGGATGATCATAGGGCATTTTGCGTGATCATTTCTGACAAGTTAATACACACAGGCCGTGTGCCGATCTCGGACATATCTGCTTTATTGATGTGATCAGGGACCTGGGGTCTGTTGCCAGTTGGCAATCTGCATAGAAAATGATCTGTGATTTTCGGATAGGTTGGAGCAAAAAATGGCCTGGAAGCGCTTAGACACTCAAGATGTACTTAATGTTAGGTACTATCCCCATAGAAAACGGCTTAAGGCCCATCTCAAATCAGGCTACTCCGCCGAATACATGCCTATTTCTGAAGAAAGATACTCCCAACTTGTAGCCAGCGGCCACCATCACGACATCGATATATTCTTCAGGAATATGATTACCCCTTACCAGGTCTCGAAACGGCCAACGCTTAGGTTCACCGCTATAAAAATAGCGAAACGAGCAGCAGCTGCAGCCGCTGTCATAGCGTTTGTCGTTCTTCTTGGGCTTTGGAACTCTGGTGTGATGTCTGCTTACCTCACTCACATCTTTCCGGCCGTTGCTGGTTAAATGCGGTTCGTGGCGAGGGCTAGGCGCGGAAAACAGTCGTCACGATTTGTTCGATGTTGTGCCGGATTTCCAAGTTTGGAATCAGGTACGCAGCTTGCGCTGCCCGATAGGTATCGCGGGCAGCGTTAAACGAACCGACCCATGGGATCGCGCTTGAAAGTCCCGCGATAATCCAAATCTGTAATCTCATGCAATCCTAATAGGACTTTTTCGGCCGGCCAGCAATGGTGCCGGGGTAACCGTTTGGGCTCACGCTGATGTGATTAAAGCTTTCAACCTTACCAACGGGAAGAAAGCCTGCTTTCGCAGGGAGTGGATACGAACCACCTTTCTCACCTGATCTAGGTCGAGGAGGAATTAAACCTCACCACCAGAAAAATGATTGTTGTCGGCGGCGCCCAGCGTTTTAGGTCCGCGCGGTACCCACAACTTTGGAGCTTACACCTCCGAACGGGTGAGGAGATAGTCAAGCCCGCCGAGCCTATACCACCGGTAGCCGTAGGCATCGAGCAGCAACCGATGGTGCCCTTCACTGTCCGCCTCACTATTTCCGCCATCCATTATGTCGATGAGTTTCGCACCCTCCCCCACGGCCTCGTTGGGCTTGATCATGAACTCGACAGGTTTTGGATGAAGGTTATGGATGACCAGCACGGAGTTGTTGCGCCAGTCGTAACGTAGAGCCAGGACCCCGTCGTCTCCAGTGTCGACGACCGTGCATTCTCCCCACCCGATCTCTGGCGCTTCTTTGCGCATCCGGATCAGTCGTTCCATCCAGTTGAGCATCGAGTCTGCGTCGCGGCGTTGGTCGGCAACGTTGATATGCGGATAGCCGTACGGGCCCTCGTTAATGACCGGCAACATCGGTTTGTCGCTTTTCGTGAACCCGGCTTGAGGCTCCGTCGACCACTGCATTGGCGTTCTTGCGCAATTGCGCTCAGGCAGGTTCAGGTTGTCACCCATGCCGATCTCGTCGCCATAACGCAGAACCGGGGTGCCAGGCAACGAGAACATGAGGCTATAGGCCTGTCGGATGCGACGTGGGTCGCCTTGTAACATCGGAGCCAGGCGACGCCGGATGCCTCGGTCGTAGAGCTTCATATCCTTTTCGGGACCGAAGGCCGCGAATACGGCGTTCCGCTGCCTATTCGACAGCCGTCCCAGATCGAGTTCGTCGTGATTGCGAAGGAACATACCCCACTGGGCGGTCTCCGGCCGGGGCTTCGTATCATTCATTGCTTTAACCAAGGGCCGGGCGTCGGCTGCGGCCAGCGCATAGAAAAGTGTCTGGTTGACCTGGAAGTTGAACATCATTTGCATTCGGTCGCCGTCATCGCCGAAATATTCCAAGTCAGTCTCAGGCAAGACGTTGGCTTCCGCAAGGATGATTGCATCGCCACGGCGCCACTGCAGGAACTCCCGAAAGCGCCGTAGCATGTCATACTGCTCTCTCGGCTTCGCGACATCCGCGCCCTTCTCGGCGATAACGAATGGGACAGCATCCATGCGGAACCCACACACGCCAAGCTGGATCCAGAAACCCATGATCTTCAGAATTTCCGCCTGAACCAGCGGGTTGGCGGTGTTGAGGTCAGGCTGGAAATCGTAGAAGCGATGGAAATAGTAGGCCTTCGCCTTCTCGTCGTATGTCCAAGTCGATTTCTGGACACCAGGAAAGACCATGCCTGTATCGGCATTCGCAGGCTTTTTCTTCGACCAAACGTACCAATCGCGATAGGGTGAGTGCGGATCGGCGCAGGCTGACTTGAACCAAGCGTGCTCGTTTGATGTGTGATTGACAACCAGGTCGATCAAAACCCGAATACCACGCTGTTTGGCCGCATGCGTAAATTCTACGAAATCTCCGAGTGTCCCATAGCGCGGATCGACGTTGTAGTAATCGGAGACGTCGTACCCATCATCCCGCCCCGGAGATGTCTGAAAAGGCATGAGCCAGATCGCAGTGATGCCAAGACCGCTGAGATAGTCCAAGCGGCGCATCAGGCCTTGGAAATCGCCCGTTCCGTCGCCGCTGGAGTCCATAAATGAGCTTACCGACAGGCAGTAGACGACGGCGTTTTTATACCAGAGGTCATTTATCAAATTGATTTTTCCTTCGGTCCGCTGACGGGTCTGCCCATCATGACAATAACTTTCTTGAGACGAATGCCTTCAAATAGGCGCTCACAGGTGACGGGCAATGCCATTAGCTTTCGCTTGATGAACGAGCTGCGGAACCTTCTTCGCTCTGCCAAGTCAGATTGGGCGAGGTCAGATGATTCCCTATCCGCCACTCGATGCTTTGAAACCCGTCGGAAACGGCATCTGGGTCGTCGACAGCGGCCCGATAAAGGCAGGCGGGTTGATACCCCTACCCGTCCGAATGACAGTAAAGCAACTGATTGACGGCAGCATCGACCTTCATTCTCCAACCCACTCTGATGAAGGACTTCGCCAAGAGATTGAGAAGCGCGGGGCTATCCACCACGTGGTCGCACCTCAGCCAAACCTGTCACTGACGTCATGCAAGCAGGATCGCTTCACGACGGATTGCTACGGCTGCCGCAACTGATGCACCTCGGATCGGAGGCGGGTCCGGTCGTTCACTGAACTCTCGCCAGATAAACAGCGTCAGCTCTGCCCCGTCAGTTTTGGTCTCACCACGTCCATCCGCGAATTGTTCGAGCGCCCTATAGCGCTTATCCTCCCAGAAAAGGTCTTCGACCCACTCGTAAACCGGAATAGCGTGGAAACGAATTGGATAGCCTGGAGAGTGACCGAAGCGGCCGAGATATACCCGTTGTACGCCAAGCATTTTCAGCGCTTTTTGAACGACCTCAAAAACAATCCCCCATTGAACCCAGGACCTCAGCTGGAAGATCACTGAGATCATTCGTGGCCTTTATTGACGCGATGATCAGATATCCGGGTACGGCAGAGTTGACACGATGGTTCACAGACCAGTGAGATTTCGGGCGATGTGAAGGCGCGACGGTATTTGCTGTGTCCGGGGCATGGCGGCAATTTATCTAGATTTACTCGCGCTGCAATGTCCGGTGTTCGCGCAATCCGGCCATACCTGTGGATCGATGTCACCTACCTGAAGGTTCGTCGCGGGGGGCGCATCGTCTCTGTCGCGGTCATCATCGCGGTGGGCTTCAACACCGATGGCCGAGGTGAGATGCTCGGCATGGATATCGGCACATCCGAGGGCGAAGCGATCTGGACGGAATTCCTGCGCAAGCTGACAAGGCGAGGCCTCCGCGGCGTCAAGCTCGCTGTCTCCGACGCCCATGAAGGCATAAAGGCCGCCGTTTCAAAGGTTCTTGCCGCCACCTGGTAGCGCTGCAGGGTTCACTTCATGCGCAGTGCATTGGCTCATGCCGGGAAGAGCGGCGCAAGCTGGCCCGCCGGGGTTTGAGGGGGCGGCGCACCGAGGTGGCGAGCATTTTTCCCAACGAGGATGCCATCATCCGTCTCGTCGGCACTCTGCTGCTCAAACAGAACGACTGTGGGCAAAACGCGCACCTTCCCAAGCGGGCGTCATTTCCATTTTTTCTACCGCCTAAGTGGATATTCCGTGTGTTCAGCTCACAAGCGTTTGTTAGACTTCCGCCGGCTTGAGAAGGGATCATTGACCTGTATGGCGCGCTTGGCGGCAATCCTGCGCGGAGCGATACCGCCGAGCAGATAGACGACAGCACGCGACGCTTGCGTTTTTGCCATTTGCATCACAGAATCGATCTTTGCAAAGTTAGCGTTACAAGACAATTTTCATGAGGCTGCCTTGATCTTCGCCGAGCAACTCGATCATCTGCCCGCAACAAAACGCCGCGAGCTCGCTCGCGTCGTGCAGATCATATTTGAGGAGTTTGGGGACGCCCAGAAAGCCAAACTTTCCGAAAAGGGTCGCGCGGGACGGATTCTGAAGCTGATTTTGTTTGGCTCCTATGCCCGTGGCGACTGGGTTGAAGACCACGACAGCGGTTATCGCTCAGACTATGACCTGTTAGCCATCGTCAACACTAGGAGATTTGCCGAGGAGAACGACGTCTGGCTGAAGATCGATGAACACCTAACACAGGCGTTTGCAATTACCCAGCATCTCCAGACGCCGGCGAAAGTCATCGTTCACAGCTTGCCTGACGTCAATGATAAACTTGCCCGCGGCCTGCCCTTCTTTGTCGACATCGCCCGCGATGGCATTATCCTATATGAAGCCCCTGGTTATCCCCTGACCGAGCCGAAGCCACTGACGCCAGAGGCTGAGCACCAAGAGGCTCAGCGACATTTTGACCAATGGTTTCCTAAGGCGCGCCGTTCTCTCGACACCGCGACCTTTCAACTGGAAAAGTCCAAAGACGATAACCAATGGCAGAATGATGCTGCCTTCGCACTGCATCAGGCAACAGAAGGCTTTTATCATTGCGTACTTCTCGTCCTTACCCTCTACAGCCCCAAATCCCATCGACTGAATATGCTAAGGACGCATGCTGAGCGCATCGACCCGAGGCTGATTGCCGCATGGCCACGCGATACGAAATATGCACGGCGGTGTTTCTCGCGTCTCGATCGCGCTTATGTGGACGCACGCTACTCCGCCAACTACGAAATCAGCTCAGACGAACTTGATTGGCTTGTCGACCGCATCAAGCAGCTCAAGGAAATCGTAGCAGCAATTTGCGCTGAGCGACTCAATGCCTAAAACTGGCGCCACCCCAAGCTGCAGGCAATCCTTATCTTGAGAAGCGTCTTACCGGAAGCAACACCGGTCGGTCCCGATAAACGAGACTACGTCAAGATCTGCCGTAGCGGGCTCAGCCCCCACCTCCCCTCAGCCGGTCTTGGGATTCAAATTCGGTTCTGCCGGTGAGGCCGCGCAGGAATTCAGGAACCTGCACCATCGAACCAGCCCTGAGGTTAAGAAACAAAGAAAGCTTCAATTGCTGTGTGATCGAGGACGTCAGTTATAGCGTAGCCGTCTTTATGGGCCCACACGGCAAAGAACCCCACAGGTGCGGGATCCTTCGTATGGGAAACTTGCCTCGGCCCTCATACCTGCGCAAAGCGCTCCGGACGGAACGCCGCCAGAAGCGGATGTCTTTCGCCCGTGGCAATTTCGCCCGCGAGCAGTTCACCGATGATTAGGCCGAGCGTGGCGCCACTATGGCTGAAAGCGACATAATAGCCGGGGATGTCGGCAAGTTCGCCCAGCACCGGCTGTCCGTCGCCAGGAATAGGCTTTGGTCCCATCGCATAACTGTCGAGTTCGAGGACAGGATTGCCTTCCAGCACGCGCGACGCCTCGCTAAGCAGACCCTGCACCGTGGAATCCCTCGCCTCGTATGTCCCGTCGGTATGGATGATGATCTCCTCTTCCGACCAGCCGGAATCAAGCACCAGAGCCCCCGTTGGCGTCGGACGGATGGCCACGCGCGGAGTGTTGAGCACGGCGCGCAACGGCAGGCGGTATGGCTTGGTCTTGACCAGCAGCGCGACCGGGGTTGCGTCGCCGATGGGTTGGCCGGCCTCCGCCGCCATCAGCGGCACCGCCGGACCGGTGGCAACGAGAACGGCATCTGCGGCAAAGCTTCTGCCGTCGACGGTGGCGACGCCGCGCGCACGGCCTGCTTCGATTGTGACAGACGCACGACCCGCATCCGTCACCAGCGCGCCGCCAAGTTTCAGGAATTCGGCAAGCAGCACCTCGATCAAGCCGGGCAGATCCACCCAGCCCTCGCCGGGATTGAAGATCGCGCCCTGAGGGGTCACCGTGCCAGCATCCACGCCCGGCGTCACCGCGGCAATCTCAGGCCCGTCGAGATGCAGCGCTTCGTATCCGATCGCCTTTTCATGGGCAAACGCGGCGGCGATGTCGTTGGCCGCGTTGTCAGCATCCCAAGTCAACCCGCCATCGAAGCGCAGCCAGTCGGCATCGGGATGTCGGGTCGCCAGCGTGCGATACCGGTCGATGCCGATCATCCGCAGGCGATGATACTCCTCGGATCGCACGCGGGAGGAATTGAGCCAGGCGAGCGAGCGGCCGGAAGCGCCGTTGGCAACCGGACCATCGTTGATCAACGTCGTGGTGACGCCGAGCCGCGCCAGATTGACGGCAGAGGAAACGCCGAAGATGCCGGCACCGACGACGATGGCAGTCGAGACGGAAGAAGAGCTCATGAAATTCACTTTCCTGATAAATGCGGTCTTGAGGGATTTACCGGTCGTTTTGCAGGCTCGCGCCCTTGCCCGACCGCCGGAGAAGATCATCGCGCCGCCGCATTACAGCACCTCCGCCAGGAAGTGCTTGAGCCGCTCGGTGCGGGGGGTGTCGAAGATTTCCGAAGGGCTGCCTGCCTCGATCACCCGCCCCTCGTCCATGAAGACGACCTGGTCGGCAACCTGCCGCGCAAAGCCCATTTCATGGGTCACCACGACCATCGTCATGCCACGTCGCCCGAGATCGGCCATGAGCGTCAGAACGCCTTTGACCAGTTCCGGATCGAGCGCGCTGGTAACCTCATCGAAGAGAATGACTTCCGGATCCTTTGCCAGCGCCCGGGCGATCGCCACACGCTGCTGCTGGCCGCCGGAAAGCCCGCCTGGCCTATGATGCTGGCGTGCGGCCAGACCGACATCCGCCAACCGCGCTTCGGCGATCTGCGTTGCCTCCCGTCTGGGCATGCCCTTGATCTTCGTCAAGGACAGCATGACGTTTTCGAGTGCCGAGTGATCCGGGAACAGGTTGAATTGCTGGAACACCATGCCGACCCGCCGACGCAGCTTTTCCTGCTTCATGGCAAGAATGCTGGCGCCGTCCAGCAGGATATCGCCGCCCTTTGGCTCGACCAGCCGGTTGAGGCAGCGCAGCAGCGTCGATTTTCCCGAGCCGGAGGGGCCGATGATGCAGGTGACGGTACCCGGCTGGACGTCGATGCTGACGCCCTTCAGGACTTCCAGATCGCCGTAGGCCATGGTAAGGTCGCTGACCCGCAGGCTGCCGCCCTTGAAGGCCTGCCGGACCGGCGCCTGCGCTGTTTGCGATGCAGCCGGACCGCCATCGACGGCGGCCGCCAGTTCGCTCACTTCGGCAAGACCGCTGGTCGGCGCTCCGCCCTTATGCTTGCCGAGCCTGAGGCTGGTGTCGATATAATTGACCACATGGGTCAGCGGCACGGTGATGATCAGGTAGAAGATGCCCGCCAGAAGCAGCGGCGAGAGATTGCCCGTGACCACCGCCTGGTCCTGGCCGACACGGAAGATCTCCCGCTCAGAGGCGAGCAGGCCGAGGAAGTAGACAAGGCTTGAATCCTTGACGTTGCCGATGAACTGGTTGACCAGTGCCGGCAGCACCCGGCGGATGCCCTGCGGGATGACGATCAGCCGCATGCCCTGCCCGTAGCTCATGCTGAGCGCCCGGCACGCCTCCATCTGCCCGCGCTCGACGCTCTGGATCCCCGCCCGGAAGATCTCGCCGATATAGGCCCCGGCAATCAAGCTGAGCGCCAGGATGCCGAGCGGAAAAGGCGAAGGACCGAAAATCTCCCGACCGATCCGGGCAAAGCCCTGGCCGATGATCAGAATGGTGACGATGGCCGGAAGGCCACGGAAGATATCCGTATAGACCCGCGCCGGCAGCCGCAGCCAGCGTGACCGGGACATGCCCATGACGGCCAGGATCATGCCGATGACGACGCCGAGCACGGTCGAGGCGGCGGCAAGGATAAGCGTATTCTTCAGGCCCACGGTAATCATCGTCGGCAGCACTTCGGCCATCGCGTTCCAATCGAGGAAGCTGCGGCGCAGATTGTCGAACCAGTCCATTCTTTCCCCTTTTATCGCTGTCGCGCGGCCCAGTCGGTCGGGACGGTCCCGAACGGCCGCCTGCCTCTTGGGCAGACGGCCGGTGCCCGTCAGTGGGGAAGATACTGATCGGGCATCGGCGAGCCCGGGAACCACCTCTGATAGAGTGTCTTCCAGGTACCGTCCTGCATGGCCTCATGGAGACCTTTGTTGAGCGCCTCGCGGAACGCGTCATTGCCCTTCTTGATGACGAAGCCTGCCGGCGCGTCGAAGGAAGGGATGTTGACGGCGATCTTCAGGTCGGCATAGCGATCGCCATATTGCTTGGCCGCCTCGTAATCGAGGAAGTGGGCATCGATCGTGCCGTTGTTGAGAGCGGTGACGGCCGAATTGTTGTCTGGAAACTTAACGAGGTCGGTGCTGGTAAAGGTCTTGGTGGCGTAGATTTCCTGAAGCGAACCCTGGACGACGCCCAGCCGCTTGCCCTTGAGGCCATCGGCGGAGGTGATCGTCTTGTCCCCCGTCAGCACGGAAAGGTAGCCGGCAAGGTAACCATCGGAGAAATCGACAGTCTCCTTGCGCTTTGTCGTCGTTCCGATCGCCGCGACGGCAACGTCGAAGCGGCCGTTGGCAACCGAGGGCATCAGGGCCGAAAAGTCCTGGCCGGTGAACGTCACCTGATCCCTGGAAAAGCCGAGGCGGGAAACGACATTCAGGAACAGTTCGACGTCGAAGCCGGTGAACTGGCCGTCGGCCGTGGCGAACACGTAGGGCTTGGCATCTCCCATGGTGCCGACGCTGATCGTCTTGGCATCGACGAGGTTGTAGGGGTTGTCGACGGCCCTGGCGGCACCGAAACCAATGCAGGCGACCGTGAGCGCAACGGCGCCGGCACGGGCATAGGATCGAAGCCATCTGAGAATTCCAGTTTTACGCATGTTCCTTCTCCTCTGAAGTTGTGTTTTCGAACTTCTGCCGGGACATTGATGTCCTCGTTTTCTTATCTGCCGGACAGCGCCCGAAACGGCCGCCCGCGCCACGCGGCGAAACCCGGGAATAGCCCATAATTTCGTCCGATAAAAACGTAGATACCGGTTTCAACGTAAATGAGACCGGTCTCATTTCGCAATTGTTATATTCGTATTGACCTGCCGTCAACAAGTCTTGTAGTCGTTTCTTTCATGAAGGATGCCTCCGAAAAACGCCGCTCCGTGACCCTTGCCGACGTCGCCCGGCAGGCGAACGTCTCCAAGGCGACCGCAGCCCGGGTCCTCGGGGGCTATGGTGTCGTCAGCGAGAGCGCCCATGAAGATGTGATGAAGGCGGCGCAGGCGCTGGATTACCGGCCGAACGAACTGGCCCGCAGCATGACCACCGGCCGCTCCGGCCTCATCGGCGTCGTCGTCGGGGATATCGAAAATCCATTCTTCAGCTTTGCCGTGCGGGGCATCAGCGATGCGGCCCGTGCTGCGGGCTTCAATGTCATTCTTGCCAATTCGGGCGAGGAGATCGAGGCGGAGAAGGCCGCGGTCCGGGTTCTGATCGGCAAGCGGGTCGATGGGTTGATCGTCACCTCGGCCGATTGCCGGGATATTTCCCATCTGCGAGATGTCCACCTTTCCGGCCGCCCGTTGGCGCTTCTCGACCGCGCGCTGCCCGATCTCGATGTCGACGCTGTTACCGTCGATGATCGCGATGCGGCGATGCGGGCAACACGGCTGCTAGTCGACGCCGGCCATCGTCGGATCGCCTATGTCACGGCGGCGGAAGACGCGGAGATCCGCGGCGCCGACGGGCTGCCTGTCATCTCGACGTCAACGGTGCGCGACCGTATCGAGGGGTTTCTTGCGGCCTGTCGAGAGGCGGATATTGCACAGCCGGAACGATCGGTGCTTTTCGGCGCGAAGAAGACCGCGACCCGCGCCATTGTTGCAGGCGCCCTGGCGGCTTCTGATCGACCGACGGCGATCCTCGCATCCGACAGCATCATTGCGCTCGAGACCTTTAAGGCGATCCGGGAGGCCCGCTTGCGGATTCCCGACGATATATCGCTGATCACCTTTCACGACGCCGACTGGACGAGCGTCACTAGCCCGCCGATCACGGCTGTGGACCAGCCGGTCTACAGTCTCGGGAAATCCGTGGCCGACCTACTGATCCGACGCCTGAAAGGCGATATGGCTGCCGTAGAGCGCATCGTTATCGCCGCCTCGCTGATAGAGCGCGGCTCCGTGGGACCTCCGCCGCATTAGTGTGAGTAGCAACTGGCCAGGTCGCCCTTCTACGCTTCCCTTCTCGCCGGACTGCATATATCGCGCGACTGACTCAAGGTAGGGCAGGACGAGACTTGCTGTGGACAAGAAATGATTTGCCACGATCGCTTGTGAACCTCTCAGTGAGGACCTGGCGTCGGCGGTCCGGCCGAAATCAACGTTCAAGGCGATCTCCCCCACATAACGCCTCGTCGACTCATGCGACCGGTATGCAACATCATGCGGCGCGGCCAGGATGCACCCCGCGCTAAGTCAACGCGATTCGTTGAATAAAATCCAGAAAAGCGCGCACCTTGGCCGGCGGCATGTGGCGTGACGGATGATAGGCATAAAGTGGAAACTGCTCGCGGGACCATTCCGTCAGGATCGTCGTCAGTTCCCCGCTCTCAAGCCACTCGTCGAGACCGATGGCAAAGCTCTGGAATATGCCTTGCCCCGCGAGACAGGCCGCGACGGCAGCGGAGGGATCGTCCATGATCAACCGCCCTGCCACCCTGATCTCGATGGCACCGCTATCACCCTGGAATTCCCAGGTGAACGGCCGCCCGGTTTGCGGGTCGCGAAAGAGGATGCAATCGTGGTGCATCAGGTCGTGGGGGGTGGCTGGAACTCCGTGACGGTCGAGATAGCCTGGGGCAGCACAGGTCAGCACCGGTACGTCCAGCAGTTTGCGCGCGATCAGCGACGATTCGTCCGGCGGACCGAAACGCACGGCGACATCCGCGCCGCTCATCATCTCTTCGCGATAGTTGCTGGTGGTCAGATCGAGCGTCAGAGCGGGATAGCGCGCCAGAAACTCACCGATCCTCGGCGCCAGCACCATGCGCGCGAACCAGGGATCGATCGAAACCCTGAGCCGCCCGCCGACGAATGCCGCCGAGCCGGCGGCTTCGGAGGCAGCCTCCTCCAGCCCGGCCAGCAACGGCATTATCCTTGCATGGAAGCGGGCGCCCTCTTCGGTCAGCGTAACCTCACGCGGGTTGCGGTCGAACAATCTGACGCCAACGCGTTGTTCGAGCCGCGCTACCGCACGACTGATCCCTGATGGCGTGAGGCCAAGAATATCCGCGGCCCGCACGAAATTGCCTGCTTCCATCACAGCCCCGAAAACGCCGACCCCGGTCAGCAACCGCGTGTCGAAACTCATGCACCCTCTCCGCCGCAAGATTGGTCTTGCCGACCGTCTCGTCATGATGATTTGAAGTCATCTTAGCTTTGATTTTAATGCGCGTGAATCATCTTTCTTCATCCCCTAAATAGTTCCTCAGCGCCCGGGTGCCAGCGGCATGCCGGAGCCGCAGAAATCTGGCCTTGCAGAGCTCTACGGCACATTCGAGCGCTGCCTCTACGAAGGCCTCGCCTGATCCATTCCCCACCTCAACACCAGGAGACATATCATGTATGCGATTACAGGAATTACCGGCAAGGTCGGCGGCGCGCTGGCGAAAGCCCTGATCGATGCCGGAGAACCGGTCCGTGCGGTGCTGCGCGATCCCGCCAAGGCGGAAATCTGGCGCAAGCGCGGTTGCGAGATCGCCTTTGCCGACATGGGCGACGCAACGCAGCTTGCCGCCGCGTTCAAGGCCGCGACTGGCATCTTCATTCTCCCGCCGTCGGAATTCGATCCGGCGCCCGGCTATCCGGAAGCGGCTAAGCAGAATGACGTACTGACGACCGCTCTCCTTGCCGCCCGCCCCGAAAGGGTCGTCTGCCTTTCCACCATCGGCGCCGACGCGGACGTGGACAATCTGTTGAGCCAGCGGACGATGCTGGAAGAAGCCCTCGGCAAACTCGATCTTCCCGTCACCTTCCTGCGGCCCGGCTGGTTCATGGAAAATGCCGCCTGGGACGTGGCCTCGGCTCGCAACGAAGGCGTGCTGAATAGCTTCCTTCAGCCTGCCGACAAGACATTCGCCATGGTGGCGACCCAAGATATCGGCCGGCTTGCCGCAGATCTGATCCGCGAGCAATGGATTGGCAAGCGGGTGGTGGAGCTGGAAGGCCCGGCTCGGGTCTCACCCAATGATCTCGCCAATGCCTTCGCGTTAGTGCTCGGGCATCCGGTACGGGTGGAGATCGTCCCGCGGGAAAGCTGGGAGGACCTGTTCCGTGCCCAGGGGACGCGTCACCCGCAGCCGCGCATGCGTATGCTCGACGGTTTCAACGAAGGCTGGATCGACTTCAAAGCCGACGGCGGAAACCATGCCAGGGGTACGACGTCACTTGAGCAGGTGATCGAAGCGCTGGTCCGGCAGGTGGCGGCGAGCGAGACCGCCTGAGCCCGCCGGGAGAACGGGCGGCGGACGGTTCTGCCTCTGTCGCCGCGTCCCTCGCAACTCCAAAGGAAAGATCATGGAAACGATTGAAACTCACGGTGTCGCGATCCCCAGGTTAGGACTGGGGACTTTCCGGATGCCGAGCGATGCCGCCCGACCGGTGGTCGATAGCGGGCTTGAACTCGGCTTTCGCCACATCGATACCGCCGCCATGTACGACAATGAAGCCGCCGTCGGCGCGGCGCTCGCGGCCTCCGGCATAAACCGCAAGGACCTCTTCGTCACCACCAAAGTCTGGCACGACAAGCTCTCCCCCGATGCCCTGCGACGGTCCTTCGACACGAGCCTCGGCAAGCTTCGCCTCGACCATATCGATCTCTTCCTCGTGCATTGGCCATCGGCGAACATGAACATGAGCGCAACGCTGGACGCGATCACCGAACTGAAAGAGGAAGGGTTGGCGCGCGCCATCGGCGTCTGCAACTTCAACCTGCCCATGATCCAGCACGCGGTCGAGGATATCGGCGCGCCCATCGCCGTTCATCAAGTGGAATATCACCCGTTCCTGTCGCAGACGCCGATGCTGGATTATCTTCGCTGCAAGGGAATTGCGATGACCGCCTATGCGCCGCTTGCGCAGGGCCGGGCGGCACAGGATCCCGTTCTCGCCAGGATCGGCGAGAAGCACCGCGCCACCGCAGCCCAGATCGCCATAGCCTGGCTTCTGGATCAGGAAAACGTCATTGCTATCCCCAAAGCCGCTCGCCCCTTGAGCCAGCGCGCCAATCTCGATGCGCTCAACATTCACTTCGACGAGGAGGACCGCGCGGCTATCGCGGCTCTTCCGAAGGACCTACGCTACGTTGACCCGCCCTTTGCTCCAAACTGGGAGGCTGCAACGCTCTGAAGAGCAGGTTGTTTAATCTCGGGATAGGTTGGCGGGAACGGCCGAAATGGGCGCGCGTAGCTGTCAAAGCCTTCTCAGGTTGCAATGTTTTGCGGTTTTGATGGATCTGAGTTAAAGGCATGTCTTGGCGGCACGTTTCGGCAAGCGCGATCCGGCGCTAGAGGATGAGACCAGGCAGGATCTTGTCGATGAGTTCATGTCGACCGGCGATGATTCGCCAGCCTGGGAAGCGCGCCGCCGAGTCTCCGAGTGACCCTCTTGCTGCCCGACACCGAAGATCGCCAACAACAAACCCACCGAAAAAATCGGTGGGTTTGTTGGCTTTTCGTGATCGGAAAATCGGATCAGAATGTGCGCTGGAAGCGAAGAACGCCACCGAAGGTGTCAGAGTCGCGAACGGCGTTGTCGTACTTGACGTAGGTCAGCTCAGGCTGGATCTTGAAGCCCTTGGCGATGAAGTAGTTGACGTTTGTCGTCGCTTCGAAGGTCTTGCTATCAGAGTAGGCAAGCTGTGTGTTCCAGTCGAGCTTGTCGTTGAACTTGACAGTTGTGCCGCCCCAGACAGTCCAGTCGCCCGTGCTTGCGCCGCTTGCATCGCCGTTTGCATAACGGTTGATCTTGTCGCCGTCTGTGTTCCAGGCGCCCATCAGGAATGCCGAGAAGGTGCCGAAGTCAACGTCGAGGCGAGCCTTGATGGCGCCTTCTTCAACGACCGAATCGTAGCCGCCGACAACCTTGAGGCCGAATGCGCCCGTCTTGTAGCCGATACCGGCAACAGCGTCGGGAGCGTAGTGGTCCGACATGTCGCGGCCGTTGTTCGGGTCGGTTGCACCGGAGCCGGACTGGCTGTCTTCGACAGACAGAACGCCAGTGAAGCCGTTGCCACCGTCGTAGACGTAGGAGAGCTGGTTGAGCTCGTAAGGTCCATCGCCAATCACATCGTCGTTGATGACGTTGCCGGCATAGCCGATCCACTGCATGTACTGCGAGTCGGTCTTGCCAATGATGAAGCCGCCGAGGCTGATCGTTGCAAAGAGAACCTTCGAAGCGTTTGCGCCCTCGGTCGAGTCGAAACGGTAAACCATGTTGGTCTTCAG
>Ga0070670_100002140_pt1 | contig 16215 bp, 11 predicted proteins | sample KBSS63metaG_FD_64665 | JGI IMG/M metagenome (GOLD analysis project Ga0070670, IMG submission 64665) | Switchgrass rhizosphere microbial communities from Kellogg Biological Station, Michigan, USA - KBS S6-3 metaG | ecosystem: Host-associated > Plants > Roots > Rhizosphere > Soil ... | reverse complement strand
CCACCAGGAGCCCGGCCACCGCGTCCGCGTGCACCACGGCCCTGGACATCAGGTCGGTGCGGTACTCGTCGTAGGCGTGCGCGAGCACGCCGTTGATCACGCGCTCGTCCACGCCGGCCTCGCGGAGCCACTCGGCCGCCAGCCGGGCGTGGTTCGCGGCGTCATCGCCCGTGTGGTCCTGGTCGAGGTCGTGGAACAGACCCGTCAGGCCCCACAGGTCCGCGTCCTGCTCGAACCGCCCGGCGAGCGCGCGCATCACGCCCTCGACCGAGATCAGGTGCCGGACCGTGGTCTCCTTTAGGCACTTCTCGCGGCACAGCGCGACGGCGGCCTCGCGATCCATCACTCCGCCGGCACCGCGGCCGGCTCCCGGTCGTCACCGAGTATGTAGGGCACGCTCGAGAGGATGACGTTCGGCTCGAACAGGAACAAGCGCTTCACGAACAACGCGTTCTGGTTGTGGAGCACGACGTGCCACCGCTTCGACACGATCAGCTCGGACATGACCACCATCACCAGGGTCCCTGGTTTCGACGTGAAGCGCCGCACCTCTTGCAACATCGGCCCGGTCAGATCCCTGAACGGAGCCTCGACGATGTCGAGCGGGATCCGCATCCGTTCCTCCACCCAGGTCTCCTGGATCTTGCTCGCCTCGTCCGGATCGAGCTCGAAGTAGACCGCGCGCGTCTCCGACGCCTCGAGCGTCTCCGCGTAGTTCAGCGCGCGCTTGGTCGCATCGTTCACGCTCGAGACGAAGGAGAGGGCGACGGTCCGCGCCGGGATCAAGGGTCGGATCTGCCTGGGTGCCGGCTCGTCCTCGGAGACCACGACGGGCACGTCGGTGACCACGATGTTGGGCTCCCGGAGCAACCCAGCCTTGAGCCGAACGAGCTGCGTCCGGCCGAGCAGGTAGCGGATCAGGGAGCCTTGGACCATCTCGGGGATCACCACGTTGACGAAGTCCTCGGGGGCGCGGTCCATCCTGCCGAGGTAGGCCCGCAGCGCATCCAGCAGGCTCTCGGTCCCGAGCGGCAACGCTTCCAGCCGCGCGATCCCGCCGGAGAACGCTCGCCACCGCTCCTGCAGATCGAACGGGACGTCGTCGTCGCCCTCCCCGATGGGATGGACGACCCGGAGCTCGGTCGGGCGGATCGATCGGATCGCGCCCAGAGCCTCCGCGGTCGCGGCATCCAGATCACGGATGACGAGCACCATGTGGTTGACGCCGATCTCCCCGGGCCGGACCGCGTTCCGCCGCAGCTGGCGCATCACCACCGTGTAGTGGCGGTGGATCAACAGGAACGTCGTGACGAGGATGCCCATGAACAGCATCGAGAGCCAGCCGCCGGCGGTGAACTTCGAGATCGTGACGACCACGAGCACGATGCCGGTGGCGACGGCGCCGATCACGTTGATCACGATCGAGCGGCGCCAGACGCGGCGGGGCGTGGTTCCCGAGCGCCACTCGCGCGACCAGTGCACGACCATCCCGCTCTGCGAGAGGGTGAACGACATGAACACGCCGATCACGTAGAGCTGGATCAGCCGTGTCAGGTCTGCGTCGAACGCGAGGATGATGATCGATGCCGCGATCGCGAGCACGACGATGCCGTTGGAGAAGACGAGTCGGTCCCCACGGTTCATGAACTGACGCGGCATGTAACGGTCGCGTGCCAGGATCGAGGACAGCCTCGGGAAGTCCTGGTACGCGGTGTTCGCGGCCAGGATCAGGATCGCCGCCGTGAAGAACTGCACGAGGTAGAAGCCGATGCCCCCGTCGTAGACGGCATAGGCGATCTGCGCCGGGATCGAGCGGACGTCGCTCGCCACCGTTCCGGGGACGTGCACCGCCAGCCACGAGATCCCCAGGAACATCGTGATCGCGATGACACCCATGATCGCCAGGGTCTCGGCCGCGTTGGTCGCCTGCGGTCGCCGGAACGCCGGCACGCCGTTCGAGATGGCCTCGACGCCGGTGAGCGCGGTCGCGCCCGAGGAGAAGGCCTTGAGCACGGCGAAGAGCCCGATGGCGGTCGCCACGGTCGCGGCGTTCGCGATCGGCTCCACCGGGGCGGTGACCGGGCAGCCACCGACGCACTGGTACAAGCCGATCGCGATCGTCGCCAGGATCGCCGCCACGAACCCGTACGTGGGGATCGCGAACAGCGTGCCGGACTCTCGCGCGCCCCGCAGGTTGGCGATCGTGACCAGCCAGACGAACACGATCGACAGCAGCACCTTGTGGTCGTTGGCCGCCGGGAACGCGGACCCGATCGCGAAGACCCCGGCGACGATCGAGACGACGACCGTCATCGTGTAGTCGACGAGCAGCGCGGCGGCCGCAATGAGCGCGGCCCACGCGCCGAGGTTCTCCTTGCTCACGATGTACGCGCCGCCGCCCGAGGGATACGCGCGCACGGTCTGCCGGTACGAGATCACCACGATCGCCATCAACGCCGCGATCGCGCCCGCGATCGGCATCACGAGCCCCTTGAAGACGGTGCTCACGATCGCGAGCTGGATGAAGATCTCGCCCGTCGCGTACGCCACCGAGGAGAGCGCGTCCGACGCGAACACCGGCAGGGCGAGGGTCTTCGGCAGCAGCGTGTGCTCGAGCTGGGCGCTCGAGAACGCGCGGCCGACCAGGATGCGCTTGAGGACGGTCCCCGTGGGCTTCGGAGCGGTCCGGGCGCTCATCGGCCCGCCCTCAGGCGTGCTCGGGAACCTCGATCGGCGCGGTGCGGAGGTGGAAGGGCACGCTCGTGACGACAACCGATGGCTCGAACAGCAGGAGGCGCTTGATGTAGAAGGCGGTCTGGTTGTGCAGGATGTTCTCCCACCAGTGGGCCGGAATGAGCTCCGGGAGCACGACCGTCACGATCGTATCCCCGCGGCTCGTCTGCTTGCGGATCTCGTCCAACAGCGGGATGCCGAGGTCGCGGAACGGCGCCTCCACCATCACGAGCGGCACGTCCATGCCACGCTCGTGCCAGGCCTCGACCACGCTCTCCGCCTCCTCTGGATCGCCCATGAAGTAGAGCCCCTCGACGTGGGTCGGACGCAGCGACTTGGCGTAGACGACCGCCCGGACCGTGGCGTCGTGCACGCCGGAGACCGGTACCAGGACGACGTGCCGAACGACGTCGGTCGGATGCTCTGCATGCGAACCCGCCGAGCGCTCGAGCTCCTCGGGCACCAACGGGACGTCCGTGACGACGACCCCCGGCTCGAACAACAGCGCGCTCTTCACGAACAGCGCCCGGCGCCGGCGCAGGAACTGGATCCACGAACGCGACACGAGCACCTCGGGGATCACGACCGTGACGAAGTCGCCTTCCTCCCTGGGGAGGACTCGGAGTCGGCGCTTCACGGCCCGGCCCGGTCGATCGTCCCCGCCCTCGAGCACCTCCAGCTCCCCGAGCCGCGGTGCGAGGTCGCGCCAGGCGGCGGCCGTCTCGCGGAACCGGTCCGGGGGACCCACGAACAGCGGCAGGACGAACTCCGCCCGGACCGCCCGAAGGTAGCGGACCGCGTCCAGGATCGCCGGCCCGAGGTCGTCGACCAGCACGAGGAACGTGTTCGCCGGTTCGGCGGTGGGGTCCAGCCGGCGTTCGCGCAGGATCCGGCCGACCTTCTCGTAATGGTGGTGCACCGCGAGGAAGAAGCCGACGATGACCGGGATCGCGAGGATCACGATCCACGCGCCGCGTGAGAACTTCGTGAGCGTGACGATCACCAGGACGATGCCGGTCGTCGCCGCGCCGATGCCGTTGATGACCGCGTACCGCTGCCAGTTCGGCTCCTTGAGCCGGACCCAGCGGCGCACCATGCCCGTCTGGGACAAGGTGAACGCGGTGAACACGCCCACGACGTAGAGCTGGATCAGATGCGTCAGCTCGGCGTCGAACACCCAGACCAACACAGACGCGACGGCCGCGAGCACGATCACGCCGTTCGAGAAGACCAAGCGGTCCCCGCGGTTGCGGAACTGCGACGGCATGAACCGGTCTCGTGCCAAGATCGCGGAGAGCCGAGGGAAGTCCTGGTAGGCGGTGTTCGCAGCCAGGATCAGGATCCCGACCGTGAACGCCTGCAGCACATAGAACAGGAACCCGCCCGAGAACACGGTCTCGCCGATCTGCGCGAGCACCGACGGCGCGATCTCGTCGGCGGTCACGCGGATCCCGAGCGCGCGGCTGAGGACCGTGATGCCGAGGAACATCGTGATGCTGATGACACCGAGCGTCGCGAGCGTCGTCGCCGCGTTCTTCGACTGTGGACGTCGGAACGCCTGGACGCCGTCCGCGATCGCCTCGACTCCCGTCAGCGCCGTTGCCCCCGACGCGAACGCGCGGAGCACCACGAACAGGCTGAGCGCCTGTACCACCGGGAGCTCGAGGTCGGCGGAGGCGGCGACGGGACACCCGCCGAGACACCGCACCGCCCCGACCGCGAGCGTGACGAACACCATGATCACGAAGCCGTAGGTCGGGACCGCGAACAGGGTCCCCGCCTCCTTCACGCCGCGGAGGTTCAGGACCGTGATCAGCAGGATGAACGCGATCGCGATCTCGACCCGGAAGGACTCGATCGACGGAGCGGCCGAGACGACCGCGACCGTGCCCGCCGTCACGCTCACGGCGACGGTGAGCACGTAGTCCGTCAGGATCGCCGCCGCCGCGATCAGCCCCGGTATCGTCCCGAGGTTCTCCTTGGAGACGATGTACGAGCCGCCGCCGCGCGGGTACGCGCGCACGGTCTGCCGGTACGACGTGACCACGATCGCCAGCAGGAGCGCGATCGCCCCGCCGATCGGGAGCATCGCGCTGAGCGCCGTCGCGCCGGCGAGGGCGAGCACGAGCATCATCTCCTCGGTGGCGTAGGCGACCGAGGAGAGGGCGTCCGACGACAGGATCGGGAGCGCCAGGAGCTTGGGGAGGAGCTGATGCTCCTGCTTGTTCGTCGCCAGCGCCCGCCCGAGGAGCAACCGCTTGACCACGCCGCGGGGATCCTGGGTTCGTTGCGCCGTCGCCATCGCGCGGGATTCTAGGCTGCGGGCCGGGCGTCATGGGGCCGGCGGTGACTCGTCGCCGATCCATCGGTACCCGACGCCCGGCTCGGTGAGGATCAGCCGAGGGGCGCTCGCGGCGTCGCCGAGCTTGCGGCGGATCGCCCGGACGTACACGCGCAGGTAGTGGCTCTCGTTCGCGTAGCCCGGACCCCAGACGCGGCGGAGCAACCACTGGTGGGTCAGGAGTTTGCCCGGGTTGGTCACGAGCGCCTCGAGCAGGGCGTATTCGGTCCTGGTCAGGTGGATCCGCTCGCCGTCGACGGTCACCAGCCGTTTGCCGAGGTCGACCACGAGGGTACCGAACGTCAGGGTCGCGGGCTCGGCCTGATCGGCCGGGCTGCGCCGGAGCGCAGCGCGGAGCCGGGCGAGGACCTCTTCCATCCCGAAGGGCTTGGTCACGTAGTCGTCCGCCCCCGCATCGAGCGCGGCGACCTTGTCGGCCTGTCGGTCGCGGACCGACAGGACGATCACCGGCACATCCGAGAAGGAGCGGACGCGGCGGATCACGTCGGTGCCGTCCAGGTCGGGCAGGCCGAGGTCGAGGAAGACGAGATCGAGCGCTGTCTCGGCCGCCGCGACGATCGCCTCCTCGCCGTTCGACGCGGTCCGGACCTCGTAACCGTGAGCCTCGAGGCTGGTCCGCAGCGCGCGCCGGATCTGCGATTCGTCGTCGACGACGAGCACCCGGGTCACGCGCCTCGCTCGGTGGCTCCCCGAGCGGCCTCCACGGAGCGTTCGGGGGCGCCGGCCTCCGTGACCGGACCCTCGAGCGCAGGCAGCTCGAACACGACGGACACGCCGCCGGTCGGTGACCCCTCGATCCGGATCCGCCCCCCGTGCGCGAGGACGATCGCTCGAGCGATCGTGAGCCCGAGTCCGCTGCCGTGTCCGCCGGCATCACCCTGGTAGAAGGCCTCGAACACGCGCTCGCGCTCCTCGGGCGCGATGCCTTTGCCCTGATCCGAGATCCGGACCTGGACGGCGTGCTTCCACGGCGAGATCGCGATCGAGATCTCGCCGTGCGGCGGGGAGAAGCGGGCGGCGTTCTCGAGCAGATTGGTGAGCACCTGGTCGAGCTGGACCGGGTCCGCCGCGATCTCGGGCGTGTCGCGGATCACCGTCCGGACCCGGAACCCGGACAGTCTCGGCTGCAACCGATGCAGCACGGACTCCAGGATCTCGTCCATCGCCACCGGCTGCTTGGACGGGGTGAGCGCGCCGGCCTCGAAGCGGGCGAGGTCGAGCAGGTTGCCCAGGAGACGGTTGAGCCGGTCGGTCTCCTCCAGCACCGTCTGGAGCAGGTCGCGACGCTGCGCGTCGTCGTGCGCGGCGTCGTCTTCGAGCAGACTCGTGACCGCTGCCTTGATCGACGCGAGCGGGGTCCGCAGGTCGTGGGTGACCGCGGAGAACAGAGCGGCCCGCGCCTGGTTGGTCTCCGCGTCGAGGCGGGCCAGGTTCACCTGCGCGTCGAGCCCGGCTCTCTCCAGCGCGATCGCGATCTGCCGGGCGGCCGCCTCGAGCAACCGGACGTCCTCGCGGCCGATCGGTGGCTGGCCCTCGGCACGGACCACGACCAGCGTCCCGAACACCTCGCCCCCGACATCGAGGGGGAGCCTTCGCTCCTCACCGGGCGGCGTGTGGTCACGGGACTGGACGATCTCGTACGTGCCGCTCCCCGTCCTGGCCCGGATCTCGCACCGCGCCAGGTGCAGCGGCCCGAGCAGCGAGCCCGCGAAGTCCTCCAAGACCCGTTCGAGGCGCTCGCCCGAGAGGACCTTGGTGGCCAGATAGCTCAGCAGCCGCGACTCGCGCTCTCCACGGGCTGCCCTGGCGCGCTCCTCGAGCGCCCGCGCCACGAGGGAACCGACGATCGCCGCGACCACGAGGAACGCGACCAGCGCGACCGCGTCCTCGGAGTCGGTGACACGCAACGTATGCAGCGGTTCGGTGAAGAAGTAGTTGATGCACAGCAGGCTGAGGACCGACGCGACCAGCCCGCTCCACAGGCCGCCCACCGCCGCGGCGACGACGACACCCAGTAGGTAGATCGAGATCGCACCCAGCTCGCGGCCCGGCTGAAGAACAAGCCCGAGACCGGTCGCGACCGCGGGCGCGAGCAGGGCGATCCCCACCGCCCGCGCCCACGACGATCTCCGGAGCCGTCCGAGCACGTTCACGGCTTCACGCTACGGCTTGGCTACGGGTTCTTCACGCCCCGGCGGGCTGCTTTCACACGACGTTTACGCACACCGGCGCACGCTCAAGGCGTGAGCACCCACCTGCGCCCCGAGACGACCGAACCCGCCCCGACCGGGCGCGCCCCGCTGCCGCCATCGGGCCGCCGGCCGCCGGCCGCCGTCGAACCCCTGCCGCCCGGACCAGCTCACGCGCTGAAGCGCTTCTTCCTCGGGCCGGCGCTCCCGACGGCGCAACTGCAACACGAACGGCTCGGCAAGCCGACGGCCCTCGCGGTGTTCGCGAGCGACAACCTGTCCTCGGTTGCCTACGCGACCGAGGAGATCCTGAAGGTCGCGGTGCCGGCGGTGGGTGTGCTGGCCTTCTCGGTCCTGATGCCGGTGACGTTCGCGATCCTGGCCGTGCTCGCGATCCTCCTGTTCTCCTACCGCCAGACGATCAGGGCGTACCCGAGCGCCGGTGGCGCCTACATCGTCACGAAGGACAACTTCGGGCTCCTCACTGCCCAACTCGCCGGCGTCGCTCTCCTCACCGACTACGTCCTCACGGTTTCGGTATCGGTCGCCGCGGGGGTGGCGGCGATCACCTCGGCGGCCCCCGAGCTGTACGGGGCCAGGGTCTGGCTCTCGGTCGCTTTCATCTGGTTCATCGCATGGGGCAACCTTCGCGGGGTCCGCGAATCCGGCCGCCTGTTCGCCGTCCCGACCTACTTCTTTATCGTGATGATGTTCGTGCTGCTGGGCACCGGGATGGTGCGGGCGTTCGCCGGCGACCTGCACCCGCTGCCGGTGCCACCCGAGGTTGCGGAGACGACCGGCGCGATCGGCCTGTTCCTGATCCTGCACGCGTTCGCGTCCGGCGGCGCCGCGGTCACAGGGGTCGAGGCCATCTCGAACGGCGTCCCGGCGTTCAAGCCGCCCGAGTGGCGGAACGCCCGGACCACGCTGATGTGGATGGGCAGCCTGCTCGGCGTGATGTTCCTCGGGCTGTCGTTCCTCGCGATGAAACTGCAGGTGTCGCCGAGCGAGACCACCACCGTCATCGCCGAGGTCGCGCGTGCCGTCTTCGGCGGCGGCACGATCGGCACCGCGATGTTCCTGATGCTTCAGTTCGCCACCACGCTGATCCTGATCCTGGCTGCCAACACCTCTTTCGCCGACTTCCCACGCCTGGCGAACTTCCACGCGAGGGATCACTTCATGCCGCGTCCGCTCACCAAGCGCGGCCAGCGGCTCGTGTTTTCGAACGGCATCATCGGCCTCGCGATCGCCTCGACCCTGCTCGTGGTCGTGTTCCGGGCCGACGTACACAAGCTCATCCCGCTCTACGCGATCGGCGTGTTCACCTCGTTCACGCTGTCGCAGGCGGGCATGGCCAAGCGTCACCTCCGCCTGCGGGAACCCGGCTGGCGCCACGGCCTCGCGATCAATGGTCTCGGCGCCCTCACGACCGCGGTCGTGACGGTGGTGATCGCGATCACGAAGTTCGCGCACGGCGCGTGGGCCGTGATGGTGTTCGTTCCCGTGATGGTGTGGATCCTCGTGCGGATGAATCACCAGTACGAGAGGGAGCATGCCGAGCTCGACGTCGGGCTGCAGGCGTTCGAGCGAGGCCCGGGTCGGTCACCGATCTCGGTGCTGATCGTCGACGAGCTCGATCGCAAGACGATGCACGCGCTCCAGTACGCGAAGACGATCCGATCGAGCACGACCCACGCCGTCCACGTCGAGAGTGACCCGGTCGAGGACGAGCGCCTCGCGGCCGCCTGGGACCGGCTCGGGACCGACATGCCCCTGCGGATCCTCCCGATCGAGGGGGACGCGTCCGCGACGATCGCGGCCTACGCCGAGGAGCTCCCCGGCGATGGAGACGTCACCGTGGTCGTCCCGGGCCCCGCCCGGATGGGCCGCCTCGAGCGGCTCCGCCGCGGGCGGACCGGCGCGCGTTTGGCTCGAGACCTGGCACCGAACCCGCGCGTGCGCGTGACGCTCGTGCGCGATCACACCGAGCCCCATCCTGTCGCCGGACGAAGCGACGCCCGCCTGTTCCCGCGACCGATCCACCGCGTTGTCGTCCTGGTCGATCGGCCCGATCGGGCGGCGATGCAGGCCGTGCACTACGCGCTCGCGCTGGGGGTCGAGCAGGTCGTGGCCGTGCACGCCGCCGTGGACCCGGACGAGCAGGAGCAGCTGATCTCGAGCTGGATGGACCTGCGCGTGCCGATCGCGCTGGACCTGGTGGAGTGCTGGGATCGGGACGTCGCTCGGTCCGTCGAGCGGTACGTGGTCGATCTCATGGCGCCCGACACCGAGGTGACGGTGGTGCTTCCCCGGCGGGACTTCGCGCGGTTCAGCCAGCGTCTGCTCCACGACCGGACGAGCCGCGGTATCGCCCGGGCGCTCGGCCGCTACGAGCACGTCGACGTGGCCGTCGTCCCCTATTTCTTCGCACGGCATCGGCCTCCGACGGCCCCGCCGTCAGGGGACCCGACGCCCACGGATGCGGGTGGGGTCCGGGCAGGCTAAGGTAGCCAGCCGTGCGCGTGATCATCATGGGCTGTGGACGTGTCGGCATCCTGCTGACGCAGGAGCTCTCGAAGGCCGGTCACGAGATCACCGTGATCGACAAGAACGCCGCGGCGTTCGCGCGCCTGCCTCCGGGGTTCGAGGCCCGAACGATCGTGGGGCTCGGGTTCGACCGGGACGTGCTCGAGGACGCCGGCATCAAGGAGGCGGATGCGTTCCTGGCGGTCTCGAGCGGGGACAACTCCAACATCCTGTCGGCCCGTGTCGCGCGCGAGACCTACCACGTCCCCAAGGTGATCGCGCGCATCTACGACCCGATGCGGGCAGACATCTACGAGCGCCTGAACATCCCGACGGTTTCCACCACGCGATGGGGCGTGAAGCAGATGATCCTCATGCTCACGCACCCCGGCGAGGAGATCAAGGAGACCCTCGCGGCCGGCGACCTGTTCCGGATGCGCGTCGAGATCCCGACGCACCTCGTCGGCAGGCCGGTGTCCTCGCTCAACCTGGAGGGCAAGATCCTCGTCGCCGGAGTCGACCGGGGGGGCAAGGGGTTCATCCCGGTGGCATCGAGCACGTTCCAGGAGGGCGACTACGCCGCCGTGATCGTGCAGAAGGACGCCCTCGAGACCCTCGAGGAGCTCATGCAACCGATCGGGGAGCACTGAGTTGCGCGTCGTGATCAGCGGAGCGGGCGCGGTCGGACGGCATCTCGCCTCGGACCTGGCCAACCGTGGTCACAACGTCACGCTGATCGAACAGGACCCGGCGGTGCTCGAGATCGCCAAGGAGTGGGCCCCGCAGGTCGATCACATGATCGGCGACGCGTGCGAACCCTGGGTGCTCGAGAAGGCCCAGCTCAACACCGCGGACGTCGTCGTCGCCTCCACCGGGGACGACGAGGACAATCTCGTCACCTCGCTGCTCGCGAAGCAGGAGTTCGGCGTCCCGCGCGTGCTCGCGCGCGTGAACCACCCCGACAACGAATGGCTGTTCACGGAGCAGTGGGGCGTGGACGCCGCCGTCTCGCCGCCGCACATCCTCACGGCGATGGTGGAGGAGGAAGTGACGGTTGGCGACCTCGTCCGTCTGCTGCCGCTCGAACGCGGTGGGATCTCGATCGTCGAGCTGACGATCCCGGCCGACTCGCCGTCGGCGGGCCGGCCGCTCTACGAGATGCGGCTTCCCCCCGACGCGACGATCGTCGCGATCATCCGGGAGGGACACGTGGTGATCCCGCAGCCTGAGACCGTGATCACCGACGGCGACGAGGTGCTCGCCCTCACCGTGCCCGACGCCGAGAGCGCGCTCCGGGCCGCCGTGCTCGGGGAGGGCGAGGGGCCCTAGGATCGTCTCGAGGGCGGCCCGAGGAACCGGTTCGACGGGCTCAGTGGTCGTTGCCGTTGCCGCCGGCGTTGCCCGTGCCGCTCCCCTCGCCGTTGCCGCCGGCGTTGCCGTGAGACTCTCCGCTCTGGCCGTGACCTTGCCCGTGGTCCGAGGACGACGAGGCTCCATTCCCCGGTGGCACGTGCCCACCGTCTTCCTCGCCGGCCCTCGCCTCGTGCTCGGCCTTGACCTCCAGGAGGTGCGTGAGCGAGTTCTGCAGGCCCTGGTCGTCCGGGTGGACGACGAGGAGCGCCTCGAGGCGGCAGATCGCGTTGTCGAGGCCGGTCAGGCTCTCGCAGGCCGTGAAGTCGGCCCCGTCCGAGGGCGGCTCGTCTTTCTCGGCGGGCTCGACGCCGGGGGCGGTCGTGCCAGTGGGAGCGCTCGGTCCCGCGGGACCGCTCGCCCCCGTGGCCCCCGTGGGGACGACGAGGATGGACTCGTGTGGGCCCCGCGGCGCTCGCAGGGACGGGTTCGCCGACGCGAGCGAACCGATCGTGATGATCGCGACGACCACGATGATCGTGTCCCGCCAGGCCCTCCACGCATGCTGCGTCTGGCCTCGTTCCATATGGAAGGTATCGACAGGCGGGCTCGTGGAACTTGACCGACCGTTCGGTGTCCCCCAGGCCTACGCGCGGAACTCGAAGCTCGGGTTCACCATCCGCTTCTCGCCCCGCTGGTCGGCGAGCAGGCCCTCGACGACGAGGCGGGTGCCGAGACTCAACCCACGGATGGTCCGACGGCCCATCCACATCACCGTGACCTCTCCGGTCCCATCGGACAGGATCGCCTCGAGCGACTCGTGCCCCTCGAGCGGCCGGACCGTGATCCGTCGGACCACGCCGGCGAGCTTGACCCGCGAGCGCGCGGACGCCTCGGCGATCCGAACGCTGCCCGGGACGCTCTCCGCCCACGCCCGGATCTCCTCCGCGTAGCGGTGCTCGTCACTCTCCGCCATCCGGCGGAGGAACCGCCGGAACGGGTCCAGGAGTCCCATCGACGTGGCCCTCCCTCCGCTCCCGAGGTCCGGGAAGCCTATCCGGCGCGCACCGAGGGCTCGGACGCCTCGACCATGAGCTCCGACTTTCGGGACTTGGAGACCCAGATGGCGGCCGCGACCACCGCGACCGCGATCACGACGACGACGACGCGGACCACCTCGTTGTCGGTCTGCTCGACGATCACCGGCGCGAACAGCAGCGCGACCAGGTTCATCACCTTGATCAGCGGGTTGAGCGCCGGGCCGGCCGTGTCCTTGAACGGATCGCCGACCGTGTCGCCGATCACCGCAGCCTTGTGCGACTCGCTGCCCTTGCCCCCGTAGTGGCCCTCCTCGATGAACTTCTTCGCGTTGTCCCACGCCCCGCCGGAGTTCGAGAGCATCACGGCGAGCAGCTGGCCGGTGAGGATCGAGCCCGCGAGGAAGGCACCGAGCGCCTCCGCCCCGAGCGCGAAGCCGGCGATGATCGGCGACAGCACCGCGAGGAGCCCCGGCGTCATGAGCTCGCGAAGCGATGTCTTGGTGCAGATGTCCACGACGCGGGCGTAGTCCGGCTGCTCCTCGTAGGTCATGATCCCCGGGTGGTCGCGGAACTGGTTCCGCACCTCGACCACGACCTGGGACGCCGCCCGACCGACCGCGCGGATCGCGAGCGACGAGAACAGGAACGCGATCGAGCCGCCGATCAACAGGCCGACGAGCACGCTCGGATCGTCCACACGGATGCCCTCGAAACGGAACCCCGCCAGCCGCAGGGCCTCCTCGAACGACCCAAAGAGCGACGTCGCGGCGATGACCGCCGTCGCGATCGCCATGCCCTTCGTGATCGCCTTGGTCGAGTTGCCGACGGCGTCGAGGCTGCCGAGCACCTGGGCGGGGCGGCCCTCGAACTCGCCGGACATCTCGGCGATCCCCTGCGCGTTGTCCGAGACGGGCCCGTACGTGTCCATCGAGACGATCACGCCGACGGTCGTGAGCATCCCCATGCCGGTGAGCGAGATGAAGTAGAGGGCCTCCCGCGTGTTGTCGCCGAGCACGAACGCGCCGGAGATCACGGCGGCGATCACCAGGACGGCCCACACGGTCGATTCGAGGCCGATCGAGAAGCCCGACAGGATCGTCGTGGCCGGACCCGTCTGCGTGGATTCCGCGATCTCCTGCACGGGCTTGAATTTCGTGTCCGTGAAGTACTGGGTCAGGATCTGGATGATGCTCGCGAGGATCAGGCCGAGCAACACGGCCACGGCCGGACGCAGGTCGTCCATGTAGATCGCGCTGATCACGAACACGGCGGCGGCCGAGATCGCGGCCGAGATGAAGAAGCCGCGATTGATCGCTCGCATCCCGTGCTCGTCCTCGCTCCGAGGCGTGACCGCGAGGATCCCGATGATCGAGGTGATCACCCCGACGGCGCGCACGAACAGCGGGAACATCACGCCGGCGATCGCCCCCACCTCGGAGCCCGCGAACGCGGCCGCGCCCAGGATCAGCGACGCGACCAGCGTGACCTCGTAGGACTCGAACAGGTCGGCCGCCATCCCGGCACAGTCGCCGACGTTGTCGCCGACGTTATCGGCGATCACGGCTGCGTTGCGCGGATCGTCTTCCGGGATCCCGACCTCGACCTTGCCCACGAGGTCCGCCCCCACGTCGGCGGCCTTGGTGAAGATGCCGCCGCCGACCCGCATGAACATCGCGAGGAGCGCGCCGCCGAACCCGAATCCGACCAGGACGGCCGTCGCATCCTGCTGGTAGATGAGCAGGATCACGGTGGCGCCAAGGAGCCCGAGCCCGACCGTGAACATCCCCGCCACCCCGCCGGCCCGGAACGCGATCCGCAACGCTCGTCGCATCCCCGACTCCTTGGCGGCGTTCGCGGTTCGCACGTTGGCGCGGACCGCGAGCCACATCCCCGCGTACCCGGTGATCGCGCTGAACGCGGCCCCGAGGATGAACGCGACCGAGCGACCGAACCGCAGCGCGAACTCGCTGTGGGCCGCGTTCTCGGGCACCGGCAGCGCGAAGAACAGCAGGACCGTCAGCACCGCCATGAAGACCGCGACGGTGCGGAACTGCCGGTTCAGGTAGGCCTTCGCGCCGATCTGGATCGAACGGGCGATCGCCCGCATCTTCTCGCTCCCCTCGGGAGCGGCCAGCACCTCGCGGACCAGGTAGTACGCGAACGCGAGGGCGACGAGCGAGATGAGCAGGATCACCCACAACGCGTTGGTCTCGAACGACCCGAAGACGGCGTCGATCGGACCGCCTTCCTGGGCCAGGACACCGTGCAGCACCTTGCGACCTCCTCGGGTTTCGAGACGCCCGGACCCGGTTGAGGCGGCCGGGGCCCGGCAAGTATAGGGAGTCGATCGTCAGCTGACCTGCGACGGAACGTCCCGCGGCGTCGGCTGCGCATGTCCACCGATCCGCCGCAGCAGGACGAACCCGAGCAGGCCGGTCGCGGCGGCCGCCAGGATGATCGAGACCGTCGCCGGCTCCACGAGCCGGGGCGGGAGCGCCAGCTCGGCGATGAACAGGGAAACGGTGAACGGGATCCCGGCCACCACCCCGGCGGCCAAGAGGTGGCGCCGGTCGACCCCTTCGGGAAGGCGCCCCAACCCCCATCGCAGTGCGAGCAGCACCGCGATCGCGATCCCGAGGGGTTTCCCGACGATCCTGGACGCAAGGATGCCCACCCCGAGACGGCTCGTGGCGGCCTCGGCGATCGCATGCCCCGACAGTTGGACGCCGGCGTTGGCGAGCGCGAAGAGCGGAACCACGACGTAGCTCGACCAGGGCAGCAGGAGCGCCTCGGCTCGGGCGAGCGGCGAGACGGTCTCCCGCGACAGGCGGGCGAGGTCCAACCATTGCGCCGCATCGGCGTCCGGGGGATCCGGGTCGTCGACGGTCAGATCGGCGACCCGATGTGCCTCGATGCTGACGTGCCGAGGACGCTGGAACGCAACGGCGGGCGTCAGGAACGCGATGACCACGCCGGCGATCGTGGGCGACACCCCGGATGCGTCGAGCGCCACCCAGGCGGCGACCCCGAGGGCCACGTACACCACGACGGCCCTGACCCCGATCCGCCACAAGAGGGCGTACGCGATGAAGATGACGAGCGCGCTCAGGAGCGCCGCCCCCTCGATCCCCTCGGAGTAGAACGCGGCAACGATCACGATGCTCCCGAGGTCGTCCACGATGGCCAAGGCGAGCAGGAGCGCCTTCAACCCCGGGGAGGCGGTCCTTGCCAGGGACAGGACCGCGAGGACGAAGACGATGTCGGTCGGCATCGCGATCCCGAACCCATCGGCCGCCGCGGTCCCCCAGGTGATCGCGAGGTAGACGCCGGCGGGCACCAGCATGCCCCCGACCGCGGCGATCACGGGCACCGAGGCTCGCCCGGGTTGCCGGAGTTCCCCCGTCACGAGTTCCCGCTTGATCTCCAGACCCACGACCAGGAAGAACAGGGTCATCAGCCCGTCGGACACCCAGCTCCGCAGGTCGCCGGTCAGCGCCCGAGTGCCGAGACGGATCGTGAGCTCCGTGTCCCAGACGCGCTGGTAGGAGTCGCCCGGCAGATTCGCCCAGACGAGCGCGACGGCGGTCGCGCCGAGCAGGAGGATCGCCGACGAGGTCTCGGTCTGCAGGAACGCCTGCAGCGGCTGCACCACCTTGCGGGGCAAGCGTCGACCCGAGCGAGACCACGTCGGCCGGAGGCCGTCCGAGGGGCCGGGATCGTCGTCGCGTTCGGGCCGGTCGGTCATGCGGAACCCTCTGCCGACCAGTCTTCCCGGCGCACCTTCAGAACTTCTCCATCTTACTTCTGTTGCGAGAGGCCCCGGGCACGAGTAGCCTTCGCTCGTTTTGGCCACCAGTACCGAACCCCCCTCCGTGACCCCTAGCCGGGTGCAGCGCGGCGCGAAGAAGCGCCGCTTGCCGCTGGCGTTGCTGATCGTGCCCATCGTGCTCGTCGCGGTCGGCGTGGCGATCCTGCTGGCGCTGCGGGGCGGTGCCGTCCCGATCATCGGCGG
>Ga0070670_100002137_pt1 | contig 16227 bp, 7 predicted proteins | sample KBSS63metaG_FD_64665 | JGI IMG/M metagenome (GOLD analysis project Ga0070670, IMG submission 64665) | Switchgrass rhizosphere microbial communities from Kellogg Biological Station, Michigan, USA - KBS S6-3 metaG | ecosystem: Host-associated > Plants > Roots > Rhizosphere > Soil ... | reverse complement strand
TGCGCGTGCACGCCGTGTCGCGGCTGATGCTCGACAACATTCCGCACATCAAGGCGTTCTGGATCGCCACGGGTCTGGAGTTGGCTCAGACGGCGTTGTGGTTCGGCGTCGACGACCTCGACGGCACGGTGCAGGAAGAGAAGATTTACCACATGGCCGGGTCGGCGACTCCCGAGGGGATGACCACGGCCGCGCTGGGTCGTCTGGTTCGAGCGGCGGGCCGGCAACCCCTCGAGCGCGACACGCTCTACAACATCGTCGATAACGTCGTCGCCTAGCGCCACCGTGCGGCGGCTTGATCCGTAAACGCCCCGAGACGGTATAATTCTCTTAGGTCCAAATCCCGCCGGGCGATAGCCCAGCAACGGGGTTTGGACCTTTTTCACGTCCCGACTTTGCGAAAAGTTTCACAAAGAGGACCAAAGACGATGGCGTCGATCATTCCGTTGCTGACCGAGTTCGAGAAGCAACACATCTCCGAGCGGCAGGCGCTACCTGAGAAGTACCTCGGTCTCTCCGATGCGGAGATGGACGTGCGCATCGCGGACGCCAGGCGCGCGCTCGGCGACCGGCTCGTGATCCTCGGTCACCACTATCAGCGCGACGAAGTGATCCGCTTTGCGGATTACACGGGTGACTCGTTCCGTCTCGCTCGTCAGATCGCCAGCCGGCCCGAGGCCGACTACATCGTGTTCTGCGGCGTTCACTTCATGGCGGAAAGCGCGGATGTCCTGTGCGCGCCGCATCAGAAAGTAATCCTTCCCGATCTCGCGGCCGGTTGTTCGATGGCCGACATGGCCGCGCCCGAGCAGCTCGAGACATGCTGGGAAGAGCTCATTCAGATGGGAATCGCCACCCAGGGCGCCGCCGGGCAGGGTGTCGTTCCGGTGACGTACATCAACTCGGCCGCCTCGATTAAGGCGTTTGTCGGCGAGCGTGGCGGCACCGTCTGCACATCGTCGAATGCGATGGCGACGTTGAAGTGGGCGTTCGCGCGTGGTGTGCGCGTTCTCTTTCTCCCCGACCAACACCTCGGACGAAACACTGCCTACAAGATGGGCATTCCGCTCGACGAGATGGTGGTCTGGGATCCAGATGAGATCTGCGGCGGTCTCGATCCCGATCAGGTGAGCCGGGCGAAGATGATCCTGTGGAAGGGGCACTGCTCCGTCCACACGCGGTTCAGCGCGAAGCAGATTGAAGCGATTCGCCAGCAGAATCCTGGCGTGCGCGTCATCGTCCATCCCGAAGTGCCGTGGGATGTGGTGCAGGCTGCGGACGACAGCGGCAGCACCGAATACATCATCAAGACGGTCACCAACAGCCCGGAAGGATCCATCTGGGCGGTGGGGACCGAGGTTCATCTCGTCAATCGTCTGGCACAGCAACTCGCACCCGGTCGGACAGTCTTGTCGCTCGATCAGTTCGGTTGTCTCTGCTCGACCATGTTCCGCGTCTCACCCAATCACCTGTTGTGGATTCTGGAAGAGCTTCTCGACGGTCGCGTCCCCAATCAGGTCACCGTGCCGGACGATCAGAAGCACTGGAACCGCGTCGCACTCGACCGGATGCTGTCTATCTCCTAGCGATTGGAGTACGATCCTCGGTTCTAGAGGATTTCGCTCGACCAATCTGTGTCGAGACCGCTCGCTGAGGAGGACGAATGGCGCACGAACTGCCCAAGCTCCCATATGACTTTGCCGCGCTCGAACCGCACATCGACGCGCAGACGATGCAGATTCATCACGGGAAGCATCATCAGGCTTACGTCACCAACCTGAACACCGCACTCGAAAAGCATCCCGATCTGCAGGGGAAGAGCGTTGAGGATCTGTGCCGCGGAATCAACAGCGTCCCCGAGGCGATTCGTACCGCGGTGCGCAACAACGGAGGCGGACACTGGAACCACTCGAAGTTCTGGGCGTGGATGGCGCCTAATTCTGGTGGCGCGCCGACTGGCAAGGTTGCCGACGCGATCAACGGCTCGTTCGGCAGCTTCGACGCATTCAAGGAGCAGTGGGGGAAAGCCGGTGCCGGCCGCTTCGGTAGCGGATGGGTGTGGCTGGTGAATGACGGCGGAAAGCTGTCGATCACGAGCACGCCGAATCAGGACAACCCGCTCATGGACGGTAAGATGCCGGTCCTCGGACTCGACGTCTGGGAGCACGCCTACTACTTGAAGTACCAGAATCGCCGGCCCGACTACATCGGCGCGTGGTGGAACGTCGTCAACTGGGCCGAAGTGAACAAGGCGTTGTAAGCCACCTAGTGCGCCACGACTGCCGGACTCGACTTCGAGGCGGCAGTTGGTGGCGCAACCGCCTTTGGCTCCGCCGGTCTGTGGGCGGCAGCAGCCTGCAGCCGTTCCTTCAACATCAGATCGGCATGCGCCAGGAAATCCTCCTTCGAAATCTTTCCGGAATCGACGTCGGCCAGCAGGGATCGCTGTGCCTTGTACTCCCGATTTTCGATCCCCGCCTTGCTCTGGAGCATCCGCCATGCCTTCCGTCGCTCGACGCAGAAGAGCACCAGTTGACGTGAGAGCGACCTGAATTCCAGATCGCCGTTGGCCCCCTGAATCGTGATGTACACACCGAAGTCCGGCACGTACGAGCGATGGCTCGAGACGAGGTAGCGGCGATAGACCACATCCTGCTGCGTGATGCGGGCCAGCATGTTCTCGAGCGGAATCAGCCTGGCGAGATCATCCTGCTTCACCTTCTTCAAGTGATTCCTGAAACGCGCTTCCGTCGCGCACCAGTGCGCCACGGTGTAGCGATACGGTGCGTTCGTGCCCTTGAACCGCGTCTCGAACCAGTCCATGTCGAGAGATGGATTGCCCTTGACGTCCAGCGCCTCCTGATAGGTTTCGCCTAGCCTCGGGTTGAAGACGAACTCCGGCGCACCACGGGAGTCGCGCACGCGCTGCGCCTGCGTCAGCGCCATGTCATCGGGCACGCCGTGCTCGGGTTGACACGTGGTGAAGCACTGCAGGAACGCCGTGCCGCGGTACTCGATGCCGTCGAGGATCGCGCGGTACAACTTCGGGGCGTTTGCGATCGAGACCTGCGCCACGAACGGCGAGCCGTGACCGGCGAGGAACGTCTCTGCGACGGTCTTCTTCTCGACGTTCTTGCCTTGTGTGGCAGCGCCGAACACGTTCATGTCGTTGCCGCCCAGCATCGGGGTCGAGTCGGAGTTCTGGCCGCCGGTGTTGGAGTAGACCTGCGTGTCGAGCATGACGGCCTTGACGTTGGGCCGGTTCTGCAGCATCACCTTCGACATATTCTGATAGCCGATGTCGCCCATCCCGCCGTCGCCGCCGACGACCCAGACCTTCGGCAGCTCGAGGATCTCCTGGTCGGTCATCGTCGCGTCGGTGAAGTGCACGTACTCGTAGAACTCGCGCGGGTTGATGACGTCGTTCTCCCGCTGCATGAGCGCATCGGTGAGCCGCTCGGGAATCACGGACCGTCGCCCGTGATCGACGATGAAGCTCTCACCGAGGAGCCAGCCAACGGTTATGCCGTCCTGGAAGAGCGAGTTCATCCATGGATAGGGATGCGGGTTGTTCGGCGGCGTGGATCCGTAGACCGTGTTGCAGCCGGTGTGCGCGGCCATCGCCATGACGGACATGCCGTTGGCGGCGCGGCCGTCTACCGGCTGCATGTTCTTGTGGATGAACGCCTCGTGGCGCAGGACCGCGGTGATGGCGCCGATGATGTCCGTGTCGGAGATCGGCCCGTGCGCCGCCATGCGTCCCTTGGTGTCCTTGTCGTCTTCACCGCCGAGGCCCATGAGCAGGTGCGCCACCGCCTGGCGGTACAGCTCGTATTCCTGCTGGCTGCGCGCCTTCAGCTCCGCGAGCTTCTGTTCGCCGGCCTTGTCGAGCTCGTCGGCCTTCCGGCGGAAGCGATCGGCCTTTGCGTGATAGAGCGGCCGCATGTACGCCTCGGTCACCGCCGCCACCGCGCGCAGGATGCTCTTCTCGCCGCAGCCCGCGCAGGCGCCGTCGCCGGAGACCAGCGCGTCGTAGTTCTTCCGTACCATCAGCATGTTGCGGAGCGTTGCGGTTTTCGAATCCTGCGGCCGCGTGTCGTTGTAGAGGCCGAGATATTTCTGCGACGTATCGGGCAACAGGTTGAGGAACGCGGTGCCGCTTTCGTGCTCGGCGTTGACCTCCTCGGTCTCCTGGACCATCCGCAGCGCCTGGTGTTCGCCGCAGGCAGTGACGCAGGCCGCGCACCCCTTGCAGAGATCCGAGACGAAGATCGAGAAGATGCCGCCCGACCCCGGGCTCTTCTTCTCCGGTGTCGCAAAGATGGCGTTGGCCTTGTGGAACGCCATCGGCACCTTGTCGATGACGCTGAAGAACTCCTCCTTCGCTGTCGGCGAAAAGCCGTTGACCGCGTGCGTGACGTCCTTGATGAACTGCTGCGCGGGTGTCTTGTCGTTCTTGGCCACCGCCTCGCGCATGCGCTCGCGCGTCTGCCTGGTGATCTCCGGCAGCAGCGTCAGCATTTTCTGTCGCTCGCTGCCGTCGCTGACGTAATTGCTGACCGCGGCATACAGAATCGTGTCGAGATCCTGCGAGCAGTTCGGGAGCGCCGTGTCGGGACAGACCGCGATGCACTCCATGCACTGCGTGCAGTTCTCGGGGATGTACAGAGGCGTCTCGCGGCGCGCGACGTACTTCGACGCGGTGTCGCCGCTGCCGGCCGCCATGATGCCGAGCGACGCATAGGCGTTGGCCGGCTGGTTGTAGCCCAGCTTCGCCCTGAACATCGCGTCGAACTCGGCGACGCGCGTCAGCGGCGGACGCTGCTCCTGTCCCTGCGGCAGCGGAATCGTCCGGCAACCGGTGCCGCACCCCTCGCTGGCAGCGATGCTCTCCGGAATGGCCATCGGCAGCAGTGCCTTGCCGCGCAGCGTCGAGCGATCGGCGGCTTCGAGTTCGCCAACCTTGATCTCGCGCACCAGCTCGAAGCCCTTGGTCATGACCTCCATGTTGGAGGTCACTACCCCTTCGCCAAGCTTGCCGAACTTCTTCACGTACTGCTTGTGGACCGCGTCGCGGAACTGCTCGGGTGTGATGCCGAAGTCCTGCAGCATCGGCGACACCGAAAAGAACGCGCCGAGAAACGCGTTCCCCTGCATGCGGAGTTGCAGGTCCCCGCGGTCGGTCGCCTCGCGCGCGATCTTGAAGCCAGGCAGCGTGAAGACGCGGATGTTCTTGTCGATGATCAGCCTCCGCGCCCACAGCGGCAGCCGCTCCCACGCGGCCTCGCCTTCCTCGTCTGACTCCCAGACCAGGCATCCGCCTTCGGACATGCCGTCGAGAGGGTTGGTGTGGGTAAAGGCCTTGGGATCGCAGCAGAGGACGACGTTGACGTGACGGAGATCGCAGTTCACCCGAATACGTTCGGGGGCGGCGATCATGAAGTACGAGGTCGGAGCCCCCTTCTTCTCTGATCCGTATTTCGGGTTCGCGCTGACGTGGATGATCTCTTTCGGGTTGCCGAACTCGTCGACGACCTTGTCGCGCTCATAGAGAAGATCGTTGAGGTCGCCGATGATGGCGCCGAGGTTCTTGCCGGTCGTGATCGCACCCCAACCACCGACCGAGTGGAAGCGGACCGCGATTGCCTTGTCCGGGAGCAGCGATGGTGTCTCGTCCGCCTTCACCTCGTACGGATGATCGACGCCGAGCACTATGAACGAGATGCCGTCTGACGCGCGCTTACCATCCTTGCGGGCACGCTGGCCGATCGCGAACTCGTACGCGCCGATCGTGTGCTCCGGTCTGAAGTCGCGCGAGCCGAGCCCATAGACACCACCGAACAGTCGCGGCATGTGATCGGCGGTCATGGCGGGCAGGCCCGCATCGCCCTGCATTGCCTTGTTGAGTGCGGTACGGATGTCGCGACCCATGGGGTTGTCCCCAGCCATTGGTTCGTCCGTCCGCTCGAGGATGATGACGTTCTTCTTGCCGGTGAGTGCCTTGACGACGGCGGCTTCAGGGAACGGGCGGAAGACGTTGAGATGAATCGAGCCGACTGTGGCGCCGCGACGCTCGCGCAGATAGTCGACGGCCGCCTCGATGTTCTCCGCCGCCGATCCCAATGACACGAACACGGTGTCCGCATCGTCGGTCTTGTATTCTGTGACCAGTCCGTAGTGACGACCGGTCAGTTCGCCGAAGTCCTTGTAGGCCGCTTCCAGGAACTCGAGAATCGGCTCGGTGAAGTTGTTGCGCCTGGCGACGACGCCCTGCATGTAGTGCTCCTGGTTCTGCACCGGGCCCAGGAGCACGGGGTTCGTGAGGTCGATCATCTTCGGCACGCGGCGGCGCCGAGGACCAAAGAGAACCCGCTGACTCTCCGTCGGACAGTCGATGATGTCTTCAGGCGCACCGAGGTACTCGCGAATCAGCGCCGACTCGTGCTTGTAGAACGTCCGCTCGAGGTGTGACGTGAGGAAGCCGTCCATCACGTTCATGCCTGGTGTCAGGCTGAGCTCGGTAACGCGACGCAGGATGAGTGCCTGGTCTGCGGCCTGCTGCGCATCCTTTCCGAACAGGATGATCCAGCCGGTATCGAGCGCGCCGTAGACGTCGTCGTGTCCGCAGTGCACGTTGAGCGCGTGCTTCGTGAGTGCTCGCGCCGCGACTTCGAGGACCATCGTCGAACACTTGCCTGGGGCGTGGTAATACTGCTCGACTCCGTAGACGACGCCCTGTCCGGACGTGTAGTTGACAACGCGCTTGCCGCAGACCGAGTGCGCGATCGCGCCCCCTTGCGCGGCGTGCTCACCTTCGGCCTCGATGGCGATGGTGTTGCGCCCGAAGGCGTTGAGCTTGCCCTCGGCGAAGGCCTGCTGGTAGAGTTCGCCGCCCTCTGTCGAAGGCGTAATCGGGTAGAAGACGCCGGCGTCGGCGATACGGGTTTCGGTGTGGTAGGAGACGAGCTGGTTGCCGTTGGCCGTAATACGAACGCCGGGGTAACGAGGCCGGAAGTTCATCAAGCGCCTCCCCGTGATCGACGACGAATTGTGGCGAGCCCGAGCTGAGAGCTGAATTCTAGATCAAAAGAACTCTGGACGCTCGGGGTGCGGACGTGCTATTGAAACCTCGCGATCCCCGTCCATTCCACGTTCGAAAGGGGGCGGTCGTGCCCTTACTCGCCTGTCTCGCAGAAGTCCTGAAGCGGGAGCGTGTGCCGTATCTCACACTGCGGCATCCGCCGGCATTCACCGCACCGGAGTTGTCCGCCGTCGCCCATATTCCAGGGCGTCGCCTGGCCAAGGTGGTCATCTGCATTGCCGATGCGGCACCCGTGCAGGCGGTCTTGCCTGCGCACTATTCGGTCGATCTCGACGCACTCAATCGGCTGGTGGGGAGTGCGTCGCTGCGACTGGCGCTGGAGCAGGAAATCGCCGCCTTGTACCCTGAGTTCGAGGTGGGCGCGATGCCGCCCTTCGGCATGATGCACGGCCACCGAGTGTTCGTCGAGCGATGTTTTGTCGGCGAGCCCGAATTGGTGTTCAACGCCGGCACGCACACCGACTCGCTCTGCATGCACTACGCCGACTTCGCGGACATCGTCCATCCGACCGTCGGCACCTTCGGAGTGTCGCCCGGCAGACGACGTGGCGTGACGTTTCGACCGGAGTGAGTCCGTCAGTAACCAGAACGACGGTACTCGCGTAGTTTGCTTGATTGTGGGGGACTCTATGAGCATCGGGCGAGTTGGGATCGCGGTGTGTTTCCTGCTGGTTGCCGCGGCGACTGGGTGGGCTCAGGACGGCGTCATTACCGGGCGCGTCACGGATCCGTCGGGTGGCGCGCTGCCCGGTGTAGACGTGTCCATCACCAGCCAGGCGCTTTTGGGTGGGAGGTCGACGGTCAGTGACGAGCAGGGAAGTTACCGACTCGCTCTGCTCCCTCCCGGCACCTACACTGTCAGGTTCCAGCTTCAGGGGTTCGGCACGGTTATTCGGGAAGGCATTACGCTGACCCCCGGCTTCACTTCCAGCCTCAACATCGTGCTGGAAGTCGGCGCCGTTGCCGAAACCGTGACCGTCGTCGGGGAGTCACCTATCGTCGACGTGACGAACGCCGTGGTCGCCACCAACTTCTCCAAGGAGTTGACGGCGGTGCTGCCGACTGGTCACGACGTGTTCTCCGTGCTGGCGATAACACCTGGCGTCCAGGTGACGGCACCGGACGTCGGCGGCAGCCGCGCGGGCTTGCGCGCGCAGTTCCGCGTGTTCGGCAGCACCTCGCAGTGGAATGTCATCGAGGGCGCCATCATGGCGTCACTGCAGTACGAGGACCCGGACGTCTACGAAGAGGTCCAGGTGGCGGGCGCCAGCAAGGGCGCCGACGCTCCCGTGGGAGGCTCGTTCAACAACTTCATCGTGAAGAGCGGTGGCAACGACATCCACGGTCTGTTCTTCTACGATCGCGAACCGCTGTCTCTTCAGAGCTCCAATCTCTCGCCGGAGCTCGAGGCGCAAGGCGTCACCAATACCAGCTCAGTGGCCCGATATCAGTCGGTTCACGCAGACGTCGGCGGGCCGATCCTGCGCGACAGGTTCTGGTGGTTTTACGCCTTTCGCAACCTCAACTCCGACAACTGGACTCCCGGCTACTACAACACCTACACGGGGGAGCCGGAGCCCGTGTTTACGGAATTGCGGAACCATGCGGTCAAGCTGAACTACCGCCTCAACTCCAATCACACGGTTGCGTATTCCGCGCAGTACAACACCAAGTCCCTGCCCAACTCCGGGGCCTCGGCGTTTCAGGACTCGGCATCGACGTCACTGACAGACTTCCCGTACTGGATCCAGGGCGCGACCCTCACGTCGATTCTCTCCAACCGCTCGACACTCGAGGTGAAGTGGGGTGAATTCGGCTGGAAGTGGTGGACCAGGCCGGGCGCCGACGAGATCTCACGGATGGATCTCGACACGCAACTCATACGCGGCGGACGCAACGCGCCGTTCATCGATCGCAGCCATCACATGAACATCTCAGGTGTCTACTCGCTGATCACGTCCGGTGGCCGGGGTGGCAGCCACAACGTTCGCGTGGGTTACGGCTACCTGTACGAAGGCGCGCCCTATGAATTCATTGCGCCGAAAGACAGCGTACGAACCTTTTGGCGCGGTGGCTTCCGGGTGCCCGCCGAGATCGAGACGTACGACACGCCGTTTTCCTTCGAGAACGACGTGACGCATCAATGGGCGTTCATCAACGACACGTGGACGAAGGGCCGCTTCTCTTTCAATGGAGGAGTCCGGCTCGATGCGTTCAAGCCCTATTACGACGAGCAAGGTAAAGACGGGACGGGGCCGTATCAAGAAGCTGTGACGTATCCCGGCTTCGAGTTCCATACTCTGAGCGGCTTCGTGCCTCGCATCTCGGGCGTCTACGACGTATTTGGTACGGGCCGAACGGCGATCAAGCTCGCCTACGGCCGTTACTCCTACAACGCCGGCACGATGACCAACGCCAACTCGATGATGGCGGGATTCGTGAACCCCATGGCTCGCACGGTCAAACGCTACCGTTGGGATGGCACGTTGCCGTACGTTCCCAATCCAGCCAATCTCCTCTCGACGCAGGGTGGCGCCAATCGTACCCTGGACCCGAGTCTCGAGCTGCCCTACACCGACGAGTTCGTGGTCGGCCTCGATCAGCAGCTCATGAAGACGACGACGCTGCGCTTCAACTACGTCCGGAAGCTCGAACGCAACCGCATGAAGCTGCAGAACACCGCGATTCCTTTCGAGGCGTACAACATCCCGGTGGCGTTTACCGATCGAGGCCGTGATCTCGCATCAACGGCCGACGACCGCGTGCTCACGCTCTACAGCCTGGACAGAGCCTATGTCGGGCGGCGCGCCGACGTACTCATGAACGATCCGCTGTTCACGGCCGACTACGAAACCTACAACGTCGAAGTCGTCAAGCGTCTCTCGGGCAAGTCACAGGTGCTGACCGGCTTCGACATCAGTCATTACGACACCTGGGGCTTCCAGTCGGCGATCTCGCAGGACATCGCCACCGACACGAGCGCATTCGGCGTGCCTCAGGATCCGAATCGACTCACGTACAACAACCGGCAGGACTACTGGCACTGGCAGTACAAGTTCCTCGGCAGCTACGAGCTGCCGTGGGGCATCTCGTCGTCAGCATCGATCCGGCTGACGAAGGGCGAGCCATACGGACGCACGTTGAACACAACCGGGCTGACGCAGGGGACGGTCAACCTCACGGTCGAACCAATCGGCACGTTCTTCTACGACACGGTCCGGCTGCTCGATCTTCGGTTCTCGAAGAGTTTCATCGTGGCTGGCACCAAGCTCGAAGGGCTGCTCGACATTTTCAATGTCAGCAATTCACCGGCGATCCTCAGCTCCAATACGCAAACGGGTGCGAGCTTCGGTAATGTCCTGACGACCGTCAACCCACGGATCGCCCGGCTCGGCGTGCGATGGAGCTTTTAGAGAGCGCTGTCAACCGCCAAATTCCAACTCCCAACTCCCAAGCTATTTCGCCTTGGACATTGGAATTTGGAAGTTGGAAGTTGGAATTTGGATGTTGGGAAATGGAGGTTGGGAGCTGAGTTCATCGCGCTCCCCGCGCCTGCGCCAGCCCGTCGCGCGCTGCGCCCGAGTTCGGGTCGAGTGAGAGCGCTTCGGCAAACAAGTCAGCTGCGATATCTCGCTGGCCCGCGGCCAGCTCCAGTTGCGCGAGGTTGACGTAGGTCACAGCGTCGTGCGGATCGAGGCGCAGGCTCGTCCGGAATGCGTCGCGTCCCGCGCCGATGTCGCCGGCCGACGCGAGAATGGCGCCGAGCAGGTTGTGCGCGTCGGCGTAGTTTGCGTCCAACTCGATGGCGCGGCGTACGAGTGGCAGTGCGGAGGCCACGTCGCCCCGCAAGAAGCGCTCGCTGGCTGCGAAGTACCAGCTTGCGGCGCGGTCTGGGAACTCGCGTCGCAGTACCTCCGCTGCTTGTCGTAAACGGTCAGCGTCGCCGCGATCGGCATGCAGAGACGCAAGCTGCTCCCATGCCGTGGGATCGCCTGGCGCGAGCCTGGTGGCTTCGGTTGCCACCGCTGTCGCTTCGTCGAATCGCCCACGTATTCCCAGAAGCTCCGCGAGCGAGACCCGCGGCGCTGGCTCACCTGCGCGAGACTGGATCATCGCGCGCAGCCGCCGCTCGGCATCGTCTTCCTGACGCGCCGCGGTGGCCGCCCGCACGAACCCCTCGAGAGTGATCATGTCGGTTGGGTCCAGGTCGAGGGCCGTCGCGTAGGCGCGATAGGCAGAATCAGCCGCATCCGCGCCCATCAGCATCGCGCCCCGGTCACGCCATTGCGAGGCAGTCGCGCCGGTGAGCGCGCGCGCGACGGCCGATGGTTGTTGCCCTCCGTCGAGCAAACCGCGGAGCGTGGGGGCGTGATTGGACGGCGCACCGGCGAAGACGGCAAACGGCCCGGAGAACTCGAGCGCTGTCCGGTCGTCGGTCTGGAGCGCTGACCCAGCTCCATATCTCGATGTCTCTCTGGATCCGCCGACGAAGAGCGAGAGCAGTGTAAAAGGCTCGCGCATTCCTACCGTGCGAAGGTCCTCTCCGACTCCCGGTCGCTGCCAGGCAGTGGAAAGGTCCTCGAGGCGCGGCTCGAGCGGGGCCGTCGAGCCGACGAGAAGAAGGTCGCCATCGCCGGCGAGCCACATGGTTCCGTCAGGAAACACCGAACGAAACGTTCCAACGATGGACCGGAGATCGGCGTCGCTCACGTCGTAGGTATGCGCCCATTGACAAAAGATGCCGCCGGTTGCGAGTCGGCTGCGCACCCGCTGGAAGAACTCCTGCGTGAACAGCGCCGCCACGCCGGACATCCAGGGATTCGAAGGTTCGGAGATCACGACGTCGTAGAGCCGCGACGTCAGCGAGAAGTGCGTCCGCCCGTCTCCGCGCACCAGCCGCGTGCGAGGATCGTCGAGCGCTCGCCGATTCACGTCGGCGAAATACGCCGAGGCCTCCACGACTTCGGGCGAGATCTCAATGACGTCAACTGAGACCACCGGGTGCACGAGCGCCGACGCGAGCGTGACGCCGCTGCCGAGTCCCACGATACCCACCTGTCGCGGATTGGGATGAAGCAGCAGGGGCAAGTGCGCGAGCAGTTTCTGTGTGAGCATGTCGCGCGCCGTTGAGGCGTCGACCTTGCCGTCGATCGAGAGCGAGCGGGCGCCGGTGAGCGCTTTGACCGAGACCGTCCCAGTCGCGCCCTCGCGGTAGTAGATGAGCGTGCCGGCTGTGAGCGCCGCATGGCGATCGATGCCGGGCGGCACGAACCGCGTGTACAGGTAGCCGCCGGCCGCCAGCCACTCACGATCCCAGCCCGGGCTCGTGGCCATCCACGCGACGACAACTGCGAGTGGAAGGAGCACTGCAACTCGGTCGCGACTCGACAAACGCCCGCGGACAGCCAGCACGGCAGCGCCGAGCAGCAGGCTGGTGGTCGCGACGAGCAGTGACGTGCGCAGGCCCACGGCGGATATCGCGATGAAGCCGGCCACCAGAGCCCCGACCACCGCCGCAGCGGTATTCACCGCGTACAGAACGCCCAGTCGTTGCGCCGGGATCGCGTCGCGGCTGCCGGCGAGCTCGAGTGATAGCGGAAACGCGACGCCCAGACCGAGCGCGATCGGAAACGTCATGCCGAACGCGATCGCTAGATGGGGCAGCGCAATGCCGGCAGGCGTGGCCGAGCGTCCCAATGTGCCGGGCCCAATCTCGAGCAGTGAGCCGCCAACGAGAGCGACACTCACGCACCCCGCTATCGCGGTGGCGATCAGGGTCAACGCGAGCGCAACCGCCGGCCGCCGGCCGCGCTCGGCGAGAGAGGCGCCTGCGAAGGAGCCCAGCGCAAGACCCGTGATGAACGACGTCAGTGTGGCGGCGAAGGCATAGAGCGAGGGGCCAACGACAAGAGCCAGCACGCGCGTCCAGACCACCTCGTGCGCGAACGTCGCGAAGCCGGTAAGCGCCAACACTGCCGCTGCAAGTCCGTATTGATGCCGCTCGGTGTCCCAACCATCGACGTGTGCCGCGGCGAGACCGGCTTTCGGCCTCGAGCGATTGTGCCTGGCATCCTTTGGATTGAGGCGCGTCTTCGTTGTCGCGTCCTCAGACTCAGCGACAGTGAGGTGGCGCCGGACGAAGGAGAGTGCGAGCGCGATGCTCCCGGCACTCGCCGCCATGCCCGTCAACGTCGTGCTCGTGAGGCCGAGGATCGGGATGAGGACGAAGCCTGCAGCCAGCGAGCCGATCGCGGCGCCAGCCGCGTTGGCGCCATACAGGCGGCCCACCGCCCCGCCCGGTCGCGTAGGCGATGTGACGGTGACGCGCACGGCCATGGGAAAGGTGGCACCAAGCGCAACGCCCGGCACCAGGAGCACGCCGAACGAGCTGGCGATTCTCACTGTCGAAAAGAGAAGCCCGGCGCCGTCCTCGCCGTACGCCCACGCGAACAAGGGTGTGAGAAGTGTCAGGCCGCCCGCGATCGACAGCGCCGCGACCGCGACCACGAGTTCCAGCAGCGCATAGGTCCAAAGAGCCTGTCGTGGGCTGAGCGTGGACGCAATGCGGCCGCCCAGCGCCGCGCCCAGTCCCAGTCCGCCCATGAACGCGGCGGTGACCGTGCTGACAGCGGCGGTTGTGTGTCCGAGATGAAGCGTAAGGAGGCGCGTCCAGGCGATCTCGTACACGAGCCCGGCGAAGCCCGAGCACGAATATGCCAGCAGGAGCCATCGCTCGGTCATGGCGGGGGGAGTGTAGCCCGCAAGCTGACCGGACGAAGAGGCAGGTCCTTGATGGCTGCCGAACGTGAGGAAATACTGGGTGAAGACGTGTGAGTGCGGGTGGCTGTTCGTGGATGGTGGGTGCTGGCCACTCAGCGTCTGACGAGACTCATGTTCAGCCCGGTGTCGCCGCTGATAGACACGCTGGTGTTCAGCGTCAGGTAATCTTCCCTGGACGCACGGACTGGACCTCGAACGTCGAACAATCCCGGAATGTTGTAGAACCCGTTCGTATCGGTGATCGCGACTCTCCACCCGGATGAAATGCCGATCAGGACAGTAACACCCTCGACGGGCGCGTCTCCCGACGGCGTTACTTCGGACACGACGCCACGCAGCGTGGGAGTCCCGGGGGGAAAAACACTTGAACGCTTCACGACCAATGCACCTCCGACGACATCGACGTCAACAAGGGTGCCGGGGTTCTCATGACCGTAGTCGGCCGTGAGATAGGCCCGGCGCTCGCCATCTTTCGTCCCAAAGCGAACTTCGAAGGCACACCCCTCGGGGCAGACGGCGCCACTGATCCAGTGGAGCGCAACGCCATCCAAAATGTGACGCTCGACGCGGTATCCCGAGATGCGCGTTCCGTCGGTCGTCCAGACGACCTCGCCCGCGGTGTTGACTTGCAGGATCTGCTCGTCGACGTCGCGCAGGTCTGACGTAGAGAATCCGGAGCCCAACTCAGTGAACACCACCGCAGTAGCGGTCGTCGGCAGAGCTGTCTGGGGAGCTGCCGACGGCGCCGACGGCGAGGAATCTCCGCAGCCGGCCAGTGGCCCACCGAGCGTGAACAGAACGACCGCCATTCGGGTGCCCCTTGCCATCGCAGTCTCCTCAATCTGAATAGCTCCTGTGCTCTTCGCTTGGCGCCTACGATCAATCAGGCGGTTCGTAACTGGCAACGATCAAAGAGGCGCAAAGCCGCGCATCAGTCTCGTGCGCATCAACACCGCCCTTTCCACGCTGCCTGTGGGCGCCTAGAATGCTGACCGTGCCTGGGAAATCATCTTGAGTGACCTTCCGCCGGATGCCGAGCCTGACTTATCGCAGGAACGGCGTGGCGAACGGCTGGACTCCTGGAAGGAAATTGCCGTCTACCTGAAGCGTGACGTGGCGACTGTGCGACGCTGGGAAAAGCGAGAAAGCCTGCCCGTTCACCGTCACCTTCACGAAAAACTGGGATCGGTATTCGCTTACGCGTCCGAGCTGGAGGCATGGTCGGAAGGGCGCGGTGGTCTCTCGTCTGTGGCCGCCGCGGCTACCGTGTCGGCCAGTCAATCGTCTCGCCGCGGTCTCGTCCTCTTAGTCGCAGCCGGCGCACCCCTGATCGGGCTCGCCCTGATACTCGGGCTCTGGACTCTAGAACAAGACGTCCCGCCGCCGGAGCCGCTGCGTATCAGCGCCGATTTGGGTGCCGCCGCGCCGATGGCGCCCTTCAACGTCCAGTTCGGAGACGCTGCGGCAATCTCCCCCGACGGTGCCGTTCTCGCGTTTATCGCGCAGGAGGATGACCGCGATCCGCAGCTCTACGTCCGGCGTCTCAACCAGCTTCACGCGGAGCCACTCCTCGGGACTGACAACGCACTCGGTCCGTTCTTTTCACCAGACGGACAGTGGGTCGGGTTCTTCGCCGGCGGCAAACTCAAAAAGATAGCAGTGACCGGTGGCGCGGCGGTGACGCTTGCCGATGCGCTGAGCAGCCGCGGCGGCGCGTGGAGCGACGATGACACGATTGTGTTCTCACCCGACCAGACGACCGGTACCCATTTGCTGCGCATTTCATCGGCTGGGGGCACGGCCGAACCTCTGACCTCACTCGCTGAGGGGGAGGTGATACAGGTATGGCCTCAGGTTCTGCCGGGCAGCAAAGCGGTGCTCTACACGAGCAGCGGCACGACCGGGGCCTACAACGACGCAGACCTCGTCGTCCACGTGCTGCCGCACGGGCCGCGGAAGGTTGTGCAGCGGGGTGGCTATCACGGCCGGTATCTCTCCAGCGGTCATCTGGTCTATATCCACGACGGGACGTTGTTTGCCGCGCCTTTCGATCTTGACCGACTCGAGATGACGGGCGAGCCGGTCCCGGCGCTCGGAGGTGTGAAATCGAATTTGATCACGGGAGGCGCACAATTCGCCGCGTCGGCAAACGGCACACTCGTCTACCTGCCGGGCGAAGTGACCGGCGCCGGCACACCCGTTCATTGGATGAGTCGCGATGGGACGACACTGCCGCTACTGATGGCGCCGACGAACTGGTCCACTCCGAGTTTCTCGCCCGATGGTCGACAGCTCGCCTTGGAGATCCGTGGTGCATCATCGGATATCTATGTTTACGATTGGGG
>Ga0070670_100002134_pt1 | contig 16236 bp, 13 predicted proteins | sample KBSS63metaG_FD_64665 | JGI IMG/M metagenome (GOLD analysis project Ga0070670, IMG submission 64665) | Switchgrass rhizosphere microbial communities from Kellogg Biological Station, Michigan, USA - KBS S6-3 metaG | ecosystem: Host-associated > Plants > Roots > Rhizosphere > Soil ... | reverse complement strand
TCTACGCCGAAGGCGTTCGATACTTTAGCCCGGGGTAACACCCCGGGGTAGAACCGAACAACACATTCTCAACCCTGAAAGGGTTGAACATGACGCTCATATCAAAGCATTTCCCCAGGGTGTTAGGCTGGAATTATTCCACGCCTTCGGCGTAAAGCGATTTAGCTCTGCAGAGGTGATTGAGCAATATCGTTAATTGACCTCGTCAACTCTAGCAAGGTCCGCGACTTTGCGCGCCGCCATCACAAAGGACGGGCTTAACAAGAATCCACGTGACTACGGCGCCAATCGCCGCTGCTCCCACGATCAACCAGGTCTTTGTCGAGACGCCACGGCTCGTCTTCTTCACTGACGAGGCATTCGCATACAACACCGTGTTGCGCGCGCCCGTCTGGTTGTCCACGACTGTGAACGAATCCTGACTAGCGTCGCTGATATAGCCTTTGAGTTGCGTGTTGTCTCGCAGTTTCACATCAACGCGAGCGTTCCCACCGACGCCGATCTTTTGCACATTGCTTCTGATCTTTTCCGTCGCGCGAGTGTCGGTCAGCCCTTGCGCCCTCGCTGATTGCAGCCCGAATGCCACTAGCAGAACCGTTGCCGAAAGCATCATTGCGAAAATTTTTCTAAACATGAGTGTCTCCTCGTATCAAGTTACCGAGGGATGCTGAAGTGCAATCAACGTTCCTGCGCTCCCGGCCACAAACCGGCCCAACTACACTCAAATATCGCCTGGCAATTCAATAACTATGAGCGCGCTGCAGCTTTGTTCCGTCCATAGCCGGATATTTATTGCGTCGTTGGCTTAGACTTGAAGGATAATGACCTGTGCAAACACTTAGGTGTTTCTGCGGGATGAGGTCGGTACCATAGCGCGGTGCGCATGGGTAACTGAAGCGCTGCTGACCCATGCGCGCTATGGTACTGACCTCACTTCGTAAGTCTTAGAAAGGAGTTTGCCTCGTGCCTCAACGAATCGGTCGGGCCTTGGCCTACGCACTCTTGATCTGGATTACTGGATTTGTTTGGGGCAGCGTCGTCTTCGTGACGCCGGCCTTGAAGAACGTAGCTGCGATACCTTTTGTCTCGCGCTATCCGGCGATTAGCTTCCCGCTCTTGTTCGCGTGGCCCATCCTCGCCTATTTGCTCGCGCGCAGTTACCTGAAACAAATCAGCGGCGATAAAGCGGCGGAAGGATTGAAACTCGGATTTACGTTTGCCCTCGTAAACTTCCTGCTTGACCTGCTGGTGCTCGTCATCCTTTTCAAAAACGGCGTCGCATTTTTTGCCTACCTGACGATTTGGCTCGCATACTTTATCCTGCTGATTGTCCCCTGGTTAACCGGACGGTCTTTAGCTTCCACTGCTCGCTGAAACTCCGCGTCAATGCCGGTAACAAAACGACGGTTGGTTTTCATCTCGCTGCTCGCGCTGGCGTTCCTGTTCCGTTTTAGCTACGGCTTGTGCTCCCAATTTCTTGACGAAGATACAAAACAGATTTACCTGCTTGGTCTTAGATTTTATACAACTGGAGCGTGGCCTTACTTCGGTCCGGACGTCACCCATTCGATTCAAATACCCGGCGCTTTGCAGGCCCTGCTGGTTGGTCTGCCTTTTTATCTGCTTCCGCTTCCGGAAGCGCCTTACTTGTTACTAAACATCCTGTCGTTTTCGGCGCTCTGTTTCTTTGCCTGGTATTGCAGCCGGCGATTGCCGGAACTGCCGCGCTGGTTCGTTTGGATCTGGTTAATGACGGCGCCCTGGACGCTGAATCTTTCCACGCACATATTCAACCCTTCATACGTTTTGCCCGCGGCGATTCTTTTCTTCGTGGGCGCAATTGAAACCTATCCGTTTCTGCGTCGCGGTCTTATCCCGGCCCGTTGGGCCAGTTTCATGATGGGCCTGGCGCTTTGCTGGATCATGCAACTTCACTTGTCCTGGGTAGTGCTCATTCCCTACGCCGTCGTGTCTTTCTATTTTCAATTCCGGGAGCAGCACCGACGCGCGTTGATTTCGCTCCTTTGGTTCATCTCCGGCGCCCTGCTGAGCGGCAGTCTTCTAGCGCCCACTTTCTTGAAGTACGGAATAGCAGCAGGTTTGGGAGGCACAAACGAAGCGGTGGCGTTTAGTTACGAAAACGTGCTGCGAAATGTGAATATCGTCGAGGGCGTGTTGGGGCGATTTCTGTCGTTTGCGAGTTTTGAGTTGCCGCGCTTCATCGGCGCGAACACTGCGGCGCGAGTGGCTTTCTTAAAACAAAACCTTTGGTTGATTCCGATCGTCGCTTTCCTGACGGTCGTGGGCATTCTCCAGTGCATTGCAATGCTCGTGCTCTGGTTCAGAAGGAAGCACACGCAAGTGGATTGGAAAGCCGTCAAATATTTTACGCTTGCGACAGTCGTGCTCGTGTATCTCAGTTTTCTGTTTTCAATGAAATCGCCCGTCTCACACACTTTTTATGTCACGTTTCCGATTGCAATGTTGTATAGCCTGTACTGCTGGAGCGAGTTTCTCAAGCGGAAGGGCTGGCGGACGTTTGCGATTGTATTTCTTGTTTGCGGCATAATTTTTCATGTTGGTTTGGCGGTCAGCAATTTCAGAAGCGTGTCTATCTATGTCGAACGCAGTAAAGTGGTGCAAGCGATCAGAGCGAAGGACTATCGCCTGCTAGGAGAACGACGCCCGGGTTCGAGATACTGAAGAGAGCAAACGGCAAACAGCAGACAGCGTACAGCCAAGCTGCAGCCAGGTTGACGCGGATGGTGCGAGGTGGATAAGAATTCTTCGCGCTGAAGGCGCGATAGATGGTAGCCAGGGGTAAGCGCGTTTCGCGCGCCACCCCTGGAGCGATTTCTTCGCCCTGAAGGGGCGACAGATGATCAACAATCATCACGGATTCTTTTCGCGCCTTCAGCGCGAGCAGACAGGATGTCTGCGCTCCGCAGGCGAAACGCACTTACCATGAGCTACCGCGATTCCTGCTGTTCGCTGTTTGCGGTTTGCTGTTTGCTTCCTCGGACGCTTCTCAAGACGGCCGTTGTTGACTAGAATCAGACTTCCCCAAAACCGTAAACGCTCTTAACAGCGGAGAAGAGTCTTGTCCGAATCTCAACCACGCCCGGCGCGACGCGGCTATCTCAATCCCAGCCTCGTCAGAAGCGTCTCCTTCTGGATTACCAGCGCCTGCATACTCGTCGCCGTGTTGGCCTCGCTGTTGGCAATTTGGAAATTCGCCGGCACCGACATCCTGTGGCGTACCGTCGCGACGTGTGCGGTAATCGGCAGTGGCACGGTGGCGTTCTATTGGGTGAACGTCCTCTTCGGCAAGATCGCGGACTAGAAAAATAGCCGCGGATTTACGCGGATAAAAACGCAGATCTGAAAAGCATCGCAAAACCCAAACCGCAGTCTTCCAATTTCTCCGAATTCGCGTTCATCCGCGCAAATCCGCGGCCTAACTTATTCCAGCAAATGACAGACAGGAATGTCTGTCCTACCTCGGTGACGCGGCGGGCGCCGGTGGTTTGTTGAACTTGGTTTCGTCGACCGGCACATTAAGCTTGATTTCAGTGAACGTCCGCGTCGAGTTATAGAAAGAATCGATGGACACAGTGCGAATCGTGAACGGCAGCTTGAGTCCGTCGACGTCGCGATAGTCTTCGTAATCCACCTGCTCGGGAATAACTCCGACCATCGTCGGCGTTGAAGTTATCCTGCGCAACAGCAAGCCAGTTTGCGCGTCGAAGAAAAGCCGCTCCCCCTTGCCGTCGACTCCAACTCCACGCAACACGTAAACGTCCTTGCCGTCTATCTTGTCTCTGCCGCCAAAACTCAAGCGAGTGAACTGACCCTGAAGTTTTATGTCGTGGAAAAGATCCGGGTAACGCTTTAGTTGATAAAGCTCGACGCCCACGAGCTCGCGCAAACCGTGCTCGCCCTTTTCCCAGCCGACGGTGCCGTTGAAGCCTCGCTCGATAACGCCTTGCTTCGGCGTGTTCAGAACGGAGTAGATTCTGTCGGGCGCGGTTTGGTAGACCTCGTAGCCGAGAGAGATGCCGTTCGACGCGAGCCACGTTCCCTTCATCGTTCGTGTCTTCATTTTTTCGATCGCGGCGGCGCCGCCCAGGGCTTCGGTGTATTTCGCGAGAATTTGATCAGCAGTTGGCGGAGATGGCCTGGGTGTAGGGCTGGCGGCAGCGGCGGCTTCCGCAAACGGTGTTGGTGTGGCAATCGGCAGTTGCGGGACCCGAGGCGGCTCGTTGCGCCCGCGATGACAGGTGAAACAACCAACCGCAGGCTTGCCCTTGAAGTTTGCCTTGTTAATGCCCTGCACCATCCTGATCATTTCGCGCGCCGTGGTTTTTTCCGGTTTCTCGTCAGACGGAAAATCCCACTTGCCATCCTTGTTCACATGGCAATAAGTACACTTCACGCCCAGCGACGAGCCCATGTAATTCATCACCGGCACCAGTTGCGAGTCGGGCAAGCCGGTGAGCACCTGAATATTCTTCTTAGTTTGTTCGACGGTTTTCTCCGGACCAACGATCGCCGGCGACTGTTGCTGGCCATTCGAAACCCAGCCGGCTTCGACGGAGACGACGAGACTGAGACTGACCAGAGAAAGCAGCGATATACAAAATATGAGCAGGCGGCGATGCGTTAGACCAGCGATTCTATGATTCATTGATACCTTCTACTAGGAAAGGACAGACCACGAAATCACACGAACGGTCGAACAAATAAGCCGTGAAATTTCGTGTGTGTTAGTGGTTATGATTTTGTCAGCCAGGAAAAAGGACACGAAAACGAGCTAAAACACTTTGGATTGGGCGGTGCTACTTTGGACGCGCGGTTTCTGCGGCATCAACGCATCCACGGACTTATAGATTTGTAGATAGATTTGTGTTTCGCGCGGAATCAGCGTCTTCCACGAAGCGCCGCCGCGCCTGATGTAAAGCGGCAAGCGCGCAGCGTTTGAATTGTAACCAGCCGCCAGCAATTCGGTTTGCGTCGCCAGTTTCGCGTTCAATGCGTACTGCACGTCTTCGTTCGCCGCCAGATCGTTCCAGGTGTCCTGCATGTAAAGCAGCATCGCCTGCAGCGCGTTGGCGTGATTGCGCATGCCCACCACGAAATCAGGCGTCAGTCCCACTCCCGGATGCCGTTGCCTGACCAGGTTGTAAGCCCAGGGAATCATCTGGACCATGCCGCCGGCTCCCGCGGAACTCACCGAGTAGCGATAAGTGTCAGGTTCGTTTAAAGCGAACAGCGAATAAATTTCATCGAACAGCGCGCTCCGGTTTTCCAGCCGGAAGCGATCGTGATCGACGTGTTCGACCAAACAAAGGCGCTCGGCCACCTGCAAAATTTCCGGGGAAATGAAGGTCCCCTTGTCCCGCAAACGTTTCGCGGCCAGATCGAGCATGCGATGCACGTAAGCACGGCCGGAGCGCGACAGGTCGGGCGAAAGCAGCGCCGGATGGGCGGAGGTGTAATACGCCATTTCGCGAAACACGCCACGCTTCTCAATCGGAAACTCAACCACGAGGGGCACGAGCGAACGGCCCTGCATATCAAAGATTGCCACCGCGGTATTCACTCCATTTGCCCGCAACACGCGGACATTCAACGTCGTACCCAGCGAGCTCGGCGCCGTGAATTCCGACCCGCGAGTCAGAAACGTTTCTTTGTAGACAGTGATGAGATGAATGCGCGCGGTGTTGCGATCAAGAGCGGCAAGCGTTACCAGATCTATCGACGGGGACGTCTTAGCCGTTTGCAAAGGACGCGACTTCAAAAGCCGTTCGGCTTCGGCGATACGCGATTGAATCTGAGGCGGCGACAATACGCGCGCGGAAGCACCGAGGGGATCCGCACGGCGTTCGGTCGCGGCGGGGCCAGCCACTTCCGGTCGGCGCTCCGGCTGCGTTCCGACTATCGTGCCCTGAGGAATCTGCGTTCCCAGTGGCGTCGGGTCTTCGGCGTCTGCCGCCGGCGCCTCAGCATTGGGCCGCGGCGGCGCAGGGGCAACCCGCTCGGGGGCGGGCGAAATTATTCGGGGCCGCGATTCAGGATTGGGTAACGGATTTTTTGTCTCAGGCGTTTGCGCTTGCGCGCCGGTCATTGAAATGACGAGCGATAACGCGGCGAAGGAAATTCTTTTCATAGGCAAATCCATACTGCGATACAAAACTTGTCGGGAGGGACAAGTGCCGCTTAGATTCGCCGATGCCCGTTGCGGTTGTCAACATGTTTATGCAGTTGCAGGGGCGAACCGAGTGCCCGCCCCTGGGCGCCTACATAAATGCGTCCCTGCAAGATCGCTAAAGCGGACGCCTTACTGCTCTAGCGAGTAGCCTGCGAGCCATTGATCACGAGATTGTGATCCGCGCCGCTGAACGCAACGCTAACTAGCTCGATGTCGTTGCCGCTCGCTATCGACTTCACTTCAAACGTGCGAGCCTTCCGGTCGCGCTTCACGGAACTCGCGGTGGCGCGCGCCACTACCTTGTTGTCCTTGACGATCGAAAGTTCTCCGGTCTGATCGTCATACTTCAGATCATAGAGGCCTTTGGTTACGAGCGTGCCGTTTACTTTTACGTCGGCAGCGAACCTCACCAATTGTTTCTTGCTCTTGGCAAACGCCGAGACACTTGCCAGCGAGATGAGTAGAACGGCGATGGCGATCCTGCGTAGTAATGAAAGTTTCATTTCAGGACTCCTTGTTGTTGATAGACGACTCCGCGGGGAGTACCCATTACAACGAAGCAGCCCGGATTAAGTTCCCAAACTAGATCGAAAACAATTTTGAGTTCCAGATTTCAAGTTTCAAGTTCAAAAAAATGAACAGCGCGCAACACTAATCTGAATTCAGAAACCGGAAAGCGCCAACTTGAAACTTGAAACCTGAGACTTGAAATTAATCCAGCCAGTCGCGGGTCACGTCGCACCAGAGCGCCAGGCCGCGCCATTCTTTGAAGCGCGAGTAGTAGCGGGCGATCTTTTTATCGGTCGTCTTACGTCCATTGTTTCGGATGGAAAAAAATCTGGCGCGGGTCCACGAATCGAGGGCCAGCCCGTCGTAACGCCCGAGCAGTTTGAGCAGGTTCTCAGCCGCGTATGGGCCAACGCCTTTCACGCCTCGCATCTCTTTGATGAGTTCAATTGTGTCGAGCGGACTTCGAAACCACGACTCAACGTCAAGCTCGCCGGACGCTACTCGGTCCGCCAACTCCTTCAAATACTCGGAACGATAACCAGCGCGCACTTCATTCACGTAAAAATTCACCGGCATCAGGGCCATGGCTTCGGGAGTCGGAAAGGTACGGCTGCCGTTCGACGATTCGCGTCCCAGATTTGCTACCAATCCGGTCACCATTTTTTCGGTCAGGGCCCAGGAGCAGTTGGTGGTACAAATCATCTTCACCAGGTCCTCAAACACAGTCGGGGAACGCAGCAGCCGCCCCGCGCCTTGGGTTGGAATCCAACCGAAGTCGACATCAGTCGCGACAAGTCGATAAAACTCTTCGATGTTGTCGTCCAGCCGCAGCATGTGCCGAACGTCGTCAATCACTTTTTTAGTGGCGGTCTGGCTGAGTTTGCGTGGAGCCTCAACGGCGAGTGCTCGTTTCGTCGCCCGAATTGAAATCGTGACTGGCTTGGCGCCGGGAAGATCGAGCGTTCGGGTTAACACCCAATTCTCGCGGTCGATGGCAAAAGGCAGCAGTTCGCACCAGCCATGACTGACAACTGTGCGCTTAAAACTGAACTCGCGGGGAACGGGGATTGTGATTTCCATGTGCGATTGATGAATTACTGGATGACGAAAAATGTCAATCAAAGATAGGTGGTTAGGAATCGAATCGCAAATGCGATCGGTCACATGAGCCAACTTCGTGAATTGACAAAATCAGAACGGGGAGCGGTAGCGACCTGGTCCGACGTCGAGCGTAAGGCGGGAGCGGTATAAGCTTCAGACTAAACTTGAGTCTTTGTCCAGGTCGCTACCGCTCCCCGTTCTGATTTTGTCAACCCACCCTAGTCTTATATCCGTCAGTTGTTGGGAGACGAATTTCACAAAGATGACACGGGCGGAGTCTTGTACGCTTCGGCTACAGTCAAGCTGCATCTTGACAGCCGAACGAGCTGAAGCCTAGACTATCCCCACGTTGAAAACAAAATAAGGAAGGCTGTGCTGGCCATTCCCTGACACTTGGGAAAACGGCCAGAGTGGAGTCCGACACTGTGACTCTCTACAGTACCTCGGTGCGTACGCGCCGCTTCCGACGATAATTCGATCCGGAGCTTTCCGGTTCCTGCCCCACTCGGCCCATACAACAATCCCTGTGGGGCATTGTCGTGTCTAGAAGTCGTGTTTGCTCTCGGTCTAAGGCCGGAAATTTTCCATTTCACATTTTTCATTTCTCATTTGTCGTCTGATCGGCGTGCACCCGCGTGAATCTGCGGCTATTTATTTCAGGGGATAAGGAACGGCAGGAATCTCCGTCCTTACATAAATCGGGTTTGAGATGATCCACGGTTGCCCCGCCACCGCTCCGGGAAGTTGCGGTAGGTAAACTTCGACCCGGTAACTTCCCTGCTCTCGAACAACAAACTCAAGTCGATTCGTCCCCGAAGCTTCCTGAATCGCTGTGCCGTCTTTCAGCAACACGATGCGGGCCTGGACCGGCACCGAGATCTTAAAGTTAACCTGGCCTGAAAGTTTGATCTCGTCGCCCATTATCTTGTTTTCTGCTGCGCTCTGCGCGGTGAAACGAAACCCGGTCGTGTCGCCAAACAGGTCGAAGCCGATGAAACAGTGGCCCTGGGAAATATCCGTGACCACTGTGCTGTCATTAAACTGGCCGGCGTTGAGTTGTCCGGCTAATGGCGACAAGTCTTTCGACAACACGTGCAGCCGCACCAGGCGAAAGCTTCGTTCGTAAGGATCGAGCTTGAATCCCAGCAGAGTCTTTCCCGTCGAGTCGTTGAGGCTGAGCCCGAGGTTGGCATGGGAATCATTGCCCGCGGTTGCAACCAGTCGCGCGCCCTTTTGCGCGATCTGTTCGTCCCATTTTTTCAAACTCGCAACCGGCTTACGGTAAAAATTCGCGAACAACAGATCCGGATAAGCACGATAGGACCAGAGAGCGTCGAAGAACATCACGACCGGATTGATGGCCCGGGCGTTGGTGTAAACGTTATAGACCTCGATTCCTTCGTAACCCTTCGCGTCCCAGCTTTTGAACTGTTCCGGATAAGCAACAACTTCGAGCTCCGATGAGCGCCGACTCAATACATCCGCGGTGCTTCGTAGCGCATCAATCGCCGCCTCATCATCGCCGGGCAGCAGCAGTAGCCGATCACCATTCGCGGTCCGCACTTCATTGCCATTGATAAACAAAACGCCGCCGTGCTCGCCTTTGAGCGTCATCGCAGCGGTGCTGAAGTGGTTCGCCGGATGCTCGGTCATCACGACAAAGTCGAGGTCATTGGCCTGGGCCGCGGCGATGATTTGGTCGAAGTTTCCGCTGCTGTGCCCGCCCAGAAAAGAATGCACGTGGGCGACGCCTTTGTACTCCACCAGGCCTGCGTCATCCGGAATTACGTTGCGCTGCGAATTGACTTGTTGAATGGCGGCGTGAAGGCGTCCCAACTTGTACCGGCGGTAAGCAAACGGAACCTGCGACAAAACGATCAGCACGAGCAGTAGCAGTAAGAGCTTCTTCCAGCGTTTCATACTTGTGCGGTGGGCTTCATGACGCAGCACTAGCTCTCGAAATCAACCGAGGCGACCTGCTCGCTGATGGTAGTTCCAAAGGCGACGACTTTCATATGTGCGGGATGAACCGTGTACGCTTCGAGGGCCGCGCGATCTTTGAAGACAGCAACCAGACCGGTATCGAACGAGCGCGGCAACTTTAATACGTCAGCGCCTACCGACAGACTTTCGATCTCTTTGATTACCGACGCCAGGCTTTGCAAGAGCCGGATATGCTCGAGCCGGACTTCGGTGTCAACGTTAGCTTTGTATTTCCAAATGACGATGTGTGTCAGCATAAAAATCAGTCCAAAGTCCAACGTCCAATGTCCAACGACCGCTTGGCAATCTCGTCTTCCGCGGGTCCAGGTACTATTTTAGGCTATCCTGACATTGGACCTTGGACATTGGACTTATTTAAGAAACCGATCAAACCACCCGAGCGTTCGCTCCAGCGCGTCGACGCGATGTTTCGGTTCGCGCAGGCCGTGTCCTTCGCGAGGATAACGCACCAGCACGCTTTCGACGCCGCGTCGCTTCAGCGCGGTGTACATCTCCTCGGCCTGGGTGATGTGCACGTCGTTGTCCTGTTCGCCATGGATGAACATCGTCGGCGTCTGCGCCTGCCTGACGTATTTCAGTGGCGACCATTGCCACAGCAGATCGTAATTGTCCCAGGGGAAGCCGCCAAACTCCGCGTGGATCAAATCCTGATAAAGCGACGTGGAATAGAAGCTGATCAAATTGCTGACACTGGCCACCGCCACCGCGGCTTTGAAGCGCGGCGTTTGCGTAATGATCCAGTTGGTCATGAAGCCGCCGTATGAACCACCGGTCACGCCCATCCGGTTCGGATCAATCCATGGATATTTGCGCAGCGCTTCATCCACGCCAGTCATTAGATCTTTGTAGTCGCCGCCGCCCCACTCGTTCAACGTCCCGTCGCTGAATTTCTGTCCATAGCCAGTCGAGCCGCGCGGATTAAAATACAAGACGGCGTAACCATGCGCGGCGTAAACCTGGAAGGTGGGATTGAAGACCGGCAAAGACATGCCGTGCGGCCCACCGTGAATACCGAGAATTAGAGGATATTTGCGATCTTCACGCCAACCGGCCGGCTTGATTAACCAACCCTCAATCTCCGTCCCATCGAAACTCCTGGACTTGATTTGCTGCGGCGCGCTTACCGTCCAATTTTGGATCGTCGCGTCGTTGTGAACGGTGAGACGGCGCAGTGTGTCGTTCCCGGTTCCAGCCGCAACTCTGCCCAGCCATACCTCCGACGGTGAATCCGAATCGGCAAGGGTGAGGGCGAAATAGACCGTCCGATTGCGTCCGACGAAAGTGCTGAAGCTGCCCACCTGCAACTGCCCACGGTGCGGTTCCGGTATCTCGTAAGGCTGCACCGGAGGTTGTGGGAAGAAGTAATCCGCAAACATGGGAACAGCCGCATCGCCGTTCGGGTTGACGCTGTACAGAACTGTTTGCCCGGCGTTTGCGGCGAGAAACAGAATTGCATTCCCCTGCGGTGACCATTGCGGATCGCGCACGCGCCGGTCCAGTTTCGCGGTCAACTCACGACCTGTGCCGCCGGCGGCATTGATTACCCAAACGTGCGCATCTTCCGCGACGCTGTCGATCGTGGTTACGTCACGTTTGGTGGCCATGTAAGCGATCCACTTACCGTCAGGAGACCACGCCGGATCGTATTCGCATCCGCGGGTCGCTGTAATCTGGCGCATCTGTCCATGCAGATCAACCGCGAAGATGTCGGAATTGTTATTCGCGTCCGGGTCGGCTTCGTGATTTGAGAGAAAAGCAATTTCATCGCCGGCCGGGCTGAACGTGATCGCGTGGTCGTAAAAGTATCCGGAAGTAAGTTGACGCGGCTCGGGTTTATCGATCGCCGCGATCCAGACGTGCGTGCGCCGGCGGTCTGAAAACGAAGTGCGCGACTTGTATTGAATGCGATCGATAACGCGCGGATCGTCCTGCGTTGAGGAGGTGTCTTCTTCGGTCGCGGAGATGTAAGCAACTGAACGCGAGTCAGGCGCCCAGGCGAGCGGCTCGCCGGCGTAGGTGATGAAGAAGTTGGTGTTTTGAACTTCGGCGACGAAACGCGGCAGCCGGTTATCCAAATTCACCACCCAAACGCCCCGCTGCGCGTTGTGATCGCTGAGGAAAGCAATCTTTGAACTGTCAGGCGACCAGCGAGGATTTGAGGCCGACCAATCAGACGCGAGCAACAGCGTGACCGGCTGAAGATTGCTGCGCGCATCTAAATCTGCGCCGAGACGCGCCAACCAAAGTCTGCTTAAGCTCTGGTTACCGTCAACAGTCGAGACGGTGTAAACAATCCACTTTCCGTTGGGAGCGACTTGCGCGTCGCCGACGTTCGCAATTTTGAGGATGTCACCCGGCGACATTGCCGCCACCCGGCGCGTTTGAGCCGCGGCAGTGAGTGACGCGAACAATGTTAATGAAGTGATGACCGCAAGTAGCAGAGCCCGAGGTGGTGAGCCATGTTTCGCCATTGGTGCTGATACCGCGAAGCGGTTAGGTAACTTGGCCCAGGGTTTGCCGCGCTTCGCGGCTACCCTGGGAAGAAAGTTGAGAAATAAGACAACCCCAACGGGGTTTGGTGGGCTTTCCCAAGCGAAACAAAAGGAAGCGTGTCACAACCCCGTTGGGGTTGGCGTATTCTCTTTAACCCTGATCCCAAGGTAGCCGCGCAGCGCGGCAACCCTGGGCTAAGTCCACAACTGCTTCGCGGTAAACGGAACGGATTGTCGGAAGGCTAGAGTTAACCCAACGCGTCTCTGCCTTCTGCCTTCTGCTTTCTGCCTTCTGCCCTCTACCTTCTGCTTTCGTTGCTTACGGCTTTGGCGTGTTCGCCGGTTGCGCCTTCGGCTGCGGCTGCTCGATCTTGATGCTGCTGCGAATCATGTCCCAGGCGGGCGTCGCTTTCACGACCGCCTTGTCTGGTCCAAGGAAAGTCAAAACCACCAGGCGCTGGCCCACCACCGCTGAATGAATCTCAGCAACACCCGGTACGCCATCCAGCGATGCGCGAATCCTCACGCCTTCCGACTTCACGCCCGCGATATCCATCGACACCGGCGAACTCTCCGGATGCGCTCCCGCTTGTTCGAAAGACTTGTTTGTCGAAGCGATATACTTATCAACCAACACGCGTTTGGCTTCGGCAATTTTTTCCGGACTGGTGAGTGGAGCGCGAAACACAAAGACGGTGATTTGGGCGTCGCTATCGGTCCGTCCAAATGTCATCTGCTGCGCATCCGGATTGCTGGTGTCGTTGAAGGCCCAGCCGGAAGGATAGTTGAAACTCAGACCGTCCTTGGTGAACTGTTTGCCGTCCGCGGGCGTTTGCGCGAACGCTGAAAGACTGCAGGAAAGAAACAAAGTGACCAGGCAAAGGTTAAGTAATGATTTCATCTCATCCTCCCGAAGGTATGGTTCGTCTCTCGCGCATTTACGTCTTTGACCGCCAAGACGCCAAGAGAATCAAAATTCAGAAATGATTGCCGCCAATAACGTTTTGGCGCTCTTGGCGTCTTGGCGGTTTGCTTTTTGAGCCTACGGCCGGAGTAACTTTAATTGTTCATTCAATAATTCCCAAACCTGGCGCACGTGCTTTTCCGTCGTGCGAATGTTGCCGATCGATAGTCGCAGCGTAAGCTTGTCGTTGAGTTTCGTGTGTGAAAGCAGCGCCTTACCAGTTGCGTTCACGCCATGCATGATTGCTTCATTGAGAATATCCAGCCGAGCTTCGCGCATCGATCCGTCGTCGGTTTCGCGACAGGCGCGAAAGCAAACCAGGGCGAGCGGCAACGGCGCCATCAATTCCCAATTTGGGTCGCCTTCGACCCATGACGCGAAAAGTTTGGCTAAACGACAGTGCTCGCGAATTCGCGCGGCCAGGCCTTCATGACCGAAGTAACGAATCACCATCCATAACTTCAACGCGCGAAAGCGCCGGCCCAGTTGCACTCCATAATCCGAACCGCTGCGCACCTTCTCCTGTTCGGGAGTGCGCAGATATTCCGGCACGAGGGAGAAGGCGCGACGCAGCAGGTCCATGTGCCGGCAATAAAGAACCGAAAGGTCAAACGGCGTGAACAACCACTTATGCGGATTGACCGCGATAGAATCCGCGCGCTCGCAACCCGCCAGGATATGACGGAGCTCAGGAACAACAGCCGCTGAGCCTGCATACGCCGCGTCCACGTGCAGCCACATCGCATGCTTTTCGCCAATCGGAACGATCTCCGGAACCGGATCGATGCTCGACGTTGAAGTAGTGCCGACGGTAGCGACGATACAGAACGGGATCATGCCGCTAGCTTTGTCTTCCTCGATCGCGGCGGCCAGCGCCGACGTGTCCATGCGAAATTCGCTGTCCGTTGGAATTTTGCGCAGTGCCCGTTGGCCCAGGCCAAGCGTGATCACACCCTTCTCAATCGACGAGTGCGCCTGTTCGGAAACGTAAACGCGCAGGAGCGGCAGATCTTTACGGCCGCTCATACCTTCTTCACGGATGCGAAGTTCCGCTCCTTCGCGCGCGGCCGCGATCGCGTGCATGCTGGAAACTGAGGCGGTGTCGTAAATGATTCCCGTCATCCCCGCGTCGAGGCCCATCATCTGTCGCAGCCAGTCGAGGGTGACTTCTTCCAGTTCAGTTGAGGCCGGTGAAGTGCGCCAAAGCATGGCCTTGTTGTCGAAAGCCGCGCTGAGCAGTTCGCCGAAAATTCCCGGAGCTGAGGTGGAGGTGGCGAAGTAGGCAAAGAACGACGGATGACTCCAGTGGGTTAACGCGGGAACAATCAGGCGATCCACGTCGGCAATGATCTGCTGCATCGACTCGCTTTGCTCGGGCGGCGCGGCGGGCAATTGCGATTTGAGATCGCCGGGTTCGATCTGGGCCAGCACCGGCAGATCCTCGATGTGTTCGAAATAGTCGGCGACCCAATCGATCAGCTCATGGCCAATCCGGCGGAAGTCTTCACCGGGCATGTCGCCGAGGGGCGGCGCAAGCTCTGGTTCGGTTTCGATCATGGCGACGGATTGTAACGCAATTCGCGCGTGGAAAACGCGCCGAGAAGTTAGCCAGAGGTGAAACCTCTGGATCCATTGCCTTTCAGATCAGCGCACTGGAGGTGCGCCGACTGTGCTTGCGCGCCTTCAGCGCGCGATTCGTTCCTGCCAATCCAGACTTTTCACGTCTGGCTACCTTCGTTGCGCCGCTGCCGCGGCGCGCGACCGATAACGTTTGCGTCCGCACGCATCCCGAAGCTATTATTCAGCCTCGATTTTGAGCTTAAGCTTTTATCGCCCGATCAATTTGACGGCCGTCGCCAGATCCCGGAGTTTCTCGTCGCCTGTCGCCACTCAGCTGGGAGCGCAGACATCCTGTCTGCCTTAACGTTCGTGGCCAGGCAGCATCAGCAGGCAAGATGCCTGCGCTCCCAGCGGACCTTGGACACTAACCTTTTTCGTTGTGAGGACCATATGAAAAGAATTCTTGTTTCGCTTGGATTGGTTGCATCGCTGATGTTCGCCGTCGCGTGTGAGCGCAAAGGTGGGCCAGGAGCCGGAGGCAACACAGGCCCAATCGTCGTCGGTTATTACGGCGACCTTACGGGTCGCACGTCAAACTTCGGGCAGTCGACGAAGAACGGCGTCGAGATGGCCGCCGACGAAATCAACAAAGCGGGCGGAATCAACGGCCGGCAAATAACAATTCTTTCGGAAGACGATGAAGGGCGCCCGGAAAAAGCAGCGACGGTCGTGACCAAGCTTATCGATCAGGATCGCGTCGTGGCGTTGCTGGGCGAAGTGGCCTCGGGCAACACGCTGGCAGCAGCGCCTAAAGCCCAGGCCGCAAAGGTCCCGATGATCTCGCCGTCGTCAACCAATCCGGCAGTGACGCAGGTCGGCGATTATATTTCCCGCGTTTGTTTTATCGATCCGTTTCAAGGCGACGTGATGGCCAAGTTTGCCGCCAACACCTTGAAGGCAAAGAAGGCGGCGATCATGCTCGACTTCAACTCGCCTTACAGTCGCGGTCTGACGGAGTTCTTCGAAGCCAGTTTCAAAAAACTCGGCGGCGAGATCGTTGACAAGCAGTCTTACACCCAGGGTGATCGCGATTACAAAGGACAGCTCACGGCCATTCGTTCCAAGAATCCCGACGTGATTTACGTGCCCGGTTATTACGGCGAGGTCGGCGTGATTGCGAAGCAGGCCAAGCAACTCGATATCAAAGCGCCGCTGCTCGGCGGCGATGGTTGGGATTCGACGCAGCTTTGGGATCTAGGCGGCGACTCGCTGAACGGCGACTACATTTCCAATCACTATTCGGTAGACGATCCTTCCCCCGCGATCCAAAAGTTTGTGGCCGACTACAAAGCGCGCTACGGCAACGTGCCTGATGCGCTGGCGGCGCTTGGTTA
>Ga0070670_100002133_pt1 | contig 16242 bp, 11 predicted proteins | sample KBSS63metaG_FD_64665 | JGI IMG/M metagenome (GOLD analysis project Ga0070670, IMG submission 64665) | Switchgrass rhizosphere microbial communities from Kellogg Biological Station, Michigan, USA - KBS S6-3 metaG | ecosystem: Host-associated > Plants > Roots > Rhizosphere > Soil ... | reverse complement strand
CGGGCCAACTCGCGGACGAGCAGGCCCGGAAAGGGTCACCAGTTGTGAGCAATTAATTACGGCGAGTGAAGTTGGCAAACTGCAAGTTCCCACCTGAAAGTGTAGCGGCCCAATTCAATTCTCTGTGCAATCTTTGAGTCCTTTGTGTCTCTGTGGTGGATTTGCTTGACAAACATTCACCACAAAGACACAGAGAACACGGAGGATGCACAGAGGTTAACACCAGGTGCTGCAGTAAACGCGGCATCGCTTTAAGCTTCTTTGTACAGCCAGGCGCCGGCAATCGCGGCCAGCACGTATTCGATCAGTCCCCAAACAATAACCATCATCATGGTGTTTGTCGGAATCCCGAATAGAACACCGTTAATGAGCCCGCTGTAAAAGTAGACGCCGAACCAGGCAAACAGCCCGGCAATGATTGCGGTCTTAACGCCGGGACCGAGCCGGGTTCTGATGCAGGCGTAGCCCAGGACGAGCACGATACCCATCACAAAAGTTAAGCCCACGGCGAGACCGACGAAGCTGCCCGAGGGTTCCGCAAAATTGTGCCTGGTCATGAAGTCTTTCATCTGCGCGCCCAGCACTTTGTCGTTCAGCAGAAACTCACCGATGTTTAGCACCAGCCCGGCAAGCAAGCCGCCCAGCACCACGCGTCCGAAGTTAATCGTATTCATGTCAGACTCCTTTAGGGGGGTTAGGATGCAAACTGCGCCGCAGGGTTTATCACAGGATCGACTACAAGGGAAGACTAATCAGACTTGTAGGGGCGGACCCGCGTGGCCGCCCTCTCGAACGCCACGCCGCAAGGGCGGACACATAGGTCCGCCCCTACAAAGCCTGCGGCTTGCGCCAGCGGTAGAGAACAACGCCAATCGCGTTCGCCAGTACAACCACAACGATAATCTTCAGCGCGAAGCTGATGCGACTGTCCACGTGCGTAATCGGAATCAAACTAAAAACTCCGGCCACGACCGAAACTACAAACCCCGACAATGCCGCCAGCTTTATCCACAGCGGCGCGCGCACGCCGAAACGTCTTATGGCCACGAGTGGAATTGCAAACAGCACCATGTAAATCAGCGCATAGAAAGTAGTCGCGGCGTTGTCCTGTAATTGAAATGCCTCTTGTTCGTTTACGCCGACTAGACTAGCGAGGCTGAACGCGAGCGTTACCAGCCCCACAAACAAAATTGAATTCACCGGCGTGCGATGTCGCTGGTGCAATCGCGCGAACCAGGCAGGCAAAAGGTTGTCCCAGCCCGCCACCATCGGCAGGCGCGTGTTGCCCGCGAAGTAAATGCTCATCAGCGCGATCTGCCTCGCCGCCACGCCAAAAATAGTTAGCGAGACGAGGGTAGACACCCAGCCAAAAGAGCTGAAGCCCAGGCTGAGCACTTGGGGAATCGGTCCGATCAAATCCACTTTATCTGGCGACACGAAGGCGAGCACTGAACCAGTGCCGAGGATGAACATCAGCGCAATGATCGGCGCGGAGATCATGACCGAGCGGCTGATGTTTCGCGCCGGCGCGCGACACTCTCCGGCGAGAATGGCGATGTACTCAAAACCTGAAAGAGCACCCACGGCGAGTTTGCTGAAGACGTTGATGTTGTAAGTACTCAGCTCCGGCACGGCGGTAGAGAAGGGATGATAGTTTGCGAGTGTGCCGCGTCCGGCCGTGATGAAAGGAAGCAGGAGCAGCGTCGCGAAAGTTATCAGCAGGAAGGCGCCGCCGACATTCTGCACCCACTTGCCGAGCGTCAGTCCACGCCGCGACGCCGCGATCATCATCACCATCAAGAGGGTGCAGATGAGCGTCGTCACCAGCTTGTTGCCGTGCATCCACTCGGCGCGCGCGCCAATGGCGTAGGTTATATTCTTCTTGATGATTAGTCCGATGCCAGACATCACCAGGATGCCGAAGATCCAAAGGTTCCACGCCACCATGAAGGCTATGAAGTCGTTGAACGCGAGCTTGGCCCACTGATAGAGACCACCCTCGAGCGGCATCAGGCGATTGAGATAGATAACAACGGCAGCGAGCGGCAGGTAGAACGTCAGAATCGCCAGCAACCAAAACATCATCTGGTGGTTGCCGAGCTTCGCGGCCCAGCCGACCCAGATCGTTCCGACTACGAAAACAATTTGCGTTAGAACGAGATCGAAAAGACCGAGTTCCTTCTTCAGGACACCGCTGCGCGCCTCGACGCTTTGTTCGAGTTGAGCAAGCTGAGAACGAGGGTTTTGTGTTTCGGCGTTCACTGGGAGTAGTCGGAATCCGAATTCAGTTCGGCCCGAGGCATCCAATGAGTCCGCAGAGCGGACGGTAGAAAGTAGCCCCGGGCGTAAGCCCGGGGTTCGCGTTTAAGAAAATTCTGAGCCCCGCAGGGGCGACAGACTATATCGCCATGTGCTTGGAACGACATCTGTCGCCCGCTTTGCGGGCTGGTTTGCCTTTCGTCATGGTCCCCGGGCTTACGCCCGGGGCTACTAACTTCCGCTCCTTCGGAGCTCTGTTTTGTAGTCCCATCCAGTCGAAGGGTAAGTCTTTAGGCAGACGACGTGTGGTCGTGCACGATTCGCCAGCCTTGCTTTGTCTTTCGAAAAATCAAAGTGAATCTTCCGTGTGGCTCGTCTTTGGCGCGTTGCAGGTGCCAGCGCCCCAGCACGACGGCCGTATTGTTACTGATCGGTCTGATCTCCAGATCAGAAAACGTCAGCGTGCCCATCTTTTCGCGTGAGTTGTAATTCTTCTTGTAGCGGTCGAGCACCGTTTGCCACCCGCGCGTAACACTATCGCCGGAAATAAAAACTGTTTCCGGAGACCGCCAGTAGCCAGCCATGTAGCCTTCGATGTCGCCGCGGTTCCAGGCTTCGCTTTGAGCTTCGAGGACTGCTCGAATGGGGGCGACTATTCTGTGGTCGCGTTGGTTTGGCTTCGATGAATTTTGCGCAGTGAGCGTCAGCGGAAGAATCAGCATGACGGCGGCCGAGGCCAAGTTACGCCACATATTCTGTGCGACTCCTCTACGCCGAAGGCGTTCGATACTTTAGCCCGGGGTAACACCCCGGGGAAAAGCAAACCAAAATTCCAACCCTGAAAGGGTTCAAGACTTCCTTTATGACGAAATAGTCCACCCTTTCAGGGTGCTCTCATTGACTGAGAATTCTACCCAGGGTGTTACCCTGCGCTGAGATATGTAACGCCTTCGGCGTACAAGTCAGAATCTTCACTGAAAGTACCTGTAGTGCCCGATTATTTTCCACGCCATCAGCACGTCTTCTATTCGCGCACCCGCGCCGATGTTATGCACGACCAGGTAATGTTTGTCAGACACGGTCGCCAGGTTGGTCATGATACCGATGTGCTCCACCCCGTCGCTAAGCTCCCACGCCACCACGTCGCCCGGTTGATAGTCGGCGCGGTTGTCGCTTATCGGCAGAGACTTTCCCTGGCGCGTAAAGTAGGTGTCCAGGTTCAACACACGCCGGTGATCGATGTTTGAATCCGTACCGCGCGCGCCCCACTTTTTCGGATACTCCGACCAGGCGCCCGCCATGTCTTCATGTAGTTCTTTCTGTAGATCGATTCCCACCTTTCGGAAAGCGCGCACCACCACGTCAGAACAAACTCCGGTGTCGCTGGGCACGTCGCCGTTGGGATAATCAAGCTTGACGTAAGCAGGATCGTAACCAGTCGTAATCTTGCTCTGCTCCCTATCTCCAGCACGCGCGCGTTCGGCGGCAAATGACGCAGGGTGGTAGCTCGGAGTCGTGCCAGGAACCAGCGATCGAGTGGGCGCACGGCGCGGTCGTAATGTGGGGCGATGGTGTCGTAGGTGCGCGGCATGAAAGTAGGGACAGGCATTCCTGCCTGTCCTCGGTGAGGTCAAATCATTAGAAGTACGAAAAGATATTTCTCATTTCTCATTTTAGATTTTTCATTTTTCATCGCACACAATAAGGTGGTCGAAGAATTGGGTCTGTGTTAGAGAATCGCCTTCGATGGAAAATGAAAAATCTAAAATGAGAAATGGAAAATCTCTCTTCCTGCTCCGATGAATAAAAGACTAGCTGGACAGGCACGAATGCCTGTCCTACCTTACGATCATGATCACCTGGCGCTCGCGTCCGCCATCAAACTCGCAAAGAGAAATTCCCTGCCAGCGACCGAGCAAAAGTTTGCCCTCGCTAAAAGGAATGGTCACGGACGAGCCGACCAGACTGGCTTTGATGTGCGCATCGGAATTTTCTTCGCCATGCCGGAAGCCCATCCCGTGTTGCGGAATCAAAGTGCGCAGCAGGTGCAGCATGTCTCGAGCGACGTCCGGATCGGCATTCTCGTTGACCGTGAGACCGGCGGTAGTGTGCTGAACATACAACACGACCAGGCCTTCCTTCTGGTTGGAGGCGCTCAACTGTTTCTGAACTGCGTCAGTGAACTCAACCAACTCCTCGCGCTCATGCGATCGGACTTTTAAGGTGTGCAACATATCTCGAAGGTTTCGCCGGCGGGCGCGCTGAACGATTCGACACCGCGATTTTGAATCGTCAGCTTCACCGCGCCAGCCGCCAGCTCCTGCGGCGCGCGCACGATCAGCACGTCGTTTGAGTACAACGAAAAATCTGCAGGCGTAAGGGTGAAGGAACGCGAATTCTGCGTCAGCGCAATACGCACGTGGCTCGGGTCGAAGTCGATACCTTTGACATTGATGGTGAGATATTTTCGCTGCGGATCATAATCAGGAAATTTTCTGCCCGCGCGTGTTTGCAGCTCATACATCTGTCGCAGATGGGCCAGATCGGCCGGCGTTGATTCTCTGACGCCAAGCAGCTCCGGCGTGGTGGGTTCGGCGACAATTTCAATCGGGATAGGCTCGCTGGCTCCGGTTTGCTGTCCGCGCAGCTCGTTGAAAATTCGAACCTGCGCCTTGCCGACGATTTGCGCGTTGGGTCTGACAAAAACCAGCACCGGCGCGTCCTGGGCTTTGTCGCGATCGATAGCGGCGGTGCTTTTTTCAGGTTTCAGCACATAACGCGCGTTGCCCTGCTCAACGGCGACCAGCGTCTTCACTGGATCAGGTTCGATCGTGCGCCGGTAGTCAATCGAAAGCATGAGCGACTGACCGACACCGACGCGCGTTGGAGACACCAGCAACAGGCGAGGCGCATTTATCAGCGGCGACTCGACCGCGCGAGTCGCGTCGCTGACGGTGGCGCGTACGGTCGCCGGTTCGCTCTCCTGGCCGTTTGCCCGAATGCGTACTTCCAGTTCCACCGGTCCCATCCCGAGCGCCGCAGGAACATCAACTTCCAAAAATTCGCGCGCCGGAAAAAAGCCAACGCCGCGTTCGCGGTTGATGACCTCAGACGGCTGGCTGACGAGCCGCGCCGTTTCGTCGTAGCTGTTATCGCCCTGCTTGAAGCGGACCAGGATCGCGGAGTTTGGATCGTCCGGGTCAGTTAACGGTTGAACTAACAGGCGAGTGGGTGCGCCGCGTTCGAGCCGCCAGCCAAGATCGTTGCCTTCGAGGCGTGAGGGCGGCGGCGGCAGGGCGCTGGTGGTGACTGTCATCACGACCAGGCTCGCGACGAGAGGGCGCAACGGTTTATCCAGAATAGTCAGAGTTATCGCATCGACAGTTTCGCCGCGATAAGAAAGCGTGAGCTCGGCCTCCCCCGGATGAACTCCACGGGGAACGACAAAACTGACTCCCTGGAAAGACTCCATCTCGTTCGGATTCACCGGCTGTCCAGAGGTCGGCCGTTTTGAGCGAAGGATCGGCGACACGGTCCGAACCTTTACCGCCTGTGAAACACCGTCCTGAGTAACAGTTAGTTTGAAGTCTTCAGCAGGCAGCATCACAGGCGGAAAGCCACCTTCCATGCCCTCGACCATTAGTTGCATGATCTCGCCGGGAACCGCCTTGTCATAAGGTGTGACCTGGGCCACCTGAATACGAGATTGCGCGGCGGCCGCCGCGGTGAAAGCGAGTATGCATAACAGCAACGAAAAAGTTCGAGTGAGTTTCATGTTCGTTCCTTTGCCTACGGGTTCGCAAAGCGGGGAAGTTTGTTTGGGAGATTGAGGACTGTCCGCGGATCACACAGAACGAAAGCACAAGGTTCTATGTTCAGTTATTTCTGCGAAGCTTTACGTTTCAGCAGCGCCCAGCCAGCTGGTAAGGCCGCGGCAGCCAAAAGTATTTTGATGACGTCGCCAATCAGATGTGGAGCGACGCTCACCTTGAAAGCCGCGAGCAAGTTTGTATTCATCAAAACCGCAAACCACGTCCAACCGGCCAGCAGAATCAGGGCTGAACCAACCGCCATCGCCGCAGCGGCCGTAACGAAGCGTTTGTCCCAGCCATTTTCCGCGAACGCGCCGGTGATGAAAGCAGCCGCCGGAAAAGCGACGAGGTAGCCGCCCGTTGGTCCAAAGATGTGGGCCAACCCGCCATGGCCGCCGTAAAAGAACGGCAAGCCCACCGCGCCTTCGACGAGGTAAATGATCAAAGACATGGCCCCCAGCCGCGAACCCAGCAAAGCTCCGGTGAGCAGGACGGCGAAAGTGGATCCGGTAATCGGCACCGGGCCGATGGGAATCACGACTTGGGCAGCGAGCGCCGTCAGCAAGCTGAAGGCAACCGCGAGCGAGACGGCGCGAGTCCAGTCTAAGGGAGCGAGTGCTGCGCCGAGCAGCGTGTCGGGTGCGGTGTAAGCTTGGGCTGTCATGGGACGGAGTTTAAAGTTTCAAGTTTCAAGTTTCAAGTTTTGAACCAGCCGCGGATTAACGCGGACGCACGCGGATTAGAACGACAAAGGAAAACGGGCTAATAGCGTCGACTAGACTATTATTCAATCCTAATCTGCGTACATCCGCGTTCATCCGCGGCTAATCTTTGCTTGATCTTAGCCCTTCGGCAGATCGTCAACGCCCGCCGTCGCCGCTTCAGCTTGCAGCGTGCCGATGCGCATCTTGTGGAACGAACGCCAGACAAACACGAGCGACGCCAAAAAGAACAGCCCCGCCAGCACGTGGCTGATGAGCGGACCATTCTCACCAAACTGTCCGCGCGTATCTGCGATCGATACGGCCAATTCCACCGCCAGCAATCCGAACAGGGTGGTGAACTTGATAACCGGATTCAGCGCCACTGACGAAGTGTCTTTGAACGGATCGCCAACCGTGTCGCCGACTACCGTGGCGTCGTGCAGCGCGGTGCCTTTTTGTTTCAAGTCGACTTCGACCACTTTCTTCGCGTTGTCCCAGGCGCCGCCGGCGTTAGCCATGAAGATGGCCTGGTAGAGTCCGAAGATGGCAATCGAAATCAGGTAGCCGATGAAGAAGAAGGGCTCGACAAATGCGAAAGCGAGCGTCGAGAAAAAGATGGTCAGGAAGATATTGAACATGCCTTTTTGCGCATACTGCGTACAAATCTGCACGACCTTCTTGCTGTCTTCGACCGACGCCTTTTCCACGCCTTCCAAACGAATGTTGGCTTTGATGAACTCGACCGCGCGATACGCGCCGGTTGTTACCGCCTGGATAGAAGCGCCGGTGAACCAGTAAATGACCGCGCCGCCGGTAATCAAGCCGAGCACGAACGGAGCGTGCAGGAGCGAAAGATTTTGGGTGTTCGTAGTCAGACCATTCGTCAGCGTCATCATGATCGAAAAGATCATAGTGGTGGCGCCGACCACGGCCGTGCCGATCAGAACTGGTTTCGCAGTCGCTTTAAACGTGTTGCCGGCGCCGTCGTTTTCTTCCAGCAGATGTTTCGCGCGGCTGAAGTTTACGTCCATGTTGAAGTCGCGCTTGACCTCGGCTTCGATGTCAGGCACCTGCTCAATCAGAGATAATTCATAGACAGACTGCGCGTTGTCAGTAACTGGTCCGTAGGAATCGACCGCGATAGTTACCGGGCCCATCCCCAGGAATCCGAAAGCGACCAGTCCAAAAGCAAACACCGGCGCCGCGACCATCAGAGCGTCAAGGCCGAGCGTGCTGACGTAGTAGGCAATCGACATCAAAAAGACGATGCTGATGCCGAGCCAGTAGGCGGAAAAATTTCCTGCTACCAGACCGGAAAGAATGTTTAGCGAGGCGCCGCCCTCACGCGAAGAAGTAACCACTTCGCTCACGTGATGCGAACCCGTGGAAGTGAAGACTTTGACCAGCTCGGGAATGATGGCGCCCGCGAGCGTGCCGCACGAAATGATCATCGAGAGTTTCCACCACAGCGTTGTATCTCCGCTCAGCGATGGCACCGTCAAATAGGAAATGACGAACGTGACGATCACCGAAAGGATTGAGGTGATCCAAACCAGCGATGTCAGCGGCGCTTCGAAGTCCATCTTGTCCGCTTTGGCATAACGCGCCTTGGCAATCGCATCGTTGATAAAGTACGACGCGGCGCTGGCAATGATCATCATGATGCGCATGACGAAAATCCAAACCAGCAATTGCACCTGGACGGTCTCACCACGCACGCCCAAAAGAATAAAGGTGATCAGTGCTACGCCGGTCACGCCGTAAGTTTCAAAACCGTCAGCGCTTGGGCCAACGGAATCGCCGGCGTTGTCGCCGGTGCAGTCGGCAATTACGCCCGGGTTGCGCGCGTCGTCTTCCTTAATCTTGAAGACGATCTTCATCAGGTCGGAACCGATGTCGGCAATCTTGGTGAAGATGCCGCCGGCGATGCGCAGGGCCGCCGCGCCGAGCGATTCACCAATCGCAAAACCGATGAAGCACGGGCCGGCGTAATCGCCCGGAATGAAGAGCAGGATGCACAACATGATCAGCAGCTCAACGCTGATAAGCATCATGCCGATGCTCATGCCGGCCTTCAGCGGAATGGCGTAAAGCGGAAACGGTTTGCCTTCGAGGCTGGCAAATGCGGTGCGTGAGTTCGCGAAAGTGTTCACGCGTATGCCAAACCAGGCGACGCCATAACTGCCGGCGATACCGACGAGACTGAACGCGAGAATGATCGCCACGCGAAATGGCTCCATGCGCGAGAGCACGCCGAAGTAAAGAATGATGATGATGCCGATGAAGATTTCGAGAATCAAGATGAACTTGCCCTGCGTGACCAGGTAGGTTTTGCAGGTTTCGTAAATAAGTTCGGAAATCTCCCGCATGGCGCGATGCACCGGCAGCTTTTTCAGGTTCATGTAAATCGCGAGACCGAAAAGCAGGCCCAGCATGCATACGACCAGGCCGACCAGAAGCAAATTGTGCCCGTTGATGCCGCCGAAAAAGGTCACGTCCGCGAGATCGGGAAGAATGAGACTGGCTTCACCGCCGGAGTGTTGACCGAAAGCAGGCGACGCTGAAACTGCCAAACCGGCCAGCGTGGCCGCGACGGTAAGCGCGGTGCGTCGCAGCCGATGTATACGGGGCAGCCTTGGCGCACGGGTGCGAAGCAACGATGATGTCTCCATAGTTTTGATAGTTTTCTTGCGAATAAGCAAAGCTGCCAAGCAAACTGTTAGCAGGCTGATAATTGAGATCAGCGATAGTTCCACGATTGTGTGATTCCTTTCAGTCGTTTAATAGCGGCGGGCTGACTGCCCGGCAGCTGGCTGACAACTCTTTCGCAAACAATTCATCGCAACCGGAAACGATCCGGTAGCTACGGTTTTCGCCAGCAGCCTCATCAAAAGCGGATATTATTGCCGATTACACGGTGGCTGTCCAACGGGTGTGGCAGATGCGCACAGCAACTAATAAGTTGTTGACAGTTATCTGCACGGCGGAATATCCTGCGCGCCGTCAACTCAAAGGCTCATTCTTAATTAATTGTTTCATCGCTCACCCTCGCAACGCTGCAGGCCATTGTTTGTCGAGAGCCGATAAGCTGTAAGAGCGGGTTCCAGCCAGAGCGCACTCGAACGAGCATCACTTCGTAGTTCCTATCACAGGCTGCTTCGAATCTGTCGCGAATCACGAAAGGTTTCTAAAGATGGCTGACAAGAAGTCCAATATTGATCCGGCAAACAAATCTGATATCTCCGCTGACTTCAAACGCACCTATCTTTTCTTTTACGGATTTGTCGTGTTGGGGATGCTGATCGTTTTGTTTGGGCAGTGGTCCGCACACCCGACCGCGGCATTGCTCTGGGCCCTTGCCAGTCTCGCCACTGGCGGCTTTGTCGGTTTTCTGTTTGGCATTCCCAAGGTTGCGCAGCCGGATGCTCCGGCCGCGCCGGCCGCCGGGGCAGCGGTTCCCGCGCCCAATCCCGCGCCTGCTCCCGCTGCGCCCATCGGGGGAGCCGGCTACCGGCTACTCGTTAATACCAATCTCACAGATATCTCTGACTGGCTGACCAAGATTATCGTTGGCGTGACTCTCATCGAGCTGCAGAAGATCCCTGAGAACCTCAATCGTGCTTCGTTATTCATCGCCTACAGCATTGGCGGTCCGGAACAAAAATCTTTTGCGGGAGCTATCCTGGTCTTTTTTTCCGTAGGTGGATTTCTGGGCGGCTACTTGTTTACGCGCCTCTTCCTGACCGGCGCATTCTTCCGCGCCGATCAGCCGAATCTAACTGCAGCGGGCGCCGCGGCTTTGCGCGATGCTGTCATTAGCCAGGAATCCGGAAGTCAATCAATAAGCGGTGATGCTGAAGCAGCCGCCAGGCAAATCGTGAACAAGAGGCTGGATGAGCTTTCGTCCCTCGAGGAGATTGCGGCTTGGGCCAAGGCACAGCTCATCGCAAAAAATTACCAAGCCGCGCTGGACGGCTACAACAAGGCAATCGCACTGTCTCCTACCGATGTTAAGTTGCGGATCGAGCGAGCGGTAGCGTCGAGCGGTGCGGGATTGCCGCGTGACCTCGTCAAAGAACAACTTCTTGAGGCTCACAAATGGCTAACTCCGCAGACGGATCCGAAGGTGAAGGCGAACCTTTACAAGGAACTCACCTATGCCTACCTGTATTTGGCTCCGCCTGAAGGGTTCACGGGCACCATCCAATACGCGAAAGAGTTTTTGGCAGATGATAACAACGTGAGGCTCGGACGCGTGGTCGCGAAGATTTACACTAACCTGGCATGTGCATACGGACAGAAGTTTCGCTGGAGTCGTGACAACGATCCGAATGTAGACTTGAAGACTGTCCGCGATAACGCCCTTAACGCCGTCAAAGCTGCGGTGACCATAGATCCGTCGGTGCAGGCACAGCTTAGGATGTTGCTGGATCCGGAGTTTCCGAATAAAGACCCGGAAGAAAACGATCTCGAGGTTTTCGCGAGGGACGATGATTTCCGCGAGGCTGTGGGCCTGCCGAAATTGAAGCCTTAGGTAAGATAGGCATTCCTGCCTGTTCCTCTGATTATTAAGGCAGCTAACCAGGAACGTCGTCTTACTTCTAAGTTGATGTTTCTAGGCTAAGAGTTGTCGGCTGCGGACGCTTAGCGAAGCCAAACCAACGGCGAATCGAATCAAGCAGAATAATAATCGCGGCCAGCATGATGATCGCGGTGAGGGAAATGTTCACGTATCCCAGCATCGCCGTTTCCGACTTTTGCGCGAGCGGGCAGAAGATGTCGGTGATTGACTTCCAACCGGCAACGAAAGTGGTGGTACCGACAAAGCTCAGCGGCAGGAGCGTCACCCAGCTGTATTTCGCGCGACCCGAATTAATGATGATGGTCGTCGCCACGCACAACGCCACCGCTGCCAGCAGTTGATTGGCGATCCCAAACATGGGCCATATCGTCGAGATCGATCCTGACCAGATAAAAGCCGCCCAGGCCGCGACGACTAAAGCCGACGTGATCACCGAACCCGGCAGCCAATTGGGCTGCTCCAGTTTCCGATAGAAGCGCCCGCCAAACTCCCCAACCAAAAACCGCGCCACGCGTGTGCCGGTGTCGATCGTCGTCAGAATAAAGAGCGCCTCAAACATGATCGCAAAGTGATACCAGTATTTCATCAGCCCGCGCAGACCGGGTATGCCGTCAAAGATTTTGGCAATGCCGAGCGCAAGCGTAACCGCCCCGCCGGTTCGTCCCCGCAGATTTTTCTCGCCAGACTCCTGTTCCAGTCGATCGATCTCCTGCGGTTGCAGGTTGAATTCGGCAGTCGTGTGTTCACCCACCAGCCGTGCGTAAGCCGCTTTTTGTGAGTCGGTTTTTTGCGCCGTGTTGATAGCAAAATAGTCGCCGGGAAAAAGTGAGCTGGCGGCAATGAGCGCGACCACGCCGACCACGCCTTCCATCAGCATCGAGCCGTAGCCGATCATGCGCGCGTCCGTTTCCTTAGCAATCATCTTCGGCGTGGTGCCTGAAGAGATGAGCGCGTGAAAACCCGAAATCGCGCCGCAAGCTATCGTGATAAAGACGAACGGATAGAGCTTGCCCGGAATTACGGGACCGCCGCCGACCGTGAAAGGCGTGAGCGCCGGCATGTTCAAATTCGGATGGACGAAAATTACGCCGGCGATCAGAAAAGCAATTGTGCCAATCTTTAAATACGACGAGAGATAATCGCGCGGACACAGCAGCATCCACACCGGCAGCACCGAAGCAATGAAACCGTAAGCGGCCATCAGCAGAATCAAGGCGTTGCGCGAAAGCGTGAAGGTGTTGGCGAACGACGAATCGGCGACGCGCCCGCCGAGGTAAACCGCCGCCAGCAATCCCAACACGCCAATCAGGCTGGCTTCCGCAATCCTGCCCTTGCGAAAGCGATACATGTAAAGACCCATGAAGAGCGCGAGCGGAATGGTGAAGGCAACCGTAAATGTTCCCCAGGGAGATTCGGCGAGCGCATTGACTACGACCAGACCCAGGCCCGCCAGCGCGATCACTACGATGAACAGAATCGCCACGCCCGCCACAAAACCTGAGAGCGGACTAATCTCGGTCCGCGCCATCTCCGCCAGAGATTTTCCTTTGCGGCGAATGCTGCCGGCGAGGATCATGAAGTCGTGCACCGCGCCACCAAGACAAACGCCAATGACCAGCCACAACAGCCCCGGCAAAAAACCAAACTGCGCCGCCAGCACCGGCCCAATCAAAGGCCCGGCGCCGGAGATGGCCGCGAAGTGGTGACCGAACAGCACCCACTTGTTTGTCGGGTAGTAATTGTGACCGTCGTACATCGTCTCCGACGGCACCGGCCGAGCATCATCAAGCGCAAGAACTTTGGCGGCGATGAAAGCGGAGTAGTAGCGGTACGCGATGGCGATCACGCAAAGCGAGCCGATGATGACGGGCAGGGCGTTCATGCGGGCTAGCTAAAATTTGGGTTGCTGGATTCAAGTTTCAAGGCAACTTGAACTGTTCTACGCTCCGTAGGAGCGGCATGTTTATAGCAACAAACAACCCCTCAAATACTCTGCGCTCCATGAGGAGCGAAATCTATTTCCGGCCGGGCGGGGGGCAAGGTTGGTTGCGCTCCTACGGAGCGCGAGACCGATAGCAAGACGCCGGGCTATAAACATCTCGCCCCGCTGGGGCGGAATCCGATCGAAGTGAAATCCAATTAGTTCGCAGTCAGGAGCGTGGCCCGATCGCTATCGGTCAGTTCCATAGCCTCGCGAAATAGTTCTGTTAATTCGGTAGCCATAAATTCAATTCATGGCTACCGAAATAGTTCTGTTAATTCGGTAGCCATGAATTGAATTTTACGCGAAACGAATGCGGTTTCCTACGCTCAACAATATGCCTCGAGCGCAACTGGATCAGCCTGGCTTTTCAGCCTCCTGCTTTGTCCCAACCACCGATCCGGCAATCCCCATCGCCAGCCCAACCACAATGCAAACAAACGAGAAGATCGTGCGTTTGCCTTCCGCCATGCCGCTCGCCATCTTCCCGAAAAGATCGGCAAAGCCGGCGTCGTGCGGAATGGTGAACAGACCAATCGCTACCAGGAAAAATCCCAAGCCCGCTACTTTCAATCCCGGTGTGGTGACGGGCCAGCGTCCAAATTTGCGGCCTAGCTCGCTGCGCGCGTAACCGTACGAGAGGTAAATCGACAGGCCGATCATCAGCCAGGCGATGAAGCGCCACCACGACGTCGGCGGCAGGTAGTACATCAGGAAGAGACAGGAAACAGCGCCCATCATCGGCAGCAGCCAGGCCCCAAAGGGAACTTTGAACGGGCGATGCCGCGCCGGGTCTTTGTAACGCAGGATCGTAATGCCGATGCAAACCAGCACGAACGCGAAGAGCGTCCCGATGTTTGTGAGGTCAACCATCTCGTCGATGCTCATGACTGCGGCAAACACCCCGACAACAACGCCGGTCAGAATCGTCGTCACGTGCGGCGTTTTGAATCGCGGATGGACCTTGGCGAAAACCGGCGGCAGTAGGCCGTCGCGCGCAATCGAGAAAAAGATGCGTGGTTGGCCCAACTGAAAGACGAGCAGCACAGCCGTGTGGGCCACGACTGACCCAAAGGCGACTATCCCCGAAGCCCACTTCGCACTCGGCGCCACGTGATCGAGGGCCATCGTCAGCGGTTCTGCTTGTTCAGTCGATAATCGGGTCACGAGCTCCGGGTAGGGAATTAGACCGGTGAAGACCGCGGCCACAATAACGTAGAAGACGGTGCAGATGATTAAGGACGCGATGATGCCGATAGGCAGATCTCTCGACGGGTTCTTGGTTTCTTCGGCGACGGTCGAGACAGCGTCGAAGCCGATGTAAGCGAAGAAGACAACGGCCGCGCCGGCGAGTGTGCCGTTCCATCCGGTCGGTTGGAAAGGATGCCAGTTCGAAGCCATCTTCGCCGGCGACACGAAGTAGAGCGCGACGCCGATGAAGAAAAGCAACACCAGAATTTTTATGCCGACCATGACGGCGTTGAATTCCGCGGATTCCTTGATGCCCCAGACCAGCACGATTGTTATCAAGGCAACGATACCGAGCGCCAATAAATTGAAGACGATGGGAATACCGAAAATGTGCGGAGCGCTCTCGATCAGTCCGGGAATTTTTCTGGCGGTGCGAAAGTCGGTCGACAGCCACTGCGGAATGTCGATGCCCAGGCTTCCCAGGAACGAGCGAAAGTAGTTTGCCCAACTGATAGCGACGGCGACGTTGCCGATTGCATATTCCAGGATGAGGTCCCAGCCGATGATCCAGGCCACCAGCTCTCCTAGAGTTGCATAAGAATAGGTGTAAGCAGAGCCGGAGATCGGCACCATCGCTGCCATTTCTGCGTAGCAGAGCGCGGTGAAAGCGCAGACTACCGCGGTAATTCCAAACGACAGCATCAGCGATGGACCAGCGCCCGGCCGCAACGCATCGCCCGCTGCGGCGGTGCCGACGGTGGCAAAAATTCCGGCGCCGATGATTGCGCCAATACCCAGCAAGGTGACATTCAAAGGCCCAAGGCTTCGCTTCAGTGAATGCTTCGTGTCACCTAACGCAGCCAGAATGTCGTCAAGGTTCTTGGTGCGAAATATTCCTTTAAGCAAAATAGTCGCCTCCGAACTGAATTGATTGGAACCAGCGGTCGCCCGAGCTGAAGGAATGCGTGCGGAGTTTGGCACGGAACGCGACGGAAAATCCAGAGAATAAGGAAGGGGAAACGGGAAATAGGGGTAACCGGAAAACGGAGAAAAACTGCAAGCCTCGACCTACATGCTTATTCCGCAAGTCGTTATCTGTTTGGTGTGTTTCGTACGTCGTTGGTGTATTTTCGTGGTAATTGTCCTCGCTAAACAAGCGTACCGACCACGAAGTAACACCAAAGCCCAACGAAATACACGAATCAAATCAGTAACTATTCCCCTCTTGCCCTTTTACCGTGTTCCCCCTTTCTTGTTAGACTCTCGCCACCCAACGGCTATGTACCCATTCAGAAACATTCTCTTCCCAACTGATTTCACGGCCCACGCGCGCGCAGCCCTGAAATACGCGGCGGCGTTTGCGCGCAGCGGCGGCGGACGCGTGGTGCTCTTCAGCGTTCAGAGCGCCAAGGTCCCGGCGAATCTGCTGACGCTACCCGAAAGAATTTTTGAAGAGCAGGACAATCGCTGGCTGTTGCAACTGCGCACCGAGGTTCGCACCTTGCTCGCCGACCCGCTGTTCAATGGACTCGAGGTCGAGCCGGTGATCGTCGAAGGCGAACCAGCAACGGAAATAGCCAAAGCGGTTCGCGACTACGACATCGATCTGGTGACGGTGGTGACGCATGGACGCAAGGGCTTGACGCGTGCGCTGTGGGGTTCAACCGCCGAAGAGATCATCGCTGAGGCGCCTTGTCCGGTTTTGACGATTCG
>Ga0070670_100002131_pt1 | contig 16246 bp, 13 predicted proteins | sample KBSS63metaG_FD_64665 | JGI IMG/M metagenome (GOLD analysis project Ga0070670, IMG submission 64665) | Switchgrass rhizosphere microbial communities from Kellogg Biological Station, Michigan, USA - KBS S6-3 metaG | ecosystem: Host-associated > Plants > Roots > Rhizosphere > Soil ... | reverse complement strand
GGCCTTGCCTTCGGGCTTGAGCACTGCTTTGTCGAAGTCGAACAGGGCCTTCGAGTCGAGCGTGATCTTCTGCACCTGAGGAGTGGGTGGAGGAGGCGGGGGAGCCGGTGTCGGCGCAGCCGGCGGCGGTGGCGCGGCTTTAGGCGGCGCCTCCGCGACCCTCAACGGCGCGATCGGCAGCGGCGGCGCGTCCAGCTTGTACGTCGCCTGCAGGTAGAAGATGTTCTGCGTGCCGTTGGTGAACGCGTCGTAGCCGTTCAGGTAGCTCAGGCTGGATGTCGGCGTTACCACGCCGACATAAGGCAGTGTGTACTGGTAGCCGCTGGTCGCGATGTCGTTGTGGTCGTACTTCTCGTACGCGTAGCCGGCCGTGAACGACCAGTTCTTGTTCAGCGTGTAGATCGCCTTCAGGTTGAAGTACTGCTGCTTCGAATTGTCGAAGTTGCCGATGTTGAGCGGGTTCCCGAAGCCGGCCGGGCCGCCAACCATTGCGCCAGTCGCGTCTTGCGATGCGAACGTCGCGTCTCCGTCGTTCTGTATGTACAGGTACGACGTCTTCAGCAACAGGCTCGGCGTAACCGCCCAATCCAGCCCTGCGCCGATCATATAGGTCTGATCCTTGGTCGCCGAGTTCCAGTTATACGAACCGGAATTCGGGAAGGCGTTCGGGCTATAGCAGTTCGGATTGGCCGCCGTGCAGAATCCTGATGGCGGATTCGGGCCGCCTGAGACCGTGCCGATGTAGCGGTGGCTGGACGGGTACTTCGTTTCCTCCCAGCTGCCGAAGGCGCTCAACATCAGCTTGCTGGCGTCGCCCCAGTTGCCGCTCAGGAAATAGCCCTGCTTTTCGGAACTCGTGCGCCCGAGGGTAACGTCGTCATAGTCCTGCTTGGCCCAGTTGCCCTCGAACGACAAACCAAAGTTCGCCATCGGGTTGTAGTCGAGGTACAGCTTGAGCTGGTTGGTCGTGGACGACTGGAGGTCGAACGCCGACGTGTACGGCAGGAGGTAATTCGGATCGTTCGCGGTCAGACCTTCATTGCTGTAGTTGAGCGTCGCGTCGCGCTTCAGGTACTGGTACTTGAGGCGGCCGGACATCGTGTCGAGCATTGTGTTCTTGTACTCGACCCACAACTTGTTCCAGTGCGCCTTGTCGTAGTCGACGCGCGTCTGGTCGAGGTTGTTGTAGTCGTAGCCGAAGCCCAGGCGCTGGTTCTTTGCAAAGCGCCACCACACGTCGAAGCCGACATTGTTCTTCGTGTAGTTGTAGAGCTCGTTTTCGCAATTGCCGACGGTTTGCGTCGGCACACCGCCGACGACGAGGTTGCCGCAGCCTAATCCGCTCGCCAGAGGTAGCGCCGGCGCGTTGCCGAACTCGACGAGATCCGAGTTGTTGTCGAGCTTTGTCCAGTAATAGTAGACGCGGGTGTCGACGTTCGTCATCGGCACCGCCGTCCACGACAGCGCGAACGACTGGTTCGTGTTCTGGCCGTTGAAGCTGTTCTCCTGGGGCAGCGTTGAAGCGTAGGTCGGGCCGGTGTTGAGGGCGAATGGGGCAAGGCTGACGTCGCTCTTGGTCTCGGCCCACGTGTACCGCGCCGAGATCACCGAGCGCCATGGCAGGTCGCGATAGCTTGCCGTCGCCGTGAACTTATTGAACGTGTTGTCCGGCGGCAGGTACGACGTGTCGAGCCTGTTGCCGCCAAAGTACGGGTTGGTCCAGTCGAGCGTCTCGATCGAGTTGTTGAACTGGCTGTAATCCCAGCGCAGCGCGAAGATCAGCTTGCCGGACTGGTAGCCGCCTTCCGCGCCCCAGTTGTTGGTCGTGTACTGCGTCGGGAAGGCAAGGTCGACGAAGCCATTGCCCGGGCTCGTGCCGTTCGCCGCCGAACCCACCTTGGTGCCGTTGAATGTGACTTGGTTGCCGTCGGCGCGGAAATACCACGGGCTATTCTTTTGCCACTCGAAGAAGCCGCCCCAGTCGCGACGATCGTAACCGAGATTGAGTCCGTTCCATGTATTCGAGTTGGGGTTCGGGAACGGCGCCGTCAGCACGCTGCCGCCAACTCCGTAGAACGGCGTCAATCCGGACGTGAGGAAATTGTGCGGAATGTCGTTGAGGTACGCCCCGCCCTTGAAGAAGTCGTACATGCCGCCGCGCAGAAACATGTACTGGTCGCTGCGGCCGAAATTCTCGCCATATCCGGTGAACCAGGTGGTGCTGTTGCGGCCGCGGACGCCGATGTTGGACATCGCGCCGTTGCGTAGATCCTGGTACTCCTCGAGCTTCGTCGGATCCTGCGCGTTCTGGTCGTTGTAGATGCCCCCGAGGGTCGCCGAGCCTTCTACGCGAATAGGGTCGTTGCTTTGGGCGAGCGCCGGCGCGGCAGCGAACAGGCTGGCGATCAGGGTGGAAAGCAGCTTCTTGCTCATCATTTTCTCCTGGCCTTATCGCGTGAAGAACTTGCCGCGGTTACCGGGCGCGTTCGAGCCGTGAACCGCGTTGTGGCAGTTCAGGCAGGCGCGGGCGACCAACCGGTTGTTGACCGACGGATTGGGCTGTCCGGTCTTCCCGGCGCACGCTGGATTCGGATCCCCTGCAGCGCAATTGAAGCCACCGGCGGCGCCATACACAGTCCCGGGGTGCCGCGACCAGTCGTGGCAGTCCTGGCAAAGGTTCGGCGCGGACTCGTTGAGCAGCTTGGCGTGGACCGAGCCGTGCGGGTTGTGGCATGTTGCGCAGTTTTCCTCGACCGGCGGGTGGTTGAACACGTACGGACCGCGCTTGTCGGCATGGCATGAGTAGCATTGGTCGTTTATGGTCGGCTGCTTGACCATCGCCGGCGACAGCGCGCCGTGCGGGTTGTGACAGTCGGAACACTTGATCTTGCCTTCGATGATCGGATGATGCGAAGGCTTGAAGTTCGCGGCGCGGATCGGCTGGTGACACGACCAGCACGTCTCCGCCTGGTTCGGCAGGAACGTCGTCGTGTATTTGTTGATGGTCACTGGCGCCGGCCGCAGCGTCACGCCGTTGTAGTTCGGCGCGCTTTGCCCGTGGACGCTGTGGCAGCTGTTGCAGGACACGTCGTTGAGCGCGTGCTTGCCCGACGTCCAGAAGGCGAGGTTCCTGTTGCCGCTGTGGCAGGTCTGGCAAACCGCGGTCCGTTGCTCGGCAGTGCCGCCCTTGGCGAACACGTTGGCGGGCTTGGCCTTCGTTGGGTCCTTCAAGTGCTCGGACGCGTCGCCGTGGCAGGCCTGGCACATACTGCCGCTGGCATCGGACTTTGCGCCATGCGGTGTGAGGTCGATGGAGTTCCATTGCGCTTCGTGGCAGTTCGCGCATACCGGGGCGACTTCCGAACCCGTGTAGGCCTTCTGCTGGGCGAGTACCGGAAACGCCAAAAACGCCGCCAGGATTGCCACGATCCTGGATGCGGCGACGAAGGTGTTGATTCCCATGTGAACCCCTTTGGTCAGCTGCAGGATTTTTCGACTGCTAACGTCCGGGTCGCGGCCCGTGAATTCCTGTCGCCCGCCGCTCCGGAGAATTGCCCTTCATGCTGGTGCCGCCACGTCCACACCACTTCGCGAATATGGTTTTACGTAATCCTACGTCTACGTGGTGTACAAGTCCACGTGTTGATTTGCATCAAACGATGCGGGATTGCCTGCGATCCGGGTTGGCAAATGTGGCAATTCCCCAACACTCCTACATCGAGTGCCCGCGATTGGGCGTCCTTCTCCTACGGAGCGCCCGCCACTGGGTGTGCAACAGTCCGGGTACGGAAAAAGCGGGGCGCGCCCCGTGCCGCGGAGCGGCGTCAGCCTGCCTGCGAGTGCATCAGGAATCCGCAGGCGGGTAGGGGTTGTGCAGGTCCTGCATCACCGCCACGAACACCTCCCGCACCTGTGCCTCGCTGCAGCCCATGAGGAGCGCATCCTCGAACGCGTCCTGGGCCATCTGTCGTATCTCGGCCAGATTCTCGTTCATGACCTTGATCTTCTCGTGACACGAAACCGGAGCGCCGTCATCGCTGCGCCAGGTTGGATTGCCGGTGGTGAATTGCTTCCTGTCGTTCATGGTGTCGGGGGGTCCCATGGGGTGGATGCAGGTATTGTGAGGCCTCACGTTGCGTGCCGGCCGCCGCATGGCGTTGATTATGGTCAACTTCCTGCCGAAATGGCTGGAGTAAGTTCTGTCGTGGAGCCAGGTGTCCACGCGCAACGCGAAGGACCGTAGGAGGAATTCGTGTCCGAGGAACAGCGGCGCAATGATTTCGAGGTAAAGGGCTGAGCCCTTCGGCTCTCGTTCGCGGCGCCGTGGCGGCGTCGCTGCTGGCACTGAACACGTTGTTCTGGTGCGCATTCCTGTTCGTGTTCGCTCTGATGAAGCTGGCCGTGCCCGCGAAACGCGTACGTACCGCCATCGACAGTATCCTGAATGGAATCGGCACGCGGTGGGTGTCCGGGAACAGCGCGTGGATGCGGCTCACGCAGCGGACCCGATGGGATGTCGCCGGCTTTGCCGATCTCCCCTATCGCGGCTGGTACATGGTCAACTGCAACCACCAATCGTGGGTCGACATCCTGGTGCTGCAGCACCTGCTGAACCGCCGCATACCGATGCTCAAGTTCTTTCTGAAGCGGCAGCTGATCTACGTTCCTGTGATCGGACTTGCGTGGTGGGCGCTGGACTTCCCGTTCATGCGTCGCCACACCGATGCCCAACTCAAGCGCCGCCCGGAAAAGCGCTTCGACGACATCGAGGCCACCCGCCGGGCGTGCGCGAAGTTTGCGCTGGTGCCGACCAGCGTGATGAACTTCGCCGAGGGCACTCGCTTCACTCACTCCAAGCATCGGGCACAGCAATCGCCTTATCGACACCTGCTTCGCCCCAAGGCAGGCGCCCTGGCGCTTGCGTTGGGCGCGCTCGGGGGAAAATTCGATTCGCTGCTCGACGTCACTATCGTCTATACGGAAGGCGCACCGACGTTCTGGCAATTCCTCTGCGGCAACGTGCACCATGTCGTCGTCCGGGCTCGACAGGTGCCCATTCCCGCCCAATTGCGCGGCGGGGACTACGCGCGCGATCCGAAATACCGCAAGGCATTCCAGCACTGGCTACAGACGCTCTGGCAAGAAAAGGACGCGACCCTTGCCGGGTTGCTTGGAGCGGCGCGGAAAGAATCGGAGCCGAGCAAGGTTCCCGAAGGCGCGAAGGGACTCTGGAATTCCCGGTGACCCGCGGCGCCATTCGCGCGAATGGCCAAACGCCGCTACGATAGGACCCTTGCCCGGCGCGCAGCCGTCGCATGCCGGATGACCTCTGCGACGTTGCAATTGCGATCGCTCCTCCAAAATACGACGAGGCGAAAACCCATTGGCCACCGAAAAACCCGTATCCCCGCGCAAGGCGCAGCTCGACGCCTTGCTTCTTGCGTTGCCGGGCGTCAGCGCAAGAACGATCAACGGCCTCGACGCGTATTTCGTCTCCGACAAGATGTTCGCATGCATCAGCGGCAAAGGGGTCGGACTGCGTCTGCCAGTGACCACCGCGACCGAACTGCAGTTCTCCATGGACAACGTTGGCCCGTTCAATCCCGGTGGTGTAGCGAGCACACGGGAGTGGATACAGATAGACCGCGCCGACGCCGGCGATTACCAGAAAGACCTTGCGTTGTTCGAGGCGTCGCTCGAGTTCGTCAGATCGGGCCGCGGCCGCTGACGCCAACGGCAAGGCAAATGCGCAGCGCCCATCGGGAACCCGTCCACGCCGCGATAGACGCGCGCGTGCCAGCAGGCGCGCGCGCACCCGCCGCGCGACCGACGCGCGACGCCCTGCGCACCAAGGCTTCCATCCTCGCCGCCGCCACCCATGAGTTTGCACGCCACGGCCTCTCTGGCGCGCGCGTCGACCGAATCGCGGAGCGGGCCAGGACCAACAAGCGGATGCTGTACTACTACTTCGGGCGCAAGGAAGCGCTATTCCTCGCTGTGCTCGAGCGCGCGTACGAAACCATCCGGGCGGAAGAGCAGAACCTTCGCCTCCTCGAACTCCCGCCGGCCCGGGGCGTCGAGCAACTGATCGTCTTCACCTGGAACTACTTCCTCGCGCATCCGGAGTTCATGTCGCTGCTGAACACGGAGAACCTGCATCGTGCACGGCACCTCAGGAAGTCGAAGAAGGTCCTGGCGATGCACTCGCCGCTTGTCGCCACGCTGGGCGAACTCCTGAAGCGCGGCGTCCGCGAAGGTGTGTTCCGGCGGGGTGTGGATCCGGTCCAGCTTTATGTCTCGATCGCCGCACTCGGCTACTTCTACATCTCCAACAACTACACGCTGTCGACCATATTCGGGCGCGATCTGCTGGCCCCGGCGGCCAAGGAAGAGCGGATCGCCCACGCGGTCGAATTCACGCTGGGCTATCTGACAGGAAAATGAGACGCAAATGAAGCACGGTGAGCCGGAGGGACCCCTTGCGCTTCGGCACGCGTGGACGCTAAGATAATTAACCAGCCGGTTACCATAACGAGAACGGCGGCGGGCCAAGCGCCTGACCGGCTCCGGCGGCAACGCACCATCCAACGGAGGACGCAATGGATCGCAGCAAACGCGTAGTGTTGGTCATCGCAGCCGCGCTGACGGTAGTGGCGATGGTTCCCGCCGCGTCGGCGCAGCAATGGAAGCCGACGAAGCCCATCACGATCATCGTGCCATGGGCGGCCGGCGGATCGACCGACCAGGTCACGCGAGTGACGGCCGCAGAGATAGAGAAAGCGCTCGGTCAGAAGGTCGTCATCGTCAACCAGCCTGGAGCGTCCGGTTCGATCGGAACCAAGAATGCGCTCGAAGCGGCCAAGGATGGTTACACGTGGACCGCCGGTGCGGCACAGGATCTTGGCACCTACGCGGTGCTGGGCATGCTCGACACGAAGATCGGCGACTGGGCGCTCTTCCTCAATGTCGCCAACGTTTCGACCCTTTCGGTCAATCCCAGTACGCCTTACAAGACTCCGACCGAGTTGATCGACGCGATGAAGGCCAAGCCGGGAGCGATCAGCGTCGCCACGGCGGGTGTGAACTCCAGCGGTCACAGCGCGATGGAGGCGATCGCCAAGGCGACCGGCGTCAAATACAAGCACGTCACCTACGACGGCGGCAACCCGGCCGTGGTGGCCACGGTGGCCGGCGAGACGGACGCGACGACGCAACTCACGGTCGAGCAGGCCGAGATGATCCGCGGCAAGAAGCTGCGCGCGCTCGCGGTCATTGGCGACAAGCCGGTCGAGATCGATGGCTACGGGGTTATCGAGCCACTGACCAAGTCGGTGCCAGGCTTCAAGGCGCCCGCCAACTACTTCGGCATCTTCATCCCGAAAAGCGTGCCGCCCGAGGTGATCGCGACCATCGAGAAGATATGGGCGGAGCAGATCGTCAACTCCGCTGCGCTCAAGCAATATGCCACGGCCCGTGGCGCACAGTTCTCGCCGTACGCTGGCGCGGACGCACAGAAGGCCGTGTTCCCGGCGGTGCAAGCCAATGCCTGGGCCGCCGCCGACACGGGCAAGGCGAAAGTGGCGCCCGACGCGCTGGGCATTCCGCGCCCGTAATCCTGGAACGGTCCCGGACCTGACCTACGTGAGGGTCGGGCAACTACGCGATTCGATCGTGAGCACCGAAATCTATCCGTCGTCCCCGCGGCGCGACCTGCAGGGCGGCGTCGTCTGGACGGCGTTGGGCTGCCTCATCGCCGTGCTGTCGTGGCAGATGGACCGGATGGTGCAGCAAGGCGCGACGCCGCACACGGCGCCCGGACTCTGGCCCGGAATCGTCGGCACGCTGCTCGCCCTGCTGGGCGGCGTCTTGATAGTGCGGTCGTGGCGACGCGCGCAACGTGTCGGCTGGGACACCGCCGAAGCTGACGACACGGACTACGCGCCGATGTCGAGCTTCGCGCTGGCTTCGGTTATGTTCCTCGTCTACGCATTGCTGCTGGTCGGTCGTGGCCTGCCGTTCTGGCTGGGCACGGCGCTGTTCGTCACAGCGTTCGTGTTCGTGTTCCAGTACAGCGGGCGCAAGGTCACAGGGACAGTGCTCCGCGGCTTCCTCGTCGCTCTGGCCTGCGGTGTGATCACGGCAATCCTCGTTACGCTGGTGTTCGAGCAGCTTTTCTACGTGCGCCTGCCTTAAGCCCGCACCTGCGAAGGCCAGATCCCCATGTTCGACGGCCTCATCGCATTTGGTCACTCGCTGTGGAGCTTTTGCGATCCGCTGTCGCTGGGGCTGATCATGCTGTCGTCGCTGGTTGGCGTCATCATCGGCGCGCTGCCCGGACTGACCGCGACGATGGGCGTCGCGCTGATGACGACGCTGACGATCAAGATGCCGTCCAGCCAGGCGCTGTTAGTGCTCATCTGCACGTACGTCGGCGCGATCTATGGCGGCTCGCGCTCGGCCATATTGCTCAACATCCCTGGGACGCCGGCATCCGCGGCGTCGTGCCTCGACGGGTACGCGCTCGCCAAGCAGGGACACGCGGGCCGGGCGATGGGCATCGCAACGTCCGGTTCGGTGCTGGGCACGTTGATCGGCATGTTCTTCCTCGCGCTGTTCACACCGATCCTCGGTAACCTCGCGCTCAAGTTCGGTTCGTACGAATTCTTCTGGCTCGCGCTCTTCGGCGTGATCATCGCCGGCACGCTGACCGGCGATGACCCGCTCAAGGGCTGGATCGCGGGACTCGTAGGCATCTTCACTGCGGCAGTTGGGCAGGAAGCGATCTACGCCTACGACCGCTTCAGTTTCGGCAGCCGGGATCTTGCCGGCGGCTTCAACCTCGTGCCCGCGCTGGTCGGCGCATTCGGCTTCGCGGAATTGCTGATGGCCGTGCGCGAGCGTCCCGCGCCGGTGAAGATCAGCCCCTTCGATTCCGTCATTCCGAAACTGAAGGACGTGACCAAGTACTGGCGGACGATCCTGCGCTCCGGCGTCATCGGCACGTTCATCGGCATCCTGCCCGGCGTGGGCGAGGACGTTGCCGCGTGGTCTTCCTATGCTGCTGCGAAGCGCGTGAGCAAGGAAAAGGCGCTCTTCGGCAAGGGATCGATCGACGGCCTGATGGCGGCGGAAACCGGCGACAACGCGTGCGTCCCCGGCGCGGTGATTCCCGTGCTGACGCTCGCGATCCCGGGCTCCGCGCCCGCGGCCGTGCTGATGGCGGCCATGCTGATCCACGGCATTCGGCCCGGCCCGATGATCATGGTCGAGAATCCGACGTTCGTCTACGACGTCGTCGCGATGATGATGTTTGCGACGATCGGCATCCTGATCTATGGGCTCACGCTCACCAACCTGCTGATCAAGGTGCTGATGGTCCCGAAGCCGATCATCCTGCCGATCATCTTCGTGCTGTGTGTCGTCGGCTCCTATGCCATTTCGCAGCGGCTGTTCGACGTCTGGGTCATGCTGGGTTTCGGCGTGCTCGGATACGGATTGCGACGCTTCAAGTACCCCGTCGCACCGCTGGTGCTCGGAATCGTGCTGGGCGATTTGATGGAAAAGGGATTCCGCCGCGGGCTCGTGCTGTCCGACGGCGAGCTCGGACCATTCTTCACGCGCCCCATCTCGGCGGTGCTATGGATATCGATCCTGTTGGTCATCCTGCTCAAGTTTCCAGCGGTCACGCGCCTGCTGGGGCGCATGAAACGTCGCGCAACACCGCCAACTTCAAACCTCTGAACGCTATTGGGAGTTCCGCACCGTGGAAACCATTCGCCTGGGCGTGATCATGAACGGCGTCACCGGCCGCATGGGCACTAACCAGCACCTCATCCGCTCGATCATCGCGATACGCAACCAGGGCGGCGTGCCGGCCGGCGCGGGGCGACGCATCGTGCCTGACCCCATATTGGTTGGCCGCGATCCCGGCAAGGTCGCAGCGCTCGCGCGCGCCCACGGCATCGAGCGCTGGACGAGCGACCTCGACGCCGCGCTCGCTGACCGTAACGATTCGATCTACTTCGACAGCGCGTCGACGGGGCTGCGTCCGGAGCTGATCCGCAAGGCGATCGCGGCCGGCAAGCATATTTATACGGAAAAGCCGGTGGCCCCCACGGTAGCCGAAGCGCTCGACCTGTACCGACGCGCCGAAGCCGCGGGCGTGAAACACGGCGTCGTGCAGGACAAGCTATGGCTGCCCGGGCTGCTCAAGCTGAAGATGCTCGTCGACTCGGGCTTCTTCGGACGCATTCTCTCGGTGCGCGGTGAATTTGGCTACTGGGTCTTCGAAGGTGACTGGCAACCTGCGCAGCGGCCATCCTGGAACTACAGGAAGGAGGACGACGGCGGAATCATCGTCGACATGCTGTGCCATTGGCGTTATGTGCTCGACAATCTCTTCGGCGCGGTGAAAAGCGTGATGTGCATGGGCGCCACGCACATTCCGCAGCGCTGGGACGAGGCGGGCAAACCCTACGCCGCCACCGCCGATGACGCGGCGTACGCGACGTTCGAGCTCGACGGCGGCGCCAATGTGCCGATCATCGCGCAAATCAACAGCTCCTGGTGCACGCGGGTCCGCCGCGACGACCTCGCCACGTTCCACGTCGATGGCACGCTCGGCTCCGCGGTCGCCGGACTGAGCGATTGCCGCATCCAGCCGCGCACCGCAACGCCCAAACCCGTGTGGAATCCCGACGTGCCGCAGACCATCGATTTCTACAACACGTGGCAGCAGGTTCCTGCCAACCGCGTCTACGACAATGCCTTCAAGGTCGAGTGGGAATTGTTCCTGCGCCACGTTGTCGACGGCGGCTCGTTCCAGTGGAACCTGCTGGAAGGTGCGAAAGGCGTGCAACTCGCCGAACTCGGTTTGCAGAGCTGGCGCGAGCGTCGTTTCATCGACGTGCCGGCGCTACCGCTCGAGGGCCCGCCGCGATGAATTCAATCAAGCTGCCGCAGGTCGATGGCACGCTCGCCTCATACACGCTGCGCGCGGCGGCCGGCTGGCCCGAGCCGTCGGCCACGCCGCGGTGGAATCGCGTGGCCTTCGCCGCGGCCCACGTCGTCGCCGATCCGCGTGCCGCCATTGACCCGTGGCTGCAGACGGCCGTCGACTGGGATGCGACGCTCGCCTACCGCCGCCACCTGTGGTCGCATGGCTTCGGCGTCGCCGAAGCGATGGACACAGCGCAGCGGGGCATGGGGCTCGACTGGCCAACGTCGCTCGAACTCATCCGGCGCAGCGTGCGCGAAGCGCGGGACACGCCGGGCGCCGTCGTGTTTTCCGGTGCCGGCACGGATCAGCTTCCGGCGGGGGCCCAGGTTTCGCTGGACGGGATCGTCGCGGCCTATGAGGCGCAGTGCGCCGAAATCGAGGCGGCAGGCGGCCGCATCATCCTGATGGCGAGCCGCGCACTTGCCGCATGCGCGCGTTCTCCCGACGACTACGTGAAGGTGTACGAGCGCGTGCTTTCGCAAGTGCGTGCCCCGGTCATCCTGCACTGGCTGGGCGAGATGTTCGACCCGGCGCTCGCCGGCTACTGGGTCGGCGCGGGCGGCCTCGCCAGCGACCCCGACCACGCCCGCGCGACGGACGTGTGTGCGGCGGTGATCAACGCGAACGCAGCGAAGGTCGATGGCGTCAAGGTGTCGCTGCTCGACGATGCCAAGGAGATTGCGTTGCGGTCGCGCCTTCCGGCGGGGGTGCGCATGTATACGGGCGATGATTTCAACTTCGCGGCGTTGATTGGCGGCGACGCAACCGGGCACTCCGATGCGCTGCTGGGTATCTTTGATGCGATCGCTCCTGCCGCGTCGGCGGCGCTGACGGCGCTTGCTGCCGGCGACCGCGCGCGGTTCGACGCCATTCTCGCGCCGACCGTGCCCTTCTCCCGGCACGTGTTCGCGGCGCCGACGCGCTTCTACAAGACGGGCGTGGTGTTCCTGGCCTGGCTCAACGGCCACCAGTCGCACTTCACGATGGTGGGTGGGCAGCAAAGCGCGCGCAGCCTCGTGCACCTGGCGGAGCTGTTCCGCCTTGCCGAAGCCGCGCAATTGCTGCGCGATGCCGGACTCGCCGCATCACGGATGCGGGCGTTCCTCGGTATCAATGGCATCGAAGCGTGAGCTGGCGATGAAATCAACGATGAAACTGGTCATCCTCGATCCGGGACATTTTCACGCGGCGCTGCTGCAGAAGACCATGTACGCGAATGTCGACCCGACGGTGCATGTCTATGCCGAGGAAGGACCCGACCTGCGCGACTACCTGCGCAAGGTCGAAAGCTACAACGCGCGGCCCGTCGATCCGACATCCTGGAAAATGCAGGTCCATGCCAGTCCTGATTTCCTGGATCGATTCAGTGCTGATCGGGCCGGCAATGTCGCCGTCATCGCCGGCAACAACCGGCGCAAGACCGAGTACCTGACCCGCGCAATCGCTACGGGCATGAACGTGTTGGCCGACAAGCCGATGGCGATCGACTCCGCGGGTTTCCAGTCTTTGCGCGACGCATTCGCTCGTGCAGGTGAGAAAGGTGTCCTGCTCTACGACATCATGACGGAGCGCCACGAAATCACAACGATGCTGCAAAAGTCGTTCTCGCGCATTCCGGCGGTGTTCGGTACGCTGTTGCACGGTACCGAGGAGAATCCGGCCGTGACCAAAGAGAGCGTCCACCATTTTTCCAAGCTCGTTTCCGGTGCGCCGATCAAGCGGCCGGCGTGGTTTTTCGACGTGCGCCAGCAGGGTGAAGGTCTCGTCGATATCACTACGCATCTTGTCGACCTTGTGCAATGGGAGTGCTTCCCCGGCGAGATCCTGGAATTCTCACGTGACATTCGCATCGGAAGCGCCCGACGCTGGCCCACCGAGATCACCCTTGCGCAGTTCGAGAAAGTCACGCAACTGCAAGGCTTTCCGGATTACCTGGGCGGTGACGTCCAGGCCAATGGCAGCCTGCACACCTATGCCAACGGGGAGATCAATTACCGGATCAAGGGCGTGCACGCGAAGGTTTCCGTGCTCTGGAATTTCGAGGCGCCAGAAGGCGGGGGCGACACGCACTTCTCGGTCATGCGCGGCTCGAAGGCGAATCTCGTCATCCGCCAGGGCGAGGCCGAAGGCTGGCAGCCGGTGTTGACCATCGAGCCCGCGACGGCCGCCGGCGCCGCCGAACTTGCGTCGGCGCTGCCACGTGCGATGGATGAGATATGCGAAGCGTATCCCGGCGTCGACCTGAATCGTGCCGGAGATGCGTGGCGGGTCGTCGTTCCGGCCGCCTATCATGTGGGCCACGAGGCCCATTTCGCGCAGGTCGCCACGCAGTTCCTGAGCTATGTGGAACAGGGTGCCTTGCCCGATTGGGAGGTCCCCGACATGATCGCCAAGTATCACACCACTACGCAGGCCCTTGAGCTGGCGCGCGCTGACATGAAACCGGGCAAATGAGCGAACCGGACCCGGGCCTGCTGTCGCTCAACACCGCCACGGTGCGGCAGCAGTGGACGTTGCCGCAGATCATTGACGGTTGCGCCCGCCACGGCATCCGCGGCATTGCGCCGTGGCGCGACCAGGTCGCGACGGCCGGCCTCAAGGAAACCGCAGCGCGCATCCGCGACGCGGGTCTCGTCGTCAGCGGCCTTTGCCGTGGCGGGATGTTCCCCGCGACCGATCGCGAAGGCCGGCGGGCGGCGCTGGACGATAACCGGCGCGCGGTCGACGAAGCGCTTGCGCTGCGCGCGCAGTGTCTCGTTCTGGTCGTCGGGGGACTGCCGAAAAGCCGCGACGGCAAGATCGAATCGAAGGACCTCGCCGGCGCGCGGGAAATGGTGCGAGACGGGATCGGCGAACTCCTGTTGTACGCGCGCGATGCCGGAATGCCCTTGGCGATCGAGCCGCTGCATCCGATGTACGCCGCTGACCGCGCCTGCGTAAACACGATGGAGCACGCCAATGATCTGTGCGACGAACTGGGGCCGGGGTTAGGGTTAGCAGTCGATGCGTATCACGTCTGGTGGGACCCGCACCTCGAGCGCGAGATCGAGCGCGCCGGCGGCGCGAATCCGTCGCGTCTCCTCGCCTATCACATCTGCGATTGGCTGGTGCCGACGACCGATCTGCTGACGGACCGCGGCATGATGGGCGATGGCGTCATCGATCTTCGCCTGCTGCGGTCGTGGATGGAGGCTGCCGGTTTTCGCGGCTGCCACGAGGTCGAGATCTTTTCCGCGAACAATTGGTGGAAGCGCGATCCCGACGAAGTGCTGGCGACGTGCAAGGCGCGCCACCTCGAGTGCAGTTGACGGGCGAGTGGCCTAATTTCGCGCGTCGCTGGGCTTAGTTCCTTTTGCGTAGTCGGCCTTGGCCGCGGCGAAGGCGGGCCGCGGCCGATGCGTGACGTATTCGGCCACGTCGATCGCGTCCTGGTCGCTGAGCGTGTTGCCTTGACCCAACGGCATGTTGTGCTTGATGAAAGCCGCGGCGGTGTAAGTGCGAGCCATGCCCGCGCCGACATTGAAGGACGCGTTGCCCCAGACAGGCGGGAACACGTAGCCGCCTGCCGGATTGGCGATGCCCGCTCCGCCGGCGCCGTGGCAGCTCGCGCACTTTTCTGCGTAGACCTGCTGGCCGTGGACGGCGTTGGGCTTTCGCGTCGTGTCGACGCTGCCCATGCCGCGCCCCGTCACGGCAGTGCCGGTCGGTACACCGGTCGACAGCCAATGGATGTACATCAGGATGGCGTTCATCTCCGCCGAGTCCCACGCCAGAGGCTTGCCGTTCATCGACCGGAGGAAACAGTCGTTGATCCGCTCCTGCAGCGAGTCGATGGCGCCGCCGCGCGCGCGGTACTCCGGGAACACGCCCCACAGTCCGACAAAAGGCCCGGCCAGCGCAACAGTTCCCGCGCCCAAGTGGCAGCTTGAGCAGTTGAGGCCGTTGCCGACATTACGCGGCAGCCGCTTTTTCGTTTCGCTGACCAGCGCCTTGCCCAGGATGATTGCGGCGCCATCCGGCCCGCTGGGGATGGTGATTTCATCCATGAACCGCGAAGGGTGCGGGCCCGGCGGCATCGGGGTTGCCGGCGGCGGTGACGCAGAGGATCGCCACCACGATGGCAGCACGAATGACCTTCAACTCAGGCATGTCGTTTTCCGTGCGATCGAGGATGCCGGCATTGTAGCGCCGCAATCCGCGCGCGCGGCCTTAAGGCTCACGCTACCGCTCGAACTTCGGGCTGATCAGGTTATCGAACGAGAACACTTCGTCCCATTTTTCCTGCGTCAGCAGCTTCCGCTCGTTGACGACGATCTGGTGCAGCGACTTGCCGGTCTCGTAGCCTTCGCGCGCGATCTCCGCGCATTGCTTGTAGCCAAGCGACGGCTTGAGCACGGTCACGATGCCTAGCGAGTTCAGCACCATGTCCCGCGTTCGCTCTGCGTTGGCCGTGATGCCGTCGATGCAGTTGACGCGAAGACTGTCGACGGCGTGTTCCATCGTCGCGATCGATGTGAACAGCGCGAAGGTGATCACCGGTTCCATCACGTTGAGCTGGAGCTGTCCCGCGGACGCGGCGAGCGTCACCGTGAGATCGAGCCCGATCACCAGGAAGCTGACCTGGTTCACCACTTCGGGAATCACCGGATTCACCTTGCCCGGCATGATCGAACTGCCCGGCTGCATTTGCGGCAGGTGGATCTCGTTGAAACCGCAGCGCGGCCCCGAGGCCAGCAGCCGTATGTCGTTGCATATCTTGGTGAGCTTCGCCGCCGTCCTCTTCAACACGCCGGACAGGAGTACGTAGGCGCCGGTGTCCGAAGTCGCCTCGATCAGATCACCAGCCAGGATGAACTTGAGCCCGGTCAACTCGGACAGATGCCTGGTCGCAAGTTCCGGATAGCCGGGCGCCGCCGTCACGGTCGTGCCGATCGCCGTCGCACCCAGGTTGATCTCGTGCAGGAACAAGCGCACCTCCATGATCCGCTGCACTTCCTCGCCGAGCGTCGTGCCCCAGCCGTGAAACTCCTGTCCCAGCGACATCGGGACGGCGTCCTGCAGGTGCGTGCGGCCCATCTTCAGTACATGGTCGAATTCCCTGCTCTTGGCGAAGAACGCCTCTTGCAGCTGGCGCAGCGCTCCCACGTAGCTATCCAGGCGGAGGATCAGCGCCAGGCGGAATGCCGTCGGATAGATGTCGTTGGTCGACTGCCCGAAGTTGACGTGATCGTTCGGGTTGACGAACTG
>Ga0070670_100002127_pt1 | contig 16253 bp, 13 predicted proteins | sample KBSS63metaG_FD_64665 | JGI IMG/M metagenome (GOLD analysis project Ga0070670, IMG submission 64665) | Switchgrass rhizosphere microbial communities from Kellogg Biological Station, Michigan, USA - KBS S6-3 metaG | ecosystem: Host-associated > Plants > Roots > Rhizosphere > Soil ... | reverse complement strand
GCTCGTCATGGATGTATGGGAGCATGCATTCCTGCTCGACTATAAACCCGCTGAACGTCCAAAATACATTGAAGCTTTTTTCGCCAACGTTGACTGGAATGTAGTCGAAGAACGTCTCAACCCACGAGCCATGAGCTCTTGGTAAATCTCGTCGCGTACCTTTTAGCCAGCGGTTACGATCAGCAGGGAAATTCTTTCTGAACGGTCGATGCTAAAAAACCATGAACCTACGCGTTAATCGTGCGGCAGTTGACCCAAGGGGCCTAAACCAGGACGGCTGGGGGGAAAAACGGGGCGCTTTTCTCATGGACTATGACTCCGACATACTGGATGCCAGTAACCTCCTTATGCCCCCTGGTTTTCTTCGTATCGCCCAAGGACCTGCGAATGCCAAGCACGATAGATCAGATTCAAGGAATTAGTATTGGATAGCTTGGGTGACTCGTTATAGAAACATGCGAGGAAAAAAGGATTAAAAAAGGCAGAGTCGGATTTGTGCCGCCTGAAGGAGCTTGGCATTGACCTTGACGCTATCACTGAGCAACTTCAAGCGGATGGCATTACCGCCTTTGCTGCTTCATTAGGCGCAGAGTCCTCCGCGTGAACGTCGTAATAGAACATGCCAAGATTCGTGGGTGTCAAAGACGGTGCGGAGATGCATCTCGATTGTTTCTTCAACTCGGTCGATTTCATCACAGGTTGAATTTGCCAGAATTGGCGTAGCCGGACCGAGCTTGCGGACAATTGCGCAAGGCAAGTAATCGCGACCGTGGGCCAATGGACTCCTCGATGACGTGCTCAATCTCATCTGAGACGAACCCGAACCACGCTTCCTCTAAGGAGTATTTGAGGACCTCAAGCAATTGCAGCAAGTCGTCGGGAACCATCGATACATCCTCTACGATGGGATTTGGATCCAGCAGGATAAAAAAAAAGAAAACCGCCAAAAAGCATTAGGCGGTTTGAACTCTCGGAGACATGTTTCGAAACTAATATTCCGCACATTCGAGCGGTTTAACCGCTCAAGCACCGTAACGTGACAAACCCTATTGTGATGACGATTCCCGCCGCGTCAGGACGCAAAGATCATCGCGCCGTGATCGGTATCTCGGATCAGGAAATGTAATATGCCAACTTTAACAGTAATCTGTTTGCTTTACATTCCGAAACCCAAGTGGACGGTCGCCTAAAAACCTGATCATCAAACCTTGACGCCAGATCGGAAGTATCTCAGACGCTAAATTCTCATTGAACAAAATACCGGGTGGTGGTAGAGCGGGGTGCACGGAACCCTCTCATGAGCAACAGCGAAATTTCCAGATCGCAAAAAGGCTTAGCGGACGATGCAGGGCAGGGACCGATTAATGAGCCGGACGGCCACAGTCCCTTTCCGATCGTCGGCCTCGGCGCTTCAGCCGGCGGACTCGAAGCATTTCAGCAGCTGTTGGCTCACGTTCCTCCCGATGTCCATATGGCCTTTATACTGGTGCAGCACCTGGACGCTACACACCAGAGTCATCTAACCGATATTCTAGCCAGGGCTACGCGGCTTCCCGTATTAGAGGCGAGTCACGGACATGCCGTGCTCCCCGGTCGTATCTACGTCATCGCACCCAATACGTGCTTAGCGATTGCTGAAGGTCTTTTGCGTGTGACACCACGCGATCAATCGCCTGGCCCGCATTTGCCGGTTGATCACCTGTTTCGATCCTTAGCTATTGACCAACAGGGCCGCGCCATCGGAGTCGTGCTCTCGGGTACCGGAGCCGACGGTACCATGGGACTTTGTGAAATTAAGGCTGCGGGTGGCATTACGTTTGCGCAGAACGAAGCCTCGGCCAGACACCCTGGTATGCCGCATAGCGCAATCGAGAGCGGCAGCGTCGATTTCGTAATGACACCCGAAGCCATCGCCCGCCAGCTGGTTGAGATTGCCGAGCATCCTTATCTTGATCCACTGCAGCGTCCCGAACCTATTACGGCGTTTGACGAGCAATACAAAGTCATCCTCGCCGCGTTGCGCGCGGTTACCTCGGTTAATTTCAGCCACTATCGGGAAACTACGATCAAGCGACGGATCATGCGCCGTATGGCGCTTCACAACCAGCAGTCGATGGCCGACTACGCGCTCCGGTTGGCGCAAGATCCCAGCGAGGTCGAGGCGCTCTATCGCGACCTCTTGATCAATGTCACGAGTTTTTTTCGTGATGCGGAAGTTTTTGAGTATTTAAAGCGCGAGGTCTTTCCGCAGATCATCAATGGTCGTCGAGAGGTGCCCGTCCGCTTCTGGGTACCCGGTTGTTCGACCGGGCAGGAGGCCTATTCTCTGGCGATTATATTGTGGGAATTTTTTGATGATCGGCCAGTGCGTCCGCCGATCCAGGTCTTTGCTAGCGATATGTCGAATACGGGCCTATCCGAGAAAGCTCGGGCGGGTCTGTTCCCTGCGTCAATAGAGGCTGAAGTGGAGCCTGGGCGGCTACAGCGGTTTTTTAAGAAAGAAGATCATCTTTACCGCATTGACAAAGTCATCCGTGACGCCTGCATATTTGCGCCGCACAATGTCATGGTTGATCCGCCGTTTTCCCGTGTCGATCTTATCAGCTGTCGTAACTTACTCATTTACCTTGATCCTTCGGCGCAAAAGCAAGTGCTGTCCACGTTTCACTACGCACTCAACGTACCGGGATTTCTCGTGCTGGGAACCGCCGAAAACGTGAGCGGTAGCGCCGATCAATTCGCCCTGTTAGATCGCGACCACAAGGTCTATAAGAAAAACTCGGTCATAAGTCATCCGCCTATGTTCCCCCTGGCGTCGGACGATAAGCCTTTGGCGGCTACAACCCATGGAACCGTGCATCAAACTGGGCTGTCAACCGATTACCAGGTCCGGGCGGATCGTTTGCTGTTGGCTGACTATGCACCTCCTGGTGTGCTCGTCGATGAAGATTTCGACATCTTGCAATTCCGTGGAGAGACTCGACGGTTCCTTTCCCAACCGGCAGGACAACCAACGGTTAATTTGCTGAGGTTGGCTCGGGAGGGTTTGTTCCTGGAACTTCGCAGCGCGCTCGACGAAGCCAGAAACAGCTATGGGCCGGTCCGACGAGAAAATGTACGATTACCAGACGACCAAGGCGCTGGCGATATAACCCTTCGCGTGCTTCCGATTGAGTCCGGCAGTAATCGGCGCTGTTTCTTGGTTCTCTTCGAGGCCGTCCCCAATCTCCGCGAGCGCCCCGTGGCATCTTCGAGACCTCCTGGCCAATGGCTAATGCGCCTCCGCCGACTAGTTGCGGCAGACGAACATGACCCAGCCAACACCACCGGCCGTTCAAGTGCCGCAACACCATCGTCTCGTGTAAATGGTGATAGGGAAATTGAGCGGCTGCAGCGCGAACTGACAGCCACGAAAGAATACCTACAATCGATTATCGAGCAACAGGACGCCTTAGCTGAGGAGCTACGGTCGGCCAACGAAGAGACTCAATCAGCCAATGAAGAGCTTCATAGCACAAACGAGGAACTCCAGACGGCCAAGGAAGAGCTTCAGTCATCTAATCAAGAGCTCACCACTCTGAACGAACAGCTGCGCTACCGCAATTTAGAGCTGACCAACATTAGCGATGATCTTAACAATCTCATTACGAGTACGACGATTCCGGTCCTCATGGTGAGCAGTGACCTACGAGTGCGACGTATTACGGCACCAGCCCGGCGAGTTATGAACCTTCCAGGCGACTATATCGGCCGACCTTTAAGAGAACTCGCAACCAACTTCGATCTGCCCGAGTTAGAGCAACTAATTACAGAAGTGATAGAGCAAGTACAACCGCGTGAAATAGAGGCGAGAGATCGAAAAGGCTCGTGGTATCTTCTGCGCATCCATCCCTACCGCACCACGGAAAACAAGATTGACGGCGCGGTGCTCGTCTTGCTCGATATCAATGACATTAAAATGATCCAGCAAGCGCACCAAGAGGTCGAGGAGCGGCTACACTTGGCGCTTGAAGGCGGTTCGCTGGGTACCTGGTATTGCGATTTTACGACCGGGGAATTGTCGTGGGACGATGCTACCAACGCGATTCTCGGACTACCTTCTTACGCGGAGCGTAATGAGGTGACTTTCTTTGACAGAGTTCATCCGGATGACCGCGATAAGCTCCGCATCGTGCGCAACGCTGCTGAAATTTCCGACCGATACGCTGAGGAGATCAGGATTGTACAGTCTACTGGCTCGGTCCGGTGGATGCTAGTGCAGGCGAAGGTCTTCAGTAGCGAGTCGGGAGCACCGTCACGACTCACCGGGATTTCAATGGACATCACGGAGCGCAGAGAACTGGCTGAAAAATTAAGAGTGAACATGGACGAACTTGAGCGCGCCGATCAAAAAAAAAATGAGTTCATCGCCATTCTATCGCACGAGCTACGCAACCCCCTTGCCCCCATCGTCAATGCAGTAGCGGTCCTGCGCGCCAAGGATGTCTCTGAAGCCGAGCGTGATTGGAGTAGGGAAGTTATCGATCGACAGGTTCAACAGATGACGCGGTTGCTGGATGACTTACTGGACGTCGGCCGGATCACGCACGACAAATTGATTCTTCGCAAAGAGCAGATCATTTTGTCGGCGATCATCGACAGTGCAATCGAGATCAGCAAGCCTTTAATTGATGAGCGAAGACAACAACTCACGGTTAATTTATCTCAAGAAAGGATTATACTCGAAGCCGATCACCGACGGCTGTCGCAAGTCCTTTCCAATCTGCTTAACAACGCGGCAAAGTACACGCCCAAAAATGGCCATATATCGCTCACTGCGAGACGAGAAGATAATAATGTCGTGGTGTCAGTAAAGGACACCGGGATAGGTATTCGCCCAGAGTTGTTGCCTCACGTCTTTGATATATTCGTACAGGCAGCCTCGCAGGAGAGCGAACGTGCAGGGCTCGGTCTCGGCCTCACATTGGTTCGCAGTCTGGTTGAGCTCCATGGCGGTAACGTTGAGGCAAGAAGCGACGGCTTAGGCCATGGCAGTGAATTTCTCGTGCGAATACCGATTGCCGCAATCGATCCCGAGAACGACAATCAGGACAGGAAGTTACGCCCAACGGCTCAATCCACCTCGGAAAAACGTCTGCGTATTCTAGTCGTCGATGATCTGCTGCCACAAGCTAAAACCTTAGCGCTACTTCTTCAAATGCGAGGTCACGAAGTGCGTATCGGGCATGATGGGCCGACTGCGCTCAGAACCTTGGAAGAGTTCCCGGCAGACGTCGCGCTCATCGATATTGGATTGCCTGGAATGGATGGCTACAGTCTGGCTCGCCGGATCCGAGAACAGCCGCAGTTTAGAACGATGGTGCTTGTGGCCCAAACCGGCTGGGCGCATGACGAGGACCGGCTCCGCTCTAAACAGGCTGGCTTCGATTACCATCTCGCCAAACCGCTTGATCATGATCGTCTGCACGATATTTTGACTGAATCCGATCCCCGACACACTGATAGCTAGCCATCGAGATTGTTCTATGTTCGGAAAGGCGGCGCTTTATCGTTAATCTCGTCTGCTCCGATCGCATTTTGCCCACAACTTTGCCCGAACTATATGACACTATGTGCTCTAATCGGTAAAATCGACCGACTCAGAGCGGCGTTAAACCCTTGAATAGATACACATAGCGACCCATAGTGTCACATAGTCCCGCCCCGGTAAGAGGACTGAAATCCTCGTGCCGCGTTCCTCCCGTGACCTACTGATTGGCCCTTGTTGCCCTAGGAAATCCAGTGGGTGGGATCTGCCGCGCCGGCCTGCCTTTACGCTACAGGATACCGGATCAGCCGCGACTTTTCCGTTGAATGGCGCTGATTACCGGCTAAGATTTATCGGTGTTCTTGCTAAGCCCGAGTTCTTGCGCCGTTTCGCTGTCGATGATTCCAGTTATAGTGAGTTGCCTTGATTCTTGAAACGACCGCAACGCCTCACGCGTACGCTGGTTCATCGCCCCATCTACAGGTCCGGAATAATAGCCATAATTTTTTAAGAGCCGTTGCGCTTTGACAATCTCCCTGTTTGCAGTTGCGAAAGCCGACTGATGCTGGTGCCGGAGCAGGAGTGCATGCATCAGCCCCTCTCCGAAATCGGAAACTCCCTCGCCGACGATTGTCAACCCGGAGGCACTCGAGCTGGTCTGATCTTTCGAGATAAGAGTGAACAAGACCAAAACCACCAGGAGGCAACCTAACAATGGTGGGAACAAGGTTTTCATACAACGTCCCTCCATTCTTCCAATCTCGATTGCGCGCCCGATGTTGGTTACAAACGACGTAATGAGGGCTACAAAATCAACATTAACAAACCCATTGGCGGTGGCTACGGCTTATACAAAATTCCACCACAATATGACGGTAATTCCAACATCCCTTCGATCCATACCTCCAAGGAATTGGACACGGGGATTAGCGAATAGAACGGGTTTTGCCTATGAATTGGCGGGATTCGATGTCAGAGCCGAATAGATTCGTTCTTTGCTTGGTTTGTTCCTAGCAAAGTGACGCCAAAGTGGAAAGATTAACGTTTTAATATCTACTTAAAACGCACTAAGAGAATTGACAATCTCGGGTGAATCCATCTACCGCAAAACTACACCGGGTCATCGGGTGTAATGGACAAGTTCATGGCCGGAGCCAGGGGGGAATATGATCTCATTGGCGCGAGGGCTTCCGCCGATAGCTCAAAACGCGGTCGAGCGATGCCTTTCCAGAGCCGGACACGAAGAGCATCAACGCGCCTGCCAATAACATGATCGGAAGGCGTGCATCCATCCAGCCTCGCGTGGGAACCATGACATAGAAGCTCACCACCAAAAATTCACCCATATAAAGGAGTCCCAACCAACGTCCTCCTAAACCAATCAAAAGCAAAAACCCGCCAAGTAGCTCTAGCGCGGTGATGTAGACGGCCATTACTGTAGGGAGGGGAATTTGATTCTTGACCATACTCGCGCTCACTCTCTGAATACCAGAGGTCAGTTTCTCATACCCGGTCAGAATGAGCATAAATCCCATAATCATTCGCACCGCAGCAATCCCCCAATCGGAATCCAATCGTGGGAATCTCTTCATGTTATGCCTCTCGCGCACATATTCCGATCGGCGCATTCCGTAGACTCAAATAGAAGATCGGTCTCTTTCAATAAAAGAGACGGTCTCCTTTGCGGATGCCTTATTACTTTGGCCCCAACATACTTGCTCTGAAACTTGGCTTGATTTGCCTTGCGAAACCCACTCGGAGAACCAAGCCACTTCCAGCGTGTCGACGGTGCACGAAATGGGTTCGGAATTCATATTGAGAATCACCCAGGTGTGTAGGTGATTGACATACGCCAACGCTGGAAAGGCATTGAGCCAGTTGTCCATCCTACTCCTTCTTTTTTAGGCTTAAATGGCAAGAAGAGAGCCAGATTAGAATCAATGCAAGTGCGCGAAAGAACTAGGACTCAGCAAAAAGGGCGTACAATATGCGGCTTTTTTGAAGCAGCTTACCCAAATTGCCTCAGAGAAAAGTGACGCGGTTATGCGCAATTTCAGGATCCGATCTGCGGTATGGTTTATGACGACCTAGAGAACGCGTCATTGCTTTCTTGAAACATATTCGACCGGATCTGTAGCATCCAGCTCCGTTTGATGATGTGCCGCAACGACGCGAACTCTAGAATATCCCGACGGGATACCGAAATGGTTTCTACGAGAAAAGAAGTCCGGTTGTCACGGTGGTAAATGCCGCGTAACTGGCGAGGAGCTTAATCGTAATCAGCAGGTCCAAAACCAATTTTATGAAATTAAAAGTGAAATTCTCGTTTTGCCCGACCGTATGCCCGGAGACTTTTCCTACGTTGCGGGGATTAAATTGGGTGACGAGCGCTTCCGCCTCCATTAGCGACGGGCAACATTGTCGTGTCCAAAGCCGGCGCGCGCGGCAATCCTGTGACATCGAGGATTTCCTGCTCGTTGAGCGTCTCGCGGGCTACCAATGCCTGCGCGAGCGCGTCCAATTGCTTGCGGTGCTCTGTCAATAGCTGCTTCGCCTGGTCGTGGCTTTCATTGATGATTCTGAGCACCTCGGAGTCAATGGCCTCTGCAGTTTCGTCGCTAAACGGCTTGCTGGTTCCAAAGTCGGCTTGGCCGTTCAGGTACGGATTGTCTCGCGGCGCCAATTGTACCAATCCTAGTCGTTCACTCATCCCCCAGCGCGTCACCATCCGCCGCGCCAGACCGGTGGCTTGCTCGATATCACTTTCGGCGCCGGTCGTTTTCGTGCCGTAGACAATCTCCTCAGCCGCGCGCCCACCGAGCATGCCGACAATGCGAGCTCGCAAGTAGGCCTCGGGATAGTTGTAGCGATCGCTATCAGGACGCTGATAGGTGACGCCGAGCGCTTGGCCACGCGGCACAATGGTTACGCGGTTGACCGGGTCCGCACCCGGCACCACCAGCCCTAAAATCGCGTGGCCGCCCTCGTGATACGCGATGCGTTCTTTGTCGGCGCGACTCAACAGAAGCGGGCGCTCCGGGCCAAGCACAATTTTCTCCAGCGCATCGAGGAAGTCTTTTTGCTGGACTTGGTTCTGTTCGCGCCGCGCCGCGAGCAACGCCGCCTCGTTGACGAGATTCTTCAAATCGGCGCCGGAAAATCCAGGTGTTGCGGCGGCAACCTCTTCCAGGCTCATGTCTTTGGCAAGCGGCACCGTGCGCGTGTGAACTTTGAGGATCGCCTCACGCCCGTTCTTATCCGGCAGATTTACAATGACGCGCCGGTCGAAGCGGCCGGGTCTCAAAAGCGCTTTGTCGAGCACGTCAGGTTGGTTTGTCGCCGCCAAAACGATGATGCCCTCGCGGCTCGAGAAGCCGTCCATCTCCGTCAGGATCTGATTGAGGGTCTGCTCCTGTTCACTGGACCCGCCGATCGCCACCTGGCCCCGTGCGCGGCCGATGGCATCGAGCTCGTCGATGAAAACGATCGCGGGCGCGTTCTCGCGCGCCTGCTTGAAGAGGTCGCGCACCCTAGCTGCGCCAACGCCGACGATCATCTCAACAAACTCCGCCGCGCTCATGGAAAAGAACGGCACACCGGCTTCTCCGGCTACGGCCTTAGCGAGCAACGTTTTCCCGGTGCCCGGCGCGCCGATCAACAGCACTCCTTTGGGAGCGGTGCCGCCCAGGCGGGTGTACTTTTTCGGGTCTCTGAGAAAATCCACGATTTCGACCAGCTCGTTCTCCGCTTCGTCGATGCCAGCAACATCGTCGAAAGTCACTTTCGTATCCTTCTCCTGGTCATAGCGTCTCGCCCGACTTTTTCCGATGCCCATGAGGCCGCCGCTCAAACCGCCGCCCTGCTGTGCGCGGCGAAACATCCAGACGTAAAATCCAATGAAAAGCAGGGCCGGACCAAATCCAAACAGCAGCGTGGATAGCAACCCGCCCCCTTCCTCAATCGGCTTAGCGCTGATTTCGACGCCATTATTGATCAAGAATCCTTCCAACCCGGGACCGACGAAGCTGGGCAATGTAGTGGTGAAATTGGGCGAAGTTTTGGGACCAGTGCGCGTTAGACCAGGTTGGCTCGGCTTTTCAGGTTTGCCGGCCGATGCGCCATTTTTTTGTTCGGCGGGCGGGTAGGTCACCGGAGAGGCGAAACGGCCCGTGATGGACTCACCTTGGCTATAGATCGACTTGACGTTGTGCTTTGCGACCTCCTCCTTGAAAAAGGTGTATGGAATTGTGACCGGTGCTTCCGGGCCTGGAATAAGAAATCTTACGATTAAATAATTTGCTCCCAGGACCAGTAAGAACCATAACCAGGTTCTGCTTGGCGGCATCTTTGCCTGGCTGCCACTCTTGGCATCTCCATTCCTGTTGTCGGTTGATGGAAGTCTGCTGCTGGGCTTCGAATCACTTTTGCGTCTTATCGGCGGCGTGAAAGCCATTCATTCACCCCCTGGGCCATAGCGCAACTCAAGCGCGGGCGCAGAGCCGTCGCTAGCTGAACATGGTTTGATGACTAACACCTAGTCATGCTGACGACAAGGTGATTTTCGGGTGAGAATCGAATGAATGGCTGGGCGGCGCATCCGTCCGTCAAAGCAATCCAAGCAAATCGAGCAGATGCGGAGTGAATGAGATTCCGAATGTACGGACTATTTGATACGAATCCGAAAAGAGCCATTGAACGTCGGAAACCCAATGATACCGTCTTCGTATAACGGTGTCTGAACACGGCGGGCACAGCCAGAAGTCATGAGATAGTCTGTCAGGAGTCGAAGAGTTTCTGTTATCGCAGGATGGGAAGCCCTCGACGTCTCCGTTGATCAGCGATTGTCTCAGTCAGTCCTGAACGGAGACGCGACGTTTTCGCTCCGGAGTTTTATTTCGTGAAAAGGCGGTGAGATGCGCGCTATTGTGAATTGGAATGCCGAGCGCATATCGCGGTAGAGGAGAATAGTTATGCCGGAAGCCATAACCACGGAACAATTGCGCCTTATCGATGCCTACTGGCGGGCCGCAAATTATTTATCGGTGGGACAGATTTACCTTTACGATAATCCGCTGCTGAAGAAACCGCTCAGTAAGCAACACATCAAACCGAGATTGCTCGGCCACTGGGGAACAACACCCGGCCTGAACTTTATCTACGTTCATTTGAACCGGGTCGTCAAAGCGCGCGATCTCGATATGATCTATATCACGGGGCCCGGCCACGGCGGTCCCGGCATCGTCGCGAACACCTACCTCGAAGGTACCTACAGCGAAATTTATCCCAACATCTCGCAGGACGAGGAGGGAATGAGAAAGCTATTTACGCAGTTCTCATTTCCCGGCGGCATCCCGAGCCACGCCGCGCCCGAAACTCCTGGCTCCATCAACGAGGGAGGCGAACTCGGTTATTCCCTGTCGCACGCGTACGGCGCGGCCTTCGACAACGCCGATCTGATCGTTGCTTGCGTGATCGGCGACGGCGAAGCGGAAACCGGAGCGTTGGCGACGAGCTGGCATTCGAACAAGTTTTTGGACCCGGCGAGTAACGGCGCAGTGCTGCCGATCCTGCATCTGAACGGTTACAAGATCGCAAATCCCACCGTGTTGGCGCGCATCACTCACGAAGAGCTCGAGCAATTATTGCGCGGTTACGGATATACGCCCCATTTCGTCGAGGGCCAGGAACCGGAAAAAATGCACCAGCTGATGGCCGCCACTCTGGACCGCGTCATCGATGAGATCAAGCAGATTCAAAGCAATGCAAGGCAGTCCAAAAATGAAGTCCGCCGGCCGCGCTGGCCGATGATTGTATTGCGCAGCCCCAAAGGTTGGACGGGCCCCAAGGACGTTGATGGCAAGCGAACCGAAGGTTACTGGCGCTCTCACCAAGTCCCGATGGCCGAAATGCACAGTAATCCGGAGCACGTAAAACTTCTCGAGCGATGGATGAAGAGCTATAAGCCCGAGGAACTCTTCGATGAAAGAGGCCAGCTCCGCGCCGAGCTGGCAGCGCTGCCGCCCAAAGGCGCGCGCAGAATAAGCGCAAATCCGCACGCCAACGGCGGTGTTTTGCTCAAGGACCTCCGCCTGCCGGACTTTCGCAAGTATGCAGTGGAGGTGCCCAGTCCGGGTGAAGCGAATGCCGAGGCTACGCGTGTCATGGGAGAATTCCTGCGGGATGTAATGAAGCTCAATCTGGAAAATAAAAATTTTCGTCTGTTCAGTCCCGACGAAAATAATTCCAATCGCTGGCAGGACGTGCTCGAAGTCACGAACCGCGCCTGGGTCGCAGAGCGCTTCGACTACGATGACAAGCTCGCGCCGGACGGCCGCGTGATGGAGATGCTGAGCGAGCATCAGTGCGAAGGCTGGCTCGAAGGTTATTTACTCACGGGACGACATGGCTTTTTCTCATGCTACGAAGCTTTCATCCACATCGTCGATTCGATGTTCAATCAGCACGCCAAATGGTTGGAAGCCTGCAAGGACATTCCGTGGCGCAGGCCCATCGCATCGCTTAATTATTTGTTGTCTTCGCATGTATGGCGGCAAGACCATAACGGCTTTAGCCATCAGGATCCAGGCTTTATCGACGTTGTGATGAATAAAAAAGCGGCAGTCGTTCGTGTGTATCTGCCGCCGGATGCGAACTGCCTGCTGTCCGTCACGGATCACTGTTTACGAAGCCGCAATTACGTCAATGTTATCATCGCCGGAAAACAGCCTGCTCCGCAGTGGCTCAACATGGACCAGGCGGTAAAGCACTGCACGGCGGGCATCGGCATCTGGGAATGGGCGAGTAATGACCGCGGCAGCGAGCCGGATGTCGTGATGGCGTGCTGCGGCGACGTCCCGACGCTAGAAACGCTCGCAGCCGTGGACCTGATGCGCCACCATCTGCCCGAGCTAAAAATCCGGGTCGTGAATGTCGTTGACCTGATGAGCCTGCAATCGCCGCGCGAGCACCCGCACGGTTTGAGCGACATGGACTTTGATGCGCTGTTCACGAAAGACAAGCCGATTATTTTTGCCTTTCATGGTTATCCTTGGCTGATTCATCGCCTCACATACCGGCGTACCAATCATGACAATCTCCACGTGCGCGGCTACAAGGAAGAGGGGACAACGACCACGCCCTTCGATATGTGCGTGCTGAATGAAATAGACCGCTATCACCTCGTGCAGGACGTGATCGACCGCTTGCCGCAGTTGGGGGCGCGGGCGGCGTATGCGAAGCAGGCGATCCGCGACGCGCTCATCGATCACAAGGAGTACATTCACGAGCACGGCGAGGATTCGCCTGAGATCAGCGGTTGGACATGGGGCCATAAACAACCCGCGGGACATGTGGATTCCACCGAGGGCGATAATATCGACACCGGCGTGGAGACGCCGATCCGAAATTGAGCGGACTTACGAGCCGAGTCGGAAATGAGGGTCGCCCGAGCTTGCCTTCCCACAAAATTCTTCGCTGTCGTTGCTATGCTGCTCATGGCTGGCGGCGTTTATCTCGTCGCTTTTGCGGCCATATTTTTAAAACCAGCAGGCGCGTACTGCGTCCACGGACGACTGGCGGAGGAGCGGATCGGGCGAGACTTGGCTTTTGCTCATTCTCGTGGTATAGACTAGGGATTTTTCAACTGGAGGAGAAGGTGAACAGGAAAGAGATCGAGCAGCGAATCTGGGGAAAAACTATCGCATCTGCACGGACAACTGGGCTTATTTCGGAACAGGAAGCACAATTTTTGATAGAAGAATACCTGCGAGATTTTAGATCGAAAAATGGCTGGGATGGAAAGACATATATCATGCCGAGGATCTTCTGATCGCAGCTCAAGTCCATGCGGTTGAGCAATAACGAACTGTAGATGGGCTGATTCAGTTTCGTTTTCCAATCGTCCCTGTATTGAACAACGCGACAGAGTGCGCCCGCCTTAAGTAAGTACCCCGGAGTCCAATCCAAGAGTCGATTTAGACAAGGATTGGCCTCATCACGGCGGTTCGGCACTCGCCGACGGCGCCTTATTACCTTCTCTGGTAAATCGGGCATCCCAGCGAGGCCTATATCTGAGTGGTCAGGTCTTGATCAATGCCGTCCGTGCGAACGTACTGCAACGTGCGATCTGTACTCACCTCAAGCCAAAGCCGCCATCCATTTGATGGGGTTCAGGAAAAGAGTATGGCTAACTATCGGCGTGCCCCTCAGGGCGAACAGTCAGGCTCCCTCGATCTCGCATTAGAATCTCGCGCCTTGTGAACGGTTCTCGCGTGTCGCGTGGCTAGCCATGTGACAATTCGGCGGAGGTTGGAAAGTATTGCGAAGGCTCCGACAATTAAGCCGAGCGAAAACCCGGTAAAGAATTGAATACCCAAAAGCATACGTTGCCACTCCAAGTGATGCCTTCCTCATATGCAGCTGCGATGTTTCGCAGTCGCATCAAGGAAGTTGCGACAGTAAGTTGGGATCAGACAGGGGAAATAGCGCCTTTGCGGCACTATTTTGGGGTGTGGCTAAATTCGAAAAACCCGGCGGTCTTTTTGCGTTCGAAAGGCTTTAGATTCTAAGTACGCAAAGAGAAAAATTTCACCCGCGGTACTCTCAAGCTCGTCATCATCAGGGATTTTTCCGAAGCTCAACGCATGATGGTTGGCCAACTCGACCGTGTCATTGGCCAATCTAATTTGCTTGTTTTTACTGGGCGAGCGCGGGGCTGGAGAGATATTGAAACAACTACTGATACAAAAACCGGTTTCGAAACGTAAGTCTTCTAGAAGATCGACCGCTGAGAGTAGCAGCCAGGACAAAGTAAGAACCGTTGCCAATATTTTCCATGGCAAGTGGTCTCTCATAAGCTCGACATTTTAAACCGCTACACGCATTTCGCAAGAGGTCTTGCCGGAGGTCACAAAAGCGTCCAAGAAGCTTGAAACAAGTTACTTAAGGACCACAAGCGCCAGTAAGCGGAGATCCGCGGAGCGGCGTGGTGTCGGTTAACGAGCAAGGTTCCCTTCGAAAGCACCAGGATATCAGAAGGCTCGTTTGCACGAGTCTGTCGATGGTACCCAATTGAACATAGACAATGCGCCACTTGCAGTGCTTGGAGCGCATAGGGCTATTTCGCAGAAACTGTTTGTTAAAGAGCGGCAGTGTAATCGGATTAGGTCAGTGAGGATAAGACGTTAGAATTAGCGCCCAGGTCCGCTCTGTTTTTTCAAGAGCAGAACAGAAAACCATTCATTGGGATCGGTGAAGTGTTCCACTGGGCGGAGGCCAAAGAAACGGAGCTGTTCTTGCAAGCGACTCGGATCGAATTTTCGACTGATCTCCACGAGGATTTTTTCGTCTTTCAGCCAGGGAAATGATGCGCGTTCGGTCGGAAAGTTGATTTTATGTTCCTCGACGGCGACAGCATACATTTCAATCTGCTGCCATTCAGGATTGAACCATGAATAATAGCGCATTTTCTCGCGCTGAAAATTGCTTTGTAGCAGCCGATTGATGTGATCGAAGGCATTGAGGATGAACTCCCGCGTAGTGCCGCGGCTGTCGTTGTAAGCCTTTTCAAGGATTGTCGAATCCTTGATTCGATCCGCGCCGAGCAAAAGATAGTCGTCCGGCCCCATAGCGGCAGAGAGAGCGCGAAAGAAGCGCGGAAAATCCGTGTGGTTGAAGTTACCGATCGTACTGCCAAGAAAGACAAACAGAGTAGGCAATGCTTTATCAATGGCAGCAAACCCTGCCTCATAGCGCGCATGCAAGCCGTGAAACTCGATCGCAGGAAAGGCGCGTCGAACGGCATCTCGCGAGGCAACAAGTCCGGCGAGACTTACATCAATGGGGGCAAAAATCGTGGCGCCGCGCTGGCGCAGCTGCTCACTCAACAAGTGCATGGTCTTTTTGCTATAGCCGGCACCGAGCTCTGCGATGCAGGCTACCGGAGCGCGGCGAATCACGTCCGATGCGTGACGCTCGAGGATGCTGTTTTCAGTCCGAGTGAGATAATATTCCGGGAGCTCACTAATCTGCTCGAACAGCTCTGAGCCATGTTGATCATATAAGTTGTAGGCTTCCAACCAGCGCGGCTGATCCCACAACGTTGTTAAAATCGACAAAGTTGGATTGGCATCGATTTCTGCGTCTCGGCGCGACCAAATCTTTGGCTCCCGCATGTGCCAATGATCCATCTGCTCAACGGCAAAGAAGTCTGGCAAGTTTGCTTGTTTCATCGCTCAAGAGACTATAAAAGAAAAGCACATTTGATGCGACCCGGGTTAGAGAATTGATGAGCAACGGCGATACCGCAATCGAATTTCACGACGTCAGCTTTGCACTACCAGACGGTAAAACGCTTCTCGCCAACTTAAACTTGCAAGTCCAGCAGGGCGAAACCCTGGTGTTACTGGGCCGCAGCGGTTCGGGTAAGACCACAACGATGAAGCTCATCAATCGGCTGATTGATCCGACGGCAGGAGAAGTGCGAGTGGAGCGAAAACCGACCGTCAACTGGGATCCCATCCGGCTGCGCCGGCGCATCGGTTATGTGATTCAGGAAATCGGCTTGTTTCCCCATCTCACAGTGGAAGAAAACATCGGAGTCGTGCCACGGCTGGAGGGCTGGACGCCGGAACGAATCCGCGACCGCGCGCATGCGCTGCTGTCGCTGGTCGGTCTGGAAGCCGACCGATTCGCCGCGCGGTTTCCCCGCGAACTATCCGGTGGGCAG
>Ga0070670_100002126_pt1 | contig 16261 bp, 13 predicted proteins | sample KBSS63metaG_FD_64665 | JGI IMG/M metagenome (GOLD analysis project Ga0070670, IMG submission 64665) | Switchgrass rhizosphere microbial communities from Kellogg Biological Station, Michigan, USA - KBS S6-3 metaG | ecosystem: Host-associated > Plants > Roots > Rhizosphere > Soil ... | reverse complement strand
CATCGGGATTCGGCGCATTGGCTGACGCCTTCTCGAGAATATCGCGGAGCACGTCGTTGTTGCGATCGTCGACTTCGGTGAACCGGGCGTAGCTGGCGCGATCCGCCGGAAGCGGATGGCTCTTGATCCACCCGCCGCACGCATATTGATAGAAGTCGGTGCACGCGCCGGCCGCGTTGTTCATCGCCTCGAGATCGATGCCAGACGCCGTGTTCGGCGCCCCCGGCTGCCGCTGTCCGTCCACCTGCCGTGCAGTGAACGCCAGCGCGATGGCCAGCGCGATCGTCATCCCACTCAAAACTCGTGTGCGCATCTCGTTCCTTCTCAGCTCTCAGTGGTGATTCAGCCACTCCGCCAGCTTCGCGGACTGCGCGGCGGCGAGCGTCGTGCATGCCTGGATCCGCTCCTCCGCCTGCTGCAGCGTGCGTTCCGCGTCCGGCACCTTGTGCGTGGCGAAGAACCGTTTGACATCAGCCAACGCGCGCGAGCCACACATCGTGCCCAGGGCGCTGACGATGACGGTGTTGCCGACGAACTCGCCGGTCTTCCTCTGGATGTCGGGCCAGCGCGCCTGCAGCAGCTCCCATGCCAGTTGGCGTGCGTCCGGATTGCTCACCAGCCGCGCGATGAAGATCTTCGCATCCTGCGTGCGGACTTCCGGCCCGACAATGTAGTCCATCGTCCGCCGCACGAGGGCGGGATCGCCGAACGCGGCGAGCGCATACATGTAACGATGCTGCTCTTCCGGATCCGACGCCTCGCGACTCCGCGTGAGGTACTTGTCGTACAGCCCGACGTCACCCGACAGCGCCGCGACCGGCACTCCCGCATTGAGGAGCGTTGACTCGACCGACCCTGGCTTGGCGAGCTCGGCGAGGACGACTTCGCGTGCCTTGGCAATGACTGCCGGATCGCGCGCGATCTGGCCGAGCGCGCGGACGAGCGAGCCGCGCAGCTCGCGGCGACCTTCGTCCTCGTTCGGCGTCGGAGTCCACCCCACCTCGTCCAGCGCCGGCCGGAGCAATTGCGCGACCCACGCACGGTAGGCCGGCGCCGTTGTGGGCGTCGTCACTTCTTCGCCAATCGCGGCGAGCGCGCCGATAAGGGTCGCCATGACCGCGTCGTTCCGTTCCGATTTGAATCCCGACGCCAGGTCCAGGAACGTATCGATGTCGCGCCGTCCCGCCCGTACCAGCTCCCACTGATCGGAGATGAGGACGATCCGTTCGACCGGCGCCAGCACGGCCACGTCACGCGCAATCGCCGCGGTCATCTCCGACGGCATGAGAACGCGGTAATAGCCGCGCGCACCGGCATTCGGCATCACCCACGCGGGACAGGTGTCGAGCGGAATGTTCGCACCCGCGGCGCCGATGACGTCGCAGACGACCTGTGCCTGCGGAGTCTTCACACACACGGGAATGCGCCAGGACCGCGCCGCCTGCGCCGATTTGGACACGCGCTGAGAGAGAGAAGCGCTGCCGCCGCCCGCGTCGCACTTGATGGCGGTGTCCACGAGCGGAACGCCGGGCTGATCGACGAAGGTGGCCATCACCTTGTCCACCGGTTTGCCCGTGGACGCGGTCAACGTCGTCCAGAAGTCCTCCGCGTTCGCGTTCGAATACTTGAACTTGTCGATATACGCATTGACACCCGTGCGAAACGCCTCTTCACCGACCCAGCTTTCGATCATGCGGAGAACGGCCGCGCCTTTCTCGTAGGCGATCGGATCGAACAGTTCGTTGATCTGGTCCGGCGTCGACGCGGAGGTGCGGATCGGCCGCGTCGAGCGCAGGGAGTCGAGGCGCATGGCCAGCTGGTTCGATTGCGCTTCGCCGAGCTCCATGTGCCAGGCCGGCTTCCACGCTTTGAGCGGCTTGGTCTCCATCCAGTTCGCAAACCCCTCATTCAACCAGATGTCATCCCACCACTTCATCGTCACCAGATCGCCGAACCACTGATGGGCCATCTCGTGCGCGAGCACTTCGGCGATGTCTTGGCGCACTGAAACCGATGCGGTCTTCGGATCGGCCAGCAGAAATGTTTCGCGGTAGAAGATGGCGGCCGTGTTCTCCATCGCGCCGGCGGAGAAATCGGGAACGGCGACGACATCGAGTTTCTTGAAGGGATACTTCACCGAGTAGTAGCGGTTGTAGTAGCGAAGGATCTCCACGGCTGCCTCGAGAGCGAGGCCGGTCTGTCCTTTCTTGTCGGGCGTCGCGCAGATGCGAATCGGGACGCCGTCCGCCGCACCGGATTCGCAGACGAAATCGCCGACCGCGAGCGCGACGAGATACGTCGACATCGCGGGCGTTGTTTCGAATTTGATGGTGTGCTTGCGCGGGCCCGGCCCGGGGGTGTCGGAGACAACGGCGCCATTCGAGATCGCGTGATCGCCTTCGTCGATCGTGGCGCTCAAGGCGAAGGTGGCTTTGAAGGCCGGCTCGTCGAATGAGGGAAACATGCGACGCGCATCGGTAGCTTCGAGCTGAGTGACGGCGTACCGGCGATTGTTCGCTTTGCTCAGATACAACCCGCGCAGCTGATCGTTCAGGATCCCCCGATAGTTGATCTCGATTTCCGCCGTGCCGGCAGGAATCATGCTCGGGACGGTGAACGTCGCCTGGTCACGGGTCTTCACGAGCGTCACGCTCGCCCGCTGGGTGCGGCCAGCCGCGCTGATCGTCACGGTGTCGAAGTCGATTTCGGCAGCGTTCAGCGTGATCGTTCGCGCGGGCGCTTTCAGGGCGACTTTGATGCGCTCGCTTCCGCCGAAGGTCGCCTTCTCGAGGTCAGGCGCGACCGACAGATCGTAGTGAGACGGAGTCACGTTGGCGGGCAGCCGCTGGGCAAGCGCTGGAATGGCCGAACCGAGAACGGACACCAGGCACGCTGTGCACCCTATACTCCATTTCATGGATCTGAAAGTGTACTCCAGCGACAAACCTTTCGCGGCTCTGCTGCTGGCGCACGGCGCTGGCGCCGGACAGATGAGCCAGTTCATGGTGCGCGCGGCGCAGGAACTGGCCGCGCGGCGGCTTTCGGCCGCCACATTCGATTTTCCCTACATCACGGCCGGACGAAGCGTGCCCGATCGTGCACCGGTGCTCGAAGGTGCCTGGAGAGAAGCAATAGACGCAGCACGGGGGGAATTCGGGAGCCTGCCGCTGCTCATCGGCGGGAAATCGATGGGAGGCCGCATCGCATCGCAGGTCGCCTCACAGAGAGGAGTCGGTGAGATCGCAGGACTGGTTTTTCTCGGCTACCCGTTGCACCCGCCAGGCAAACCGGAACAGCGACGCGACGCGCATCTGCCGGCTATCACCGAGCCGATGCTCTTCGTCCAGGGGGGCAGGGACACATTCGGCACTGCGGAAGAAATCGCCGCGCTGCTGCCGTCGCTGCAGCACGCCACGCTGCACGAAATCGCCGGCGGCGATCACTCTTTCAAAGTGCCCGGAGGCAAGACGAGACAGGAACCCGCGTTCCAGGACGTGATGAACGCGGTCGCGGCGTGGGCAGAGCCGGTTATTCGCGGATGAACGCCGCGATCGCCTGTGCAACGGCCGCGTTCCACTCGTGCGCGCCGTCGTAGACGACGGTCTCGAGTTTCGCGCGGTGCGCGGTGAGCGCGGCGACGTCAGCGTTGTACTTGGCCTGCGTGTACCACTCGACGTCGCGGCTGCCTCGCAGCAGCAGGACCGGCGGGAACACGGTGGACGGATCTGACAGGAGCTCCGGCGGCACGTCGCCGCCGACCGCGATCACGGCGGCTCCGCCGTCGCGGCCGCACACCGCCGCCCGGTACGCCATCGGGACGCCCTGCGAGAAGCCCGCATAGACGATCCGGCTCGCGCGATCGTGCGGCGCGAGATCGAGCGCGGCGGCAACGTATGCGAGGTTGTCGGCGATCGCGTCCTCACGATCCTCGCGCGTCATCCAGCTCGCGACAACCTCGTCGGTGCGTCCCCTATAGAAGCGATGCAGTCCCTGGATCGCGACGAGCGTCCATGCGGCCGTGCCGGGGATACTCTCGAGCCGCTTCATCTGGATGGCCGCATTCTCCATGTAGCCATGGAATCCAACCAGCACTCCCCGCGCGGCCGCCGCGCGCGCGTGACGCACGAGCACGCGCCCGTGGATCGTCGTCGGGACGGAGTGAATCTGCAGATCGTCCATCGAATCCCTATCCCTAATCCCTCTAATCCCTGATCGGGAATCCCTCATCCTTGATCCCGCATCGCTCATCCATGAATCGAGAAGTCCGTGAATCCGTGAATCGCGGACCTGGATTCAGCGGATTCGGCGATGAGGGATTCCGGATTAGGGATTAGGGATTCAGCTCTTGATACCAGCCTTCCGCCGGTGGCGGACCTCGGCTTCCTCGATCGAATGCGACTTCGTCAGCGTCAGGTCGTGCTTCGCCATGGCGGCGAGCCTGGCATAGTGCCGGTGAAGCACCGTCAGCTCCTGCTCGTTCAGGTCTTCGATATCGATTAAGCGGTTGCTGGCCCCTTCCATGGCGGCGACCAGCTCATTCAGCTTCAGGTGCAGCGCGAGCGAATCCTTGTTCTGCGATCGCTGAATGAGAAACACCATCAGGAACGTGGCGATCGTCGTACTCGTGTTGATTGCAAGCTGCCAGGTATCCGAGTAGTGGAACACGGGACCCGTCACCGCCCACGCAGTCACAATCGCGCATGCCAGGATGAAGGCGGCGGTGCTGCCGGTCCAGCGCGTCGCACGGGTCGCGAAGCGTTCGAGCACCAGACCGAGTCGATTGGTTTGCCGCATGTTTGCCCCCGTTGCGAACTATACCGGACGCCGATCCGGGATGCGCCCGCCTCCGCCGGCAGGCAAATCATGACCGGCTACGGCGAGGCCTCGCCGTAGCTGCTTCGCCGCGAAGGCGGGGGATCCGGGATCCGGGATACGCGATGCGCGTTATAGTGATCGAATGCCCGTGACGCCCGAAGCCCCGCAGACCCGCAGCCGCCGCCGCGAAGACGTTCCGGATCGATTCAAGTGGAACCTCGCCGACATATTTTCTGACTGGGGCGCGTGGGAAGCCGGCTACAAGGAGCTCGAGGCGGGGATCAATCAGTACGCCGCCCTCAAGGGTACGCTCGGCGGCGGGCCCGACAGGCTGCTGAACGCCTTCCGGCTGTCGGAGCAGCTCGGGCAACTCGCGTATCGCGTCTGGTATTACCCGTCGCTGCAGTACGACGAGGATCAGCGCGACAACGCCATCAACGCGAAGCGGCAACAGGTGCAGATTCTGTTCGCCCGATTGAGCCAGGCCGAATCGTGGTTCAACCCCGAGCTGCTCTCCATTCCGCTCGAGACCGTCCGGAAATGGATGCAGCAGTCGGAGCCGCTGCGCGTCTACCGGTTTGCGATCGAGAATCTGTACCGGCAACAGGAGCACGTACTGGACGAGGCGGGCGAGAAGCTGATGTCGCTCGCCAGCCGACTGGCAGCGGCGCCGAACGATGCCTACTGGGCGCTGTCGACGGCAGACGCGAAGTTCCCGACGATTACCTTGTCGACGGGCGAACAGGTCACGGTCTCGTACGGACAATACCGCGCGCTGCTCGCGACACGCCGGGAACAATCGGATCGCGAGACGGCATTTCTCGCGCTGCACGAGACTTACAAGTCGGCGCTCAACACGTATGCGTCGCTCTACAACGGCGTCTGCCAGCGTGACTGGTTCAGTGCGCGCGCGCGCGGCTACAAGAGCACGCTCGAAGCAGCGCTGCACGGGGATAACATCCCCACCTCCGTGGTCGAGAACCTGATCGAGACGACCCGCGCCGGCGTCGAGCCGCTGCGTCGCTATCATCGGCTCCGCCGGAAAGCGCTTGCCGTTCCGACTTACCAGGTCTACGACTTTTCCATCCCCCTCGTCACGTTCGACAAGAAGTACCGTTACGAAGAGGTGCTCGACTGGATCGTCGAAGCGGTCTCGCCGCTCGGGCCGCAATACCAGACCCGGATGCGCGAGGGGTTCACGGGCAGATGGATTGACGTCTATGAGAACGAGGGCAAGCGATCGGGGGCCTATTCAGCCCCGGTCTACGGCACCCACCCGTACATGCTCCTCAACTACACCGACACCCTGGACGACGTGTTCACGCTCGCGCACGAGATGGGGCACTCGATGCACACCATCCTCTCGCACGAGACGCAGCCGTTCGTCTATTCCAGCTACACCATCTTCGTCGCGGAAGTCCCCTCGACGCTGAGCGAGGCGCTGCTGCTCGAGTACATGCTCAAACGCTCCACCGATCCCGTCGAACGCATCGTCCTGCTCCAGCACGCGATCGACAACATTACCGGGACATTCTTCACCCAGGTGATGTTCGCGGATTACGAGCTTCGCGCGCATCGGCTCATCGAGCAGGATCAGCCGATTACGTCGGACATCCTCACGGAGACGTACAAGACGCTGCTGCACGACTATTACGGCGACGCGGTGGATATGAACCCGCTCACCGGAATCACGTGGGCGCGCATCCCGCATTTCTTCAGCTCGCCGTACTACGTCTATCAGTACGCGACGTGCTTCGCCTCGGCGGCGCGCCTGGCGAGCGAGATCATGCAGGGCAACACTGCGTCGCGAGATCGATATCTCGACCTGCTCCGCTCAGGCGGCAACAACTACCCGATGGAACAGCTGAAGCAGGCGGGCGTAGACCTGTCGCAGCCCGATACCGTGCGTGCGGTGATCGAACAGCTCGATGATTTGGTGACGCGCCTGGAGAGGGAGCTGCGCTCACAATGATGAATGATGAAGTTTTCAGCATTCAGCATTCAGCATTCATCATTCATCATTCTCCGTAACCCCATGGCCAGCGCGGAAATCGCAAGCAGCGCGATCGCCGCCGAACCGTACGCCGCCCCTTCGCCGAATTTCTGCAGGGTGCCGTTTCCCCAGACCGGACCGATTGTCCGCCCGAGGCTTTCCAGCGCACCCGCGGCACCCTGGACCCGTCCCTGCTCGGAGGGCGCTGCCGCCTTGCTGATCAGCGAGCTGAGCGTCGCGTTGGTCAAGCCAATGCCAATCGCGCCGGGAACGAGCATCCCGACAAACACCGGGATTGAGTGCGTCATCGCACTGCCTCCCCACCCCACGGCGGCGAACAGAAGGCCGAGCGCGAGCGTTTTGTGCTCGCCAAGCGCCGCGACAACGGGGCCGACGAGCCCTCCCTGCACCACCACGCCGAGAAATCCGAACGCACTGAGCAGATAGCCCGTATGCGCCGCATCGAATCCGAACCGATGCGCGCCGAAGAGCGCGAACGTCGTCTGGTAGACCGCAAAGGCGGTCCAGTACACGAAATCGATGGTGAACAACCGCCGCAGATGCGTGCGGCGCCAGAGATCGGCGAGCGCGTGCCATGGCGCTCGCCCGCCGGCGTGAGCGCGATGGACGGTCTCCGGCAGCCAGAAATACGCGAGCGCCGTCGCGACGACGGTGATCGCGGCGGCAGCCCAGATCGGCGCGGTGTAGCTGATATTCGAGAAGGCAGCGCCGAGCGCGGGACCGACGATGAAGCCGAGCCCGAACGCGGCACCGAGGATGCCGAACGCTTTCGCGCGGTTTTCCTCGGTGGTGATGTCGGCGATGTAGGCGCGCGCGGTCGTGATGTTTCCCCCAGACAAGCCGTCGACGATGCGCGCGGCGAAAAGCATCGCCAGGCTCTGGGCGAGCGCGAGCATCACGAAGCTGACCACCGTCCCGAGCAGGCTGAAGATGAGCACGGGGCGCCGCCCCCACCGATCCGACATGTCGCCGAGGATCGGCGCCGCGACGAGCTGACTCACCGAGAACGACGCGAACAGCAGCCCGATCACGAGCGGTGAGGCGCCGAACGTCTGCGCGTAAAACGGCAGCAGCGGGATGATGATCCCGAAGCCGACGAGGTTCACGAAGATCGTGAGGAAGACAATCGCGAGAGGCTTCACGGGACCGGCGCTGGTTTCACAACCCGAACACCCTTGATTATGACAGGCTCGACCGGCACGTCCTCCATGTCGCCCTGGGTCCTGGTGCGCACCGCGGCGATACGATCCACGACGTCCATTCCCGAGAGCACGCGCCCGAACACCGCGTAGCCGAACTCGTCAGGACCGTAGCCGGTGTGATCGAGCATCCGGTTGTCCGCCACGTTGATGTAGAACTGCGAAGTCGCGCTTCTGAGCGTCATTCGTCGCGCCATGGCCAGCGTTCCGCGGGCGTTCCGAAGGCCGTTGGTCGCCTCGTTCTGGATCGGCGGATGCGTCGATTTCTCGGTAAGGTCCGGGGTGAACCCACCGCCCTGGACCATGAACCCCGGCTTCACCCGATGAAAGATGGTGCCTTCGTAAAACCCTTCGGCTGCGTAGACGAGGAAATTGTTCACCGAAACCGGTGCCCGATCCTTGAAGAGCTCCAGGGTGATTTCGCCGAGCGACGTGCTAATCGCCACGACGGGGTTGCCGGGGGCGGGAGTTTCGGCAGGTACTTGAAGCGGTGGCGCCTGCACAGGACGAACAGGGGCGGCCTGCCGGCGGGTCTCTGTTGGTCCCCCGAAAACAGGGCTCCAACCCACAATGATGGACAGAACAACGCCGATCGCCAGATGATTACTGTGGGTGCGCATACGACTCCATGGGGCAGGGATTCAACGCGATGGATCAGCAATGGTAGGCCCCGTCTGAAGCGCCCGTCAATTGGCCCAGAATCAACCCCTGGGTCCGGCACGTAAATCGCATTGCGTCGTCCGCACTGGCGGACAAAGGAGATTCGCTATGGCGACACCGCTCCAGAGCGAGCAGCGCGAGCTCGCGGAATTCATCCGCGTCGGCTCGACCCGCGGTCCGCAGTGCTTTGGCAGTTATTTCGACGAGAAGGGCGGATCCTGTGCCCTTGGCGCGGTCTACGAGGGGGTCTACCACCTCCCGCGCCAGCATGGAAAGCTGATTCCGGATCATCTCGAACGGCTGTTCCGGTGCCTGGACGAGATGACCAAACAGTGCCCTCAGGGCTGCTCCAAGCGGCTGCCGCTGGCCTCGATGATCGTCCACTTGAACGACGACCACCGAATGACCCGGGAGCAGATCGCCGAGTGGCTCACACAAGAGTCAAGCGGTTAACGAGTCCCGAATCTCGAAAAAGGAAGTTACAGGCCGCGTAACTTCCTTGACGCGATTCAGGGACTGCAAGGCTCCCTGAATGTCGTTCCTGGATCGTTTCAAGCCGCAGCCCCGCTGGAGGCACTCGGACCCTGCGATCCGTGCTGCCGCCGTCGCCGAAATCCCCGCCGACCCGGAACATCGCAGCGTCATTGACGATCTGGCGATACGCGACGAGGACGTCCGGGTCCGTTCGGCGGCCATCGCACGCCTCGACGATGTGACGTTGCTCGCGCGGCTGGCGCGTTCGGAGCCCGACGAGAGTCTGCGGCGGCAGATCACCGACCGTCTCGTCGCGATTGCGATCGCGCCCGCGGCCAACGACGCGAATGCCGCGCTTGCGCTGGACGGTATCGATGAGCCCCGGCAGTTTTCGACGATTGCGAAATCGTCGCCCCACGACACGGTTCGCGCCGCGGCGCTCGGCCGAATCCACGAGGCGAAAGCCCTCGGCAGCGTCGCCCGGCACGCCGCCGACGGAGACACCGCGCTCGCCGCGGTCGCACGCGTCGGCGATCCCGCCGAGCTGCTGAACGTCGCGTTGAAAACCGACCACAAAGACGCCGGGATCGCCGCGCTCGAGAAATGCGTCGATCCTGCATCACCCGATGCGCGCGACACGCTGGAAGCTGTGTCGAACCGCGCGAAGAACAAATCCATTGCGAAGAGGGCGCGTGCCATGCTGCAGGCGATTGACGAAGCGGAGGCTGCGCGGCGGGCTGCGCTCGAACAGTGGCAACAACGAATCGCCGGGATCCTCGCACGCGTCGAGGCCATCGCGCCGGCGCCGGCAATGCCCGGCGCGGCCGAGCGCCTCGCCGCCGCAGAGGACGAGTGGCGGGAAGCCGTCGCGAATGGCGCGTTCGAACCGGATGCGGATACGGCGGGCAGGTTCAGCGCGCTCATTGAAACCGCGCGTGCCGCGATCGACCGGCAGGAACGCGAGGCAGCCGAACAGCGCGCCGTCATGGAGCGTGACTCCTCGCTGCGGCAGGCGCGTGCGTCGCTGTGCGAGCGGCTGGAACAGACGCGCGGCGCGGACGCGCTCGATGAAATCTCGCGCGCCCGCGCGGAATGGGAGGGCATGCCGGCCCCGTCCACAGCCGCGCTCGAGGACGAGCAGCTGCATGCCCGATTCGAAGACGCGTGCCGCCGCGCCGCGGAGCGGCAGCAGAACCTGCAGGAACGCGATCGTATCCACGGCAGGCTGGCCGAGCTCGCAGCGGAGGCCGAGCGCCTGTCGAACGCCGAGGAACACGGCGGCGACGAGTGGGATGCGGTTCTGCGCGGTTGGGCGGAGCTGTTTCCGAAGTCCGACGACCTCGATCCGGCCGTTCGCGAGCAGTTCGCCGCCGCGGATGCGCGCGTCAGGCTGCGCGCGGAAGAGAAGCGTGCCGCCGCCGAGCGCGCGCTGCGGCAGCAGCTGCAGCGGCTCGATCAGCTGGTCGACCGTGCGAATTCGCGCTCGGGCGCCGAAGATCTGACACTGCGCGAGGCGGACCGGATCGCGCGCGAGCTGCGCAGCGCGCTCGAGGCGCCGCCGGCGCTCCCCGAGCGCGATCGGCAGGCGAGCATCGAGCGGCTCCGGGCGGCTCATGCGGCGATATCGCCGAAGGTCCACGAACTTCGTGAAATGGACGAGTGGAAGCGATTCGCCAACGCCGCGGTGCAAGAGGAACTGATCGCGAAGACGGAATTGCTGCGCACCAAATTCGGGTTCGACACGCCGGAAGGGCCCAAACCCGAGGATGTCGAAAAAGCCGCGCGCGAGCTGCACGAGATTCAGGAGCGCTGGAAGCAGGCCGCCGAAGCGCCCCGCGCGCAGGCACAGGCGCTCTGGCATCGCTATCGCCAGGCCGCCGATCCCATCCAGGCGAAAGCCCGCGAGTTCTTCGCGCAGCGTGTCGAGGAGCGGAAGGCGAATCTCGAGCGCAAGCTCGCGATCATCGAACGGGCGGACGCGCTGTCGCAGTCCACCGACTGGATCAAGACCGCCGAGGAACTGAAGAAGCTGCAGGGCGAATGGCAGGCGATCGGACCGGTGCCGCGCCAGGATACCCGCGCCACCTGGAAACGCTTCCGCGAAGCGTGCGACGCGTTCTTCACGCGGCGCAACGCCGACCTCGCAGAGCGCAAGGAAGTCTGGTCGGCGAACCAGGCAAAGAAGGAAGCGCTGTGCACCCGCGCGGAAGAACTCGCCGGATCACACGAATGGGAACGGGCAGCGGCCGAGATTCGGCGGCTCCAGACCGAGTGGAAGACCGTCGGCCCGGTTCGCCGCAACAAGTCCGAAGCACTGTGGAATCGCTTCCGCGCTGCGTGCGATACGTTCTTCGAACGCTACAAGCGTCGCGACGAAATCGACCTGCAGGCCAAGCAGGCGGACCGCGAAGCGCTCGTCGCCGAAGTCGAATCGCTCGTGCCGGCCGAACGGAGCGATGCGGCGGAGATACCTGCAGCCGAAGTCGCCGTCGACGCTGCGCCTCCTGCCGCGATCGAGAATACCGCGCTTCTCGAGCGCGTCCGATCGCTGCGCAATCGCTGGAATCAGTCGACCCCGGTCGTGCGCCACGGCGCGGACCCGCTGAGCGGCCGCTTCATGGTCGCGCTCGAACGGCTGCTGACCAGCTATCCCGATGCGTTCCACGGAACGGAGCTGGACGGCGAGTCGAACCAGAAGAAGATGGTCAAGCTGTGCGAGCGCGTCGAAGGGTTCCTGACCGACGTGGCGGCGACACCATCCACCGCTCAGGGGCTGGCCGAGCGGCTCCGTGAAGCGCTGGCCGCGAACACCATCGGCGGACGGGCCGGCGAAGAGACAAAATGGCGCGCGATGTCGGAAGACGTCCGCAGTGCGCAGGCGGCGTGGAGCCGGCTCGGGCCGGTGCCGGGTGAAGCGGGGCGACAGCTGGCGGATCGCTTCCACAAGGCGACGAGCCGTTTCTTCGAGCAGTACCGGCGCCACATGCCGCAGCAGGAGGCGGCCGCGCCGCGGAGAGGCAAGCCCGTCGGGGCGCGGTAGTTCGGGGCTTCAGGGCTTCTTGTACAGGATTTTTCCGCCCACTATCGTGTAGACCACGCGGGCGGATTGGATCTCTTCTTCTGGGACGGCCGTGATGTCCTTCGACAGCACGGTCACGTCCGCGAGCTTTCCCACTTTCAGCGATCCACGTGAATCCTCCTGAAACGCCGCGTAGGCAGGATTGAGCGTCATCGACTTGAGCGCCTCCATCCGGCTCATCCGCTGCTCCGGATAGAACGCCTTCCCGTCCTTCGTCTTGCGTGTGACGGTCGCGTAATAGTTCGGGATCGGATCGAGATCTTCGACCGGCGCGTCCGTGCCATTGCTCACGACGGCCCCGCTCTTCATCAGACGCTGCCACACGTACGCACCCTCGTCCGCACGCTCCGCGCCGAGCCGCTCGATCACGAAGGGCGCGTCCGAGGTGGCGTGGATCCCCTGCATCGACGCGATCACGCCGAGCTGGCGGAACCGCGGGATGTCCGGCGCCGCGAGGTGCTGCGCGTGCTCGATGCGCCATCGAAGATCGCGTTTCCCGGGATTCGCGCTGAACGCCTGCGCGAAGATGTTGAGCGTTTCGCGATTGGCGCGATCGCCGATCGCATGGACGCACAGCTGGAAATCATTCGTGATGGCGAGCCGCGCCGCGTCGGTGATCTCCTGCAGCGGCGAGGTGTTCAGGCCGACGCTGTCCGGTTTGTCGCTGTACGGAGAGAGAAGCCACGCCCCCCGCGACCCGAGGGCCCCATCCATGTAGCGCTTGATCGCGCGGACCGTCAAATGACCGTCGCCGTAGTCGATGATCCGATACTGCCCGAGTTGCCCGAGGGCGCGCTCGTTGGGCTCACTCAGCATGACCCACAAGCGGACACCGATTTTCCCCTCGTCGATCATCTTCTTCATCAAATCAATGGTCGCGAAGGACGATCCCGCGTCCTGGAACGAGGTGAGCCCCTTCGACAGCGCTTCCTGTGACGCGAGCTCCAGCGCGCGGCGCGTGCGCACCTCGTCGCCGCGCTCGCGCCGCACCAGACCCGACGCCGTCTCGCGCAGCAGACCGGTGGCGTTGCCGGTTGTGTCTTTCAGGATCTCGCCGCCGCCCGGATTCGGTGTCGACCGCGTGATACCGGACACGTCCATCGCCTTTGCGTTCACGAAGCTGGCGTGGCCGCTGGCGTGCGTCAACACGACGGGGTTGTTCGGCGATACCGCGTCGAGCGATGCATGCGTTGGAAACCCTTCGACGTTCGGCTGCGGGCGCGACGTCCATTTCTCCTGATGCCAGCCGCGGCCGACGATCCACTCGCCTGGCTTCGCCGTCTTCACCGCCTCGCCGACCATCGCCACGATCTGATCCCAGCTCGTCGTCGACATCAGATTGAGGTTCAACTGCGCTTCGCCGACACCGAGGAAGTGCGCGTGCCCGTCGATCAAGCCGGGGATCGCGAGCTGGCCGTTGAGATCGATCACCTGCGTGGCGGGGCCCACGTAACGGCGAATCTCCGCGGACGTGCCGACCGCCGCGATTCGGTCACCCTTTATGGCGACGGCCTGCGCTTCGGGCAAGGTGTCTTCGACGGTGAGGACGCGGCCGTTGGTGAGAACCAGATCGGCGGACGCCACCGGCGGCGGCGCCTGCGCCGGTGTGACGAGCGTCAAGGCTATGATGACGACGGTTTTCCAGTTCATTGAAGGCCCCTTGGCGTGCGACGAACAACGCCGCGCTGAAAGTGTAATCGAGCCGCAGATCTGTAACCAGGCCGTCCCGCGGAATGCGCGTCGTCAATAGCCATCGCATTTTCCTGCGCGGGCAAGTGCTTTGCAGTGAGCGCGGCCATGACCTCTTATCTCCGTCGTGCACGCATCCCTGTCATTGCTGGCGCTCTATTCCTGGTGCTCATGGCCAAGCCGGCTTGGTGTCAGGAAACTACCGGCGGGTTCGCCAAAGTCGGCGGAATGGCTGGAGTCACGTTCGTCCCTGGCTTCACCTTCGACGGCCTCACGTTCGACGGCGAAACCTATTACCAGGAAATCGGCGGCGATGAAGTGTCGTTCCTGCCGCGCCTGGACAAGAAAGATTTGATTCGCACGATGGTCGGCTTCCACGGACGTATTGCGTCGCTGGAGCTGTCGTACGATCGCTCGCAGCACACCGGCTCCTTCGTCGACCTTCCACTGGACACGAAGTTCCAGGCGATCAACGTCGACAGCCGGTTCTTCTTCCTGACCAGCACGCGCGTCCAGCCGCACATGGTTCTCGGCGGTTCATTTCCCTGGATGAGCATCAAGAACGGCAGCTTTCTCGACGACAAATTCGGAGATGCGCGCTGGCGCGGCTACGGGCTGAACCTCGAACCGGGCGTCACGGTGTTTCCGCACCACCGGATCGGCGTCGGCGTCGGCTACCTGTATCGCGTGATTTGGTTCGATCGCACCACCGGCGTCAGCGACCGGCTCTTCTATCTCAAACCGAAGTTCCGCGAAACCAGCGGCAGCGTCGTTCTCAGCGGCATGGTGATTTTCTAAATCGATCCGGGGCGGCGTCGAAGCCGCCCCGGCGTTTCTCTCCCCCTCCGCTTCGCACCACACACGCAACCGAACGGCGCACGTTGTCCCCGGCCGGGACGGTGCGATACTGCGGAATCATGGCAGGCACGGCGCCACGCGACATCGTCATCGGCCTCGTCTCCGACACGCACGGCCTGATTCGCGACAGCCTCTTCGAGGCGCTCGCGGGGGTTTCACGGATTCTGCATGCCGGCGATGTCGGCGGCCGCTCGGTGCTCGATGCGTTGTCCGCAATCGCGCCGGTCGAGGCGGTGTACGGCAACGTCGATCCGCTCGACGGGCTGCTGCCGCAGCAGATCCACACGGAGTGCGGTGGGATCTCGATCCACGTCAGCCACGGACACGAACTCGGGACTCCGACGCCACAGAAGCTGCTCGTGCGTTACGACGCCGATGTGCTGATCTACGGCCACACGCACAGGGCGCTGGTCTATCGCGAGGGCGCCCGGCTCGTCGTCAATCCCGGCGCCGCGGGGCCGAGGCGCTTCGATCTGAGCCCGTCGATTGCGGTCCTGCGCATTGCGAACGGCGCAGCTGAGGTCGAGATCGTGCCACTGAAAAGCTAGAGTCGCGAGCGGGTGGCCGTGGCGGGGTCGCCCCGCTTGGTGCCGCGTGCCGTCTCCCGTCGACATCGCTTTTCGGCACGCGGACCAAGTGGGGCTGCCACGGCCAGGACCCGCGCCGAGCGCTGGTTTCAAGAGTTATCCGGCGAACTTGTAACCCATGCCATGGACGGTGAGGATGTACTGAGGATGGCGCGGGTTGGGCTCGATCTTCTGCCGCAGCCACGCGACGTGGACGTCGACGGTCCGCGTCGATGGCATCGCGTTGTAGCCCCATACTTCGTTGAGCAGCTCCTCGCGGGTCAGCGTCGCGCCGCGGTGTTCGATGAAGTACTTGAGGAGCTGGAACTCGCGCGCGGAGAGCTCGAGCGGGGCGCCACCCTTCGTCACCTCCGCGCGGCGGAACTCGACGCGCACGTCGCCGAACTGGTATCCCTCCGATGGATGAACGGTAGTGGGAGCCCGCCGCAGCTTGGCTTCGATCCGTGCCAGCAGCTCCACCATCTCGAACGGCTTGGTGACGTAATCGTCGGCGCCGAGCTTCAGCCCGACCACCTTGTCCACCACCTGCCCTTTCGCGGTGAGCATGATCACCGGCGACTCGATGCCGCGTTTGCGAAGCTCGCGCAGGACGTCGAAGCCATTGAGCCGCGGCAGCATCACGTCGAGCAGGACGAGGTCGAACGCTTCGCCGGCGGCGCGCTCGAGGCCGCCCGCGCCGTCCGCGCTGGTCTCGACCGAATAGCCCTCTTTCGTCAGCCGATCGCGGAGGGTCAGCACGAGCCCCGGTTCGTCTTCGACCAGCAGGATCCGCCTCACGCGCGGCTTCCATGCACCTGCGTGGAAGACTCGGCGATGGGCTCTCGAACCATCCGGCCGACCGCCTCTTCGCTCGCGGCCGGAAGCACGACGGTGAATTCGCTGCCTG
>Ga0070670_100002123_pt1 | contig 16265 bp, 16 predicted proteins | sample KBSS63metaG_FD_64665 | JGI IMG/M metagenome (GOLD analysis project Ga0070670, IMG submission 64665) | Switchgrass rhizosphere microbial communities from Kellogg Biological Station, Michigan, USA - KBS S6-3 metaG | ecosystem: Host-associated > Plants > Roots > Rhizosphere > Soil ... | reverse complement strand
TCTCAATTTCTCGGGGCCGCGCACGATCAGCTCGGATCCAAATTCTGGTTCGTGCTTCCAACGCTTTGCTGGCTGAATTCGTCGAACGCATTCCTGCATTTTATTTGCGGCGCCGGGGTCGCCCTCTCTGCGCTCCTCGTCGCCGAGATCGCACCGATCCTTTGTCTGGCGCTGCTCCTCGTTCTCTATCTTTCGCTCACGGTTGCGGGGCAGACCTTCTTCAGTTTCCAATGGGACATCCTCCTTTTGGAGACGGGATTCCTGGCCATTTTCATCGCGCCCCGGGGGTGGTGGCCGCGGCGGGGTCAGCCCGCTCCGCTTTCGCGCCCGGCGCTGTTTCTCCTCCATTTCTTGCTCTTCAAACTGATGTTCCTCTCCGGAGTGGTGAAGCTGACGAGCGGCGACGCCTCGTGGTGGAATCTAACCGCGCTTGATTATCACTATTGGACGCAGCCGCTGCCGACCGGGCTTGGCTGGTGGGCCGACCAATCACCCGAATGGTTCAAGCATTTTTGCACTGCCTTCGTGCTCGTGGCGGAAATTGGCGCCGCCTTCCTGCTTTGGCTGCCGCGCCGGCCGCGCCTGCTCGCATGTGGCACCTTGGTGCTCCTGCAAATCGTGATCGGCCTCACTGGCAATTACGCTTTCTTTAATCTGCTCACGATCGCGCTCTGCCTGCTCCTGATCGACGATGCCGTTTGGCCGGGCGCTTCTCGCCTAACGAAAAGCGATTCGATGGGACGGCACTGGCCGGCCTGGATTCCGGTCACTGTCGTCGTTCTGACCATGCCGATCAATGCGACCCTGATTTTCTCCGGGTTCAAACCGCGGGTGCCCTGGCCGCGGCCACTGGAAGCGATGTATGTCGCGGTCGCCCCATTCCGCATAGTCAATAGCTACGGCCTTTTCCGGGTCATGACGAAGGAGCGCCTTGAGATCCAGATCGAAGGCAGTGCGGACGGGATTGAATGGAAGGCCTACGAATTCAAATGGAAACCGGGAAAGCTCGACCGCCGCCCGGCCTTCGTGGAACCGCACCAGCCGCGGCTGGATTGGCAGATGTGGTTCGCAGCGCTCAGCGACGCGCGGCAGAATCCCTGGTTCTTCGGGTTGATGCAGCGTCTGCTCGAGGGCGCGCCCGATGTCATGCGATTGCTAGGCAAGAATCCGTTCCCAGATCAGCCCCCGCGCTATGTGCGCGCGGAACTCTATCGCTACCGCTTCGCGACTTGGGCGGAACATGAAAAGACCGGCGCCTGGTGGCAGCGGCAAGACTTGCGCGAATATCTGTCGACCGTTTCGCTGCACGGTGATTAGCATCGCGCCGCTCGGCAGGTTACTTGAGGAATGGCCGTTAGGCCGTATACTCCGCCATGCCGAAAGAAGCGCAGATCGTGACCGAAGGCACGGTCACACAAGTGTTGCCGGGCACGATGTTTCGTGTCGATCTCGGAGGGCAACGCAACGTTCTCGCCCATATTTCCGGCAAGATGAGAAAACATTTCATCCGCATCGTGCCGGGCGACAAGGTGGAGGTGGAATTGTCGCCCTACGATTTGACCAAGGCGCGAATCATTTTTCGCGCAAAATGACGCCGGCGCGCTGCCGGGTCGCGAAACCGTAAGCGCAAGGCTCCCTCGAGTTCCGTATCCCCAGTAGAGAATTTCAGAGCCGCAAGAAAACAAAGCGCGGCAAACCAGGGAAAGTTCAACAGGAGAAAATATGGCTAGCGAAAAGAAAGCAAACGAAGAACCAGGGGTCCCACCCGGAGCGGAGGACAAGGTCGAGAGCGGCACCGCGCATATGCGCAAGGCGGCCGAGGATTTTAAGTCGGTCGCCGGCGCCTTCGCTGGTGAATACCGCGGCAAAGCGGAAGAGGCCTGGAATGACGCGAGCGATCGCGTCCGCAGTTTCCAGGAGGATACCGAACAATACGTGCGCGAAAATCCAACCAAGGCCGTCTTTACCGCGCTTGGCATCGGGTTCGTGCTCGGTTTGATTTTCCGTCGTTAGGGAAAGGCTCCATGGCGGGGCGCCCCATGCCGTTGCGCAATCCTGCCGGGCACGCCGGTCTGCTTCAGACCCTGCGTGCCCTGGTGGCGTCGCTCACTCAATTCCTCGAGAGCCGGCTGAAGCTGGCGGCGCGGGAATCGAAAGCGGCGTTGCTCCACCTTGTTGCAGCTCTCGCTTGTCTGATGGGCGCGGCCGTTTTCTCCGTTTGCGGCTACGTGTTTTTCATCGTTTTCGTGATCTTCGAGATCGCGCATTTGCTGAAAGTTTCCTGGTTCTGGGTCGCGCTCGGCCTGGCCCTGATCCATTTCGTGGCCGGGCTGCTTTGCCTCGTCATCGCGCGCGGACAGGCCAAGCATCTCGTCCTGCGCGAGACCGCGAACGTTTTGAAAGAGGATACCGAATGGCTGAAAAATCCGGATCAGACGAAACGCCCATAGAGTTGCGCCAGAAGATCTCGCGCTCGCGCGAACTGGTCGTGCGCGATGTGGGCGCGCTGCGCTACGAGCTGAATTTTCCGCTCAAATTCAAGCGCGCCTTCCAGCGCAACACCGTCGTCTGGGTGGGGGCGGCGCTGGCGGTTGGTTTGCTCATCGCGCTTCTGCGGGCGCGGCCGCAGAAAATCTACCTCAGCGCGTCGGGCAAGAAGGTGCGCTCGCCCAACAAATCGCTGCTGGAATCGGGTGTGCTGCTCGGAGCCTTGAAGCTGGGCATCTCGCTCGCGCAACCCATAGTGGTGAATTACTTCAAGGGAAAGGCGGGTTCCAAGGATACTCCATCGCGTCCTCGGCGCGATTGGTAGCGGGATTTCCATTTACGTCCCGGAAGCGGTTGCCTATTTTTGAAGGCGCTCCGCTTTTTGCATGTCCGCCAAATTTTCCACCGCTTCCGCCCTCGCGGCCTCCGTGCCGCACGTGGATCAATATCTTTCTGTCGGCCAGCAAGGTGGCGCCTCCGACGTTCATCTTGGCGTCAACGCGCAACCGCTCTGGCGTCTTTACGGAAATTTGCAGCCGATCTGGCCGGACGCGCCCAAGCTAAGCGCCGAGGAGACAGCGGCTTTGGCGGCGGGCTTCCTGACCGAACCGCAGCGCGCCCAGCTCGCCGAGCGCGGCGATGTCGATTTTGCCTACGCGAACGAATTCGGGCGCTTCCGCACCAGCGTCGTCAGGCAGCGTCTTGGAATTGACATCGTCTTCCGCATCATCAGCACCAACGTCCGCACCATGGATGAGCTCGGGCTGCCCGAGAGTCTCAAGTTGCTCACTCGCTTCCATAATGGACTCATTCTCGTCACCGGTTCGGTCGGGAGCGGCAAGTCGACCACGCTCGCGTCGCTCGTCGAGCAGGTAAACATCGAGCGGCGCGAGCACATCATCACCCTGGAGGACCCGATCGAGTACGTCTTTGAGCCAAAGGGTTGCCACATCACCCAGCGCGAGGTCCATACCCACACGAAATCGTTTGGCGCGGCTCTGCGCGGGTCGCTCCGCGAAGATCCCGACGTCATTATGGTCGGCGAAATGCGCGACCTTGAAACCGTTTCGCTCGCGATCACGGCTTCCGAGACTGGCCACCTCGTCATGGGAACCCTCCACACCGGCAATGCCTCCCGCACGCTCGACCGATTGCTGGACGTTTTTCCGATCGATCAACAAGATCAGATCCGCGTCATGGTGAGCGAGTCGTTGCGCGGCGTCGTCAGCCAACAGCTCGTGCCCCGGATCGACGGCAAGGGCCGCGTCCTCGCGCTCGAAATTCTGACCAACACGCCCGCCGTCGCCAATGTCATTCGCGAAGCCAAGACCTTCATGCTGCCAGGCATTATCCAGACTGGGCGCAAACAGGGCATGCGCCTGATGGACGACTCACTCACGCAGCTTTTCGACCAAGGCCTGATCAGCGCGCAGGAGGCCTGCAGCCGCGCCGAGCAAAAACAAGCCATGCGCCTGCATGTTGGGCAGCAAGGATAAAATCGCGCCGTGCCCTACATCGATAAATTTTTCGAAGTGCTGGTCACCGAAGGTGCCTCCGATCTCCACATCGGCGAAGGCCAGCCGCCCAAGATTCGCAAACATGGCGACGTCATGGCGATTCGCGAAGAGGTGATCACGCGCGAAGAGGCGGTTTCGATGTTGAGCGAAATCTGCGGCCCGAAAAGCTGGGAGATTTTTGAGGAACGCGGCGATTTCGATTTCGCCTACGAGATGGACGAGAAATCGCGCTTCCGTTGCAACTTTCTCAAACAAACCAACGGCTACGGGGCTGTTTTTCGCCTCATTCCCACGCGCATCGCCACGCTTGAGGAGCTGGGCATCCCCCCCGTCGTGAAACAGTTCGGCGATCTGCGTGGCGGCCTCGTCCTCGTGACCGGTCCAACGGGTTCCGGGAAATCGACCACGCTGGCCGCGCTGGTCGATTACATTAACACCACCTATGCCCGGCACATCGTAACGATCGAGGAGCCGATCGAGTTCGTGCATAACAATAAGCAGAGCATTATCACGCAGCGTGAAGTGCCGGAGCATTCGTCGACCTTTCCGGCCGGACTCAAGGCGGCCTTGCGCGAGGATTGCGATATCGTGCTCGTGGGCGAAATGCGCGACTTGGAGACTGTTTCCCTCGCCCTGACTGCGGCCGAGACCGGGCTGCTGGTTTTCGGGACCCTGCATACCAACAACGCGCGCAAGACCGTTGATCGTATGATCGACGTCTTCCCGGCCGACAAACAACCACAGGCGCGCACCATGCTCGCGAACTCTCTCCGCGGTGTCCTCGCTCAGCTTCTTCTGAAGCGGGCCGACGGCAGCGGGCGTCTTGCTGTGAACGAAATCCTCATTTCGAGCAACGCGGTTTCCTCCATCATCCGCGAAGGCGCCACGCAAAAACTTCAGGATGTGATCGTGAGCGGTAAAGGGCAGGGGATGCAATTCATGGACGACGCGATTTGGGCGTTACTTCAGCAGGGGGCGGTTTCACCGCACGAAGCGTTTATGAAGGCGATCGACAAGAATCTCTTTAAGAAGTTCCTGCCCGCAGACGAGCAAGGCCTGGCCAACTCCGCCGGCGCGACGCCCGACGATGAGCAACGCCCGCCGGGCGATTTTGTGAAAGCAAAGCGGCGCAAGGGCTAGCGACATCAGTTCCAGCTGCTTGACGCAGCCGCCTATTGATCTGCTGGTCCAGACGAGATCAAGAAAGGTGAAAGCCGCTTTCCCCAAAAGGAGAAAGCGGCTCACCAAAGGGGCGAAATCAAGCCCCAGCAAACTTCGTCGCCGAAAGCAGTGCTTACCTTGCTCTGACCCTGGCAGTGGCGGTCCCGCCAAAGTTGCTCGTAACGTCTATGTTTTGTGGATTCGCGATTCCGCTGAACTTGGCGCGGTAAGATCCGTTACCCTGGTTTTGCATCGTTCCGAGGACCTCACCCGTGTCCGTCACCGAGACGGTCAAGACAGCGGCTGAGTTACTATCAGTCGCCTGCACTGTAAGCTGGCTGCGCGAGACGGCATACTGGGCCTTGGAAATCGTGACCGTATCGATCATGACTGAGTCTACCGCCGCGAGAATGTCGATGCGACCGTTGCCAAAAGTGTTGTTAGGCGTGGTCGGGCTGCCGCCGTCGCAGGCGTTCGACAGAATGTGCACGGCATTGTTGTTGAGGATCGGCTCGGTCGCATCGGGATTGTTCTTCAATTCCGGATGAGCCGACCAAAGCAGCGCGACAGCGCCGGCGATGTGCGGGGTCGCCATGGAGGTGCCACTGGCAAAAGTATACGCACTGTCGGAGGTGTTACTGGCCGATCGGGTGTTCGTGCCCGGCGCGCAAATGTCGGGCTTGAGTCTCATGCTGCCATCTGCGGTGACAGGTCCCCGACTGCTGAAGGAAGCGATCGTATCGGTGTTGGTATTTAAGGCACCCACCGTGTAACTCGCGTCGTAGAGCGATGGCGGATCAGTTACGGTCGAACAGCTCGGACCCGAGTTACCGGCCGCCACGACCATCATAATGCCTGCGGCACGCTGCGCTTCCACTCCGGCCTGGAGCGTGTTCGGCGAGCAACCCTCCGAGGTAGGACAACCCCAGGAGTTAATCGTGACATCCGGAGCCTTGCTTGGATCGCCCTGTGAGGGATCGCCTCCGATTGGATAAGGGGCGAGGAAAAACTCCATGCATTCCAAGTATCTCGCCGGTGTGCCGGTCCCTTCGTCCATATTCCGGCAACCCATGCAGACGGCTTGCGGCGCCATGCCGATTTGGTTGCTCCCGCCGTCATCGCCGATCGCAGTACCGAGGGTGTGACTGCCATGGAAAAAGTCATCGCACGGCTGAATTGAATTATTTCCACAGGGGTTACCAACACTGTCGTGAATCGAGTCGTGCCAGTTAAAGTTATGGTCAGCAACCGTTCCGTTCCAGCCGCGGTAGTGCGGTTTGATCGCATTGTGAGTCCAACGGAAACCGGTGTCTGCACTGGCCACCACAATGCCCTGGCCGAGGAATCCTTCCGCCCACACCAAAGGAGCATGGGTGTAGGTGATACCCGGTTCCACCGTGTCGGGAGCGGCTGGCTGCGCAGGAGCTGGAACAGCCACTTCACTGCCGGGCAGACCCTTGACGTGAGGGTTGCCTTCAACCCGCGCGACGTCTGCACGTTGGGCGAGAGTCAGCGCATCTTCGTAACTCCCTTTCACCCAAATGGCATTGACGATGTAGAACGTGCGATGCTCAAGTCTACGTTCTTTGAGCAACTTAAGGATCGGGGCCTGCGTGACCTGACTTTTATTCCAAAGCGCATCACGCACGAAGTGACCTTTGGCCGCTTTGTTTGACAGGAGCGACGCGCCCTGCAGGTCCGCCTGACTCGCCAGCACGACCATAAATTCGGCTTGGTTGCCGTTTGCGGTGTTTTGTGTGACCCACGGCGCGATCTTGCGCAGGGCCGCGGCCTCTCCCGGAGCGGCCGGCTTGCCGACGGCGCGCAACGAGGCGACCGCGCCTAACGCGGTCATCACAGCCGCAGTAATAAGAAGAATACAAAGGATACGCCGCAATGGCCCGACTCCGGATCTGTTGTTTTTTTCCATAGAATCTGGCATATCTAGTGATTTCAGGGGAGCAGAGCAAGACAAATCGTCTTTGACGGACGCCTGGTACGCGCGGTGAAGGGGAGGCGCGGGGTCCGGCGCATGCTCTGCGCTTACGGTAAGAATGACTCGTTGCCTTTCATTAGTCGCCTTGCGGCTGGCGCTCTGCCTCGTTGTGGTCAGCAGAGCCCTGGCGGCCGACACGGCAGTCGTGGCCGTGGCTTCCCTGATCGATCCGGCGAAGCTCGCCACACTCCACGGTGAACGGGCCGCTAACCCCCGCGTCCTAAAATGCGTTTACTGGCTCAATGACGCCCGCGCTCGCGGGCTCAAGCCCGCCACCGTCATCAGCGAAGCGCAGAAGCTCAATCTCTCAGTCGGTCAACTCCGCGCTCCTCTGGTCGAGGCCGCCTTGCTCCGCAATCTCGATATCGCCGGGAAGCTCGGTTGCCTGACACCGGAGAATCTCCTCCGCATGCGGCACGGCACTTCCCCGGTGATCAGTTGCGGGCCCTATGCGGGCGAGCCGGCGGAAGTCGATCACATTGTCCCGATTGCCGTCGAGCCGGCGCTGGGGAAGGAAATCGCGAACCTCGAACTGATGCCCCGCACCTTGAACCGACGGAAGGGAGCTAGTCTGGGAGCGCGGCAACGCGATTACCTTGAAAAGTTTCGAGCCTCGGACCTTTCCCGGCCAATCGCGCCTTAGCGGCGGAAGCCCCTATTCCGAATCGAGCCGCCTTGGTAACATTTTCGAAATAGCTCTTTTTGTTCGCCTAACTCCAGCAGGCATAGCCACCCTCTTGCTCGATTTTGATGCAGGCGGATCAATTGGTTGTTCGAATGGCGAAGGCTCGGTGTTTTGTTAGCAGCTATATTTGCTTTGCCGGAGGAGCGATCGCGGCATCATATTAGGCCATGAATCGATTGGTTCTCGCAGGTTGTCTCGGGGTTTTGCTTGCACTCGCCGGTTGCGCTACGAGCGATGATCCATTCCCGACGCATCCGGCGACGAATTCCGAGTTCAACAATCCCGTCGCAGGAGCCGAGGCGCCTGGCCGCGGCAGTTCGAGTCAAGGGTGGAAGTGGTAGTCCGCGCGCTCGCCAGCGCGGCGTAGTGAGAAAATTCGCGGCTTGACATGTCTGGGCAAGGCGCTCAGACCCGTTTCATGAACAGGCTCAACCCCACTTTCGTTGTTGTCTCACTGGTCAGCGTTGCGGCCGCTATCATTGCCGGCGTGGAACTCGTTACGACCGCTGGTTTTCATGAGCCGACGGCCAAATATGTTGTCGACTTCCATAAAGCCAAGGTCGTGGATGAAGGTGCCTTTATCACGGCGCTTGGGGATAACAAGGTAGTGTTTCGCCATGACCTGGCGCTCGGCGACGGTAACGGTAATTGCGAGCAGCCGCCTGAGCTAAAGAACATCGGGCTAACGGGGTGGGTTTTACCCTATAAGTGCAACGGACCGAATGTGGGATTGCACGTTACGCAAAGAGTAGGTTACGATAGTCTCCAGAACTTGAAGGACGCTCTCGCGACGATCGACCCGGCTTCTCAATAGGCACCGGATGCGAGAGTAGTAGCCATGATCGCCGACCTGTGCCCGGATTCGGAAAGTCGGCGCCAGCAGCACCGCAGCTAGGCTTTGCGTCCCTCTTCGACGTCGAAAAGGTGACCGAGAGTCTGGATATCAGCACGATCAGCCAGCCCGGCGGCGGCTTTGCTTTCGGCCAGATACTCCGAAGCAGCATCGTTCCAACCGAGCTTCGAGATGAATCCGTTCCAAATTAGCCTGTCGTTCTCGTCCAGGCGATGGCCATGGGTGTAACACCACTCCAGGATTTCGCCATCGGTTCCACCTTCCAAGACGCGCGCGCGCAGTTTGTCGTAGTCGATGTGCAGGAATTGCGTCAGACGGGCGTCCGCTCCGCGTCCCATATTTTTATGATAATCATGGTCCAGCTTTCCCTCAGCATGGAGCCGAATCTTATCCAGCATTCGGGCGAAGTAGCGTAAACCTTCCGTAGGATCCTGCGTGCTTCTTGGCTTCATCGCCGGAACATGAACGCATTCTCTCCCTCATCGCAACCCGCGTCACCGGATTCAGGGAGTTACAAGCTCGGCCGTACCGCTGACGAAGGGACGACCCACTCCACCCGCGATCAGAATTCTCCCATCCGGGAGCTGCGTCGCAGTATGATTCTGGCGAGCCACCGTCATCGTGCCGAAGTCGCTGTAGAGACCGGTCGCGGGATTGAAAATCTCAACTGAATCGAGCGCTTGTTGAGCGCCTCCAAAGATACTGCCGCCGGTAACATCTCCGCCGATTATCAATACCTGGCCGACCAGAGATCCCCAGATCGGATCCGCGAGGAGCAGGGCGCGATGACGCCCGCGCGCCTGGCTCAATCGACCTGAAGCCGTGAACGTAGCAGTGTTGGGGTGATACAAGTCGCTTACCGCGCTGGTGAAGACTCCACCGCTAACAATTACGGTGCCGTCAAAGAGCAGGGTCGCGTCGTGTTCAGAGCGCGCCACGTTCATGTTTTGCACACTGGAGAAAAGCCCGGTCACGGGATTGTAGAGTTCAGCCGTGTTCGTTTCCCGGTCTCCGCCGCCTTGCGAGTTGGCGAGGTAGTTCCCGCCGGCCGCGATTACCGTCCCATCAGGCAGGAGCGTCGCGGTATGACGTTTTCGTTTCAACTTGAGCAACCCGGAGTAGGCAAAGGTGCCAGTCGCCGGATCGTAGAGCTCCGACGTAGGAGTCTCATCGCCACCCGTAATAACTCCACCGATGAAAAGGACTTTCCCACCGGGCAGCAAATTCGCGGTATGCAGGGCACGACTCTGGTTCATCGAGCCGGTGTAACTGAAGAGGTCGGTTGCCGGGTCATAGAACTCGGCCTTGCTCAAATCCTCGTTGGCCTGATTTCGGCCCCCCACGATCAAGACGCGGCCATCCGACAGGAGGGTAGCCGTATGATTCTTGCGTGCCTTGTTGGGAACACCCAGGGTCGGCGTAAAGGTGTTAGTGGCCGGGTTGAAAAGCTCGGCGGATTGTAAAGTTGCCGTGTCGAGACTGCCGTCTTCGAGCAACACCTTGCCGTTGGGCAAAAGCGAATCCGTATGCTGGTTCCGTCCCACCTGCATGTTGCCTAACGAAGTAAAGGACAAGGTGAGAGGGTCGAGGGCTTCGGCTGATTGCAGGGTGCGGTTACCGGTTACGCCGCCCGCGACAAAGATGGTCCCGTCCCGCAGCAATGTCGAAGTGTGAAAACTTCGGTTTTCGAGCATGATGTTGTTGAGCGTCCAGGTCTTCAGGACCGGATCATAAATCTCATTCGAATCCAGGAACCCGCTTTCCAGCGTCGTCCCTCCGATGATCTGGACGCGGCCGTCGGCGAGCGGCACCGCATCCTGACTGGCGCGGTGAAAAAGCATCTTCGGACCAACCACAGAAAACTGCGCGACCGGATCATAGATCTCCGTGGAATTGTGCGGACTCGTGCCGGAAAATCCGCCTGCAATCAGAATGGTCCCATCGGGGAGAAACGTCATTGTATGGTTAGCTCGCGCCAGGAGCATGCCGTTGAGAGGCGGCGCAAAAGTCTGCGACGCTGGATTGAAGATTTCGGTCGAGTTCGACGAGATGGAATTAACGTATCCTCCGGTGATGAGCACGGTTCCGTTTGCCAGAAGTATGGCAGCGTGATTCTTGCGATTGACTGGCGCCCCGGTCGTGGCGCTAAAAGTCATGGTCGCAGGATCGAAGAGATCGGCAGTCGCGCCTCCCACCAATAGCACGCGGCCGTCCTGCAGCAGAGTCGCGGTGTGTTTATTGCGGGCGGTACTCATTTGGCTGGAGACCGTCTTGAAGGCTCCTCGGCGCGGATCGTAGAGTTCTGCGCTGGTGAGGATTGTGCCGTTTTTGTCTCCTCCGGTGATCAGAACTTTCCCGTTTGAGAGCAGGGTCGCCGTATGATTAGCCCGCGCGGCATTGAGCGAGCCAGTCGCCACCAGGGTCCTGGTTCTCGGGTCGTAGAGCAACGACGAACTAAACACCTCGGTTTCGTTAAGTCCGCCCGTGATCAGGACTAGGCCTGATTTCAGGAGCGTGGCGGTGTGGTTTGTGCGCAGCATGCCGAGGTCGATGGTCCCTGCCCCCCATGCGTTCGCGGCGAGTGTGATCGCAGCGAGCAGCAGCAAAATGAACAGGTGGTGGGCTTTCGTTATTCTTACTGGAGTTTTCATTAGGAGTGTCGAATTGAGTCCATTCTTATGGGCGCGTCTCGAAAGAAGGGCGCGGAAGGCGATCCATACGCAGTCGCCCAGTCGCCCTGGCTGCATTATCCATAAGGAGTCTGCATCTCTGACGTCAAGATAATACCGCTGCGGGCCCCGGCCCCATTCACGCGGAAAGGTTGCGAGGTTATGTTAGCGGGCGTTAGCTAGGGGAAATGAAACTAACCTATTATGGACACGCCTGTTTCGCCGTCGTCGCCGGAGGGAAAACTCTGCTCTTTGATCCGTTCATAACTCCCAATCCACTCGCCAAGAAAATCGATGCGGGGAAAATCGCGGCCGATTTTATTCTCGTTTCGCATGGCCACGGTGATCACGTCGCTGACGTCATCGCCATCGCGCAGCGCACCGGCGCCACCGTCATTGCGCCATTTGAGGTGGGAGACTGGTTCGAAAAGAAAGGAGTCAAAAATGTACAGGCCATGAATCATGGCGGGGCGGCCCAAGTCTCATTTGGTCGCGTCAAGCTCACTGCCGCTATCCACAGTAGTTCCATGCCCGATGGCAGTTATGGCGGAAACCCCTGCGGATTTGTAATTGAGAGTAACGACGGCAACTTCTACTACTCAGGCGATACCGCCCTGACCTGTGACATGAAACTTATCGGCGAACAAACAACGTTACGCTTTGCCGTCCTTCCCATAGGCGACTTCTATACCATGGGTATCGAGGACGCCGTGCGCGCGGCCAGCCTCATCGGCGTCAGCAGGATCGTCGGTGTCCATTACGACACGTTCCCGCAGATCCAGATCGATCGCGCCGCCGCGACCAAGGCTGCCGAGGCCGGTGGCAAAGAACTCGTCCTGCCGGCTATTGGAGAAACAATTGACGCTTAACCAGCACGTCGGCGCCCGCGCGTTGCGAACATGGTGTAACCGAGCTTGCTGACCCCGGCCTCTTATAATCGAGCCGCTCTTGTTGGCGTCACCGACCCGGGCTACAACGGCCGCCTGCGCCGCGTTGCCGGGGCGGGCGAATCCGCTGCAGGTATTAACTCGAAAGTCCGAAACAACGGCGCCAAGTCGATCACCGCGTTAGCGGCCGCCTTCAAGACGCCACCGAGATTCTGCGCGACCGAAGCCACTTCCACGCGAATACCGCGCCGGCGCAACTTCGTCGCGAGACTGGCAAAGTCCGCATCGCCCGTGACAAGAATGACAATGTCTGGGTTCATCTCGACTGCTAAATCGAGCGCGTCGATAGCCATCATCACATCCACGTTTGCTTTGTAATGACCTTCCTCGGCGGGCGCGCCATCTTTGGTCACGACGAGAAAACCATTGCAGCGTAACCAATGGATGAATTTGCTTTTCTTATCGCGCTCATCCTGCCAGAGCGGAATAGCCGGCGGCAACCCGGCGTAGACCACCATCTCGATCAGATCGCGACCGCTCTCGGCACCGGCGAGAAATTCGCGCAGCCTCAACCAATCGAGCCCACGCCCCGCCGTGCGCACGGAGCTGCCGACATTGGATTCATCCACCAGCACGAGGAGGCGGGCGCGTGGACCGCCCTGTGGATGACTCTTTGCCATCGCGATGTGCCTCTCAGCAGACGACCGATTGCGCTACTTTCCCGACTTTTTCTTTTTAACTTTGGCGGCGGCCGCGAGGCGCTCCGTTTTCTTGCGACGTGAGGCGCGTTTCCTGACGTTGTCCCGGCCTTGGCTGTTTCCCATAAGGCCCCACACTCACCCGTCTTGTGCGAGTTCCCAAATGTTTTCGCAGTGCCACCCCGATTGCGCCCGCCGACCCACGCAGTTCGCTGCTTGACGACCGGTCTTTCTCCGGACGTGGGCACGGGCGCTGCTTTCAATCGAGGATGGGGATGGAAGCGCGGTGCAGGATTTTAACGGTTGACGACGAGGCTTCCGTCACCCTTTCGCTGAAATTCGTCTTTCCTGGACCGCGCTACGAAGTGCTTTGCGTCGCCAGCGGCGATGCCGCCCTCGCCAGCCTCGAAGCCAACGAAAATCCTTACGATGTCATCATCGTTGACCAGAAGATGCCGAATCTCAGCGGCGTCGAATTAGTTGAAGCGATCCGGCAACGCGGTATCCCGGGCGAGGTCATTGTCCTGTCGGCGCATCTCACTTCCGAGATGCGTGCCGAATACGAACGACTGAATGTGCATAAGATCTTTCCCAAGCCTTTTGATCTTAATGAGCTGCGGGAAGTTGTGGGCCACCTCGCCGCGCCGCATGCGATCGAGGACAGCGATCCCCAGGGGACAGCGCCTCGCTAATCACTGAGACCTGAAATTGGCGGTGATACAATTTTGCTATCGTGCCCCAATCGCCGCTTCCGACAAGTGAAACGGACCGCTGCTTGATCCGCCCGTCCCCGGCATAGGCATTGCTGCATATCCGGCCGGGCGCTATGGCAATACCGTTCAGAATCCTGGCGGTCGACGACGAACCGGCGGTGGCATTTTCGTTACGGCACGTCTTTTCCGATCCGCGCTATGAAGTGCTCAGCGTCGGCGACGGTTATGCCGCTCTCGAAAAACTCGGTGAACCCGCGGAGCACTACGATGCGATTATCGTCGATCAAAAGATGCCCAATCTGACCGGCCTCGAGTTAGTCGGCGAGATTCGGCAACGCCATATCCCGGGCAAGATCATCGTTTTGTCGGCGCAGCTCACGGAAGAACTGCGCGAGGCCTACAGGCGAATGGATGTCGATGCGATTCTCCTCAAGCCCTTCGACATAGATGAGCTTCGTTCCGCCGTCACTACTCCGCCCTCGGACTAGGAAATCATCCCTGTGAGTCTGGGATCTTGCCCGTCCTGTGGCGTGCGCTGTTCTCAGGGCAGGAATCTCAGCTGAGATCGACGTGACCGCGCCTGCCTCCTCCGCTACCGAGTGGGCGATGACAGCTCAGGCCGGGAAGCCGCGTGAAAGCCTCGTTCGCGCACATCCTCCTCGTGATGGTAACGCTCCCGCGCCGCAAGAATTCCAGCGCGCCCGAGATATCCGACTGCTTTTCGCGGGTTTTCCCGCTCAATCACCGGCAGCCGCCCCACTCCGTGCCGCAACATTTTTGCGATGGCATCGTGCAAGGTTTCATCCGGATGAATGGTGACCAATTTTCCTTGCCCGGCTTCGAGCACTGTCAGCGTTTCGTCCCTCGAGCGCTCAAAAGCTCGCACCACATCACCGCGCGTGATAATGCCGACAAGATCGCCATTCTCGTCCCCTAGTAACGTGCCTTGGCGTCCGCAGATCAGCGGGTCGCCGCTCGCGATCCGCGCCGAGTAACGCGGCAAGGGCGTGTTGCCCGGCAGCAGCCCAAAATCGCGGTCCATCACGTCTTCCACCCGCATTAGCTCGAAGAGGTCGACCGAGTATTCGCGCGCAATGTGCTGACCTCGCCGCGCCAGTTTCTCGGTCAGGATCGAACGGCGCATGAGTAGCACGGTCACGGCGAGTGCGGCGATCGACGCACAGAGTAATGCAGGCATCGCGTTAAGATCATGTGTCAGTTCGAGGAGGAAAAAGATGCCTGTCAAAGGCGAGCGCATTGTGCCCGCCATCATCGCGGCCATGCCCATCATCGCCCATAGACCCAGGTCACCGGCCGGCAGCCACTGCCCGAGGAGCGCGCCGAGCGCGCCGCCAATAATGAGCAAGGGAGCGAGCACACCTCCTGATGTGCCCGAGCCAAGGGAAATGGACCAGACCAAGGACTTAAGAATAACTAACGAGACAAGGGCGAGACCGAGGATCTGGCCACGGAGCAGGCCATGGATCAACTCATAGCCCACTCCAAGGACGCGCGGATCGAGCCAGCCCCCGAGGCCAACGAAGAGCGCCCCGATTGCCGGCCACCACATCCAGTGCACGGGCACTTTCAGAAAGGCATCTTCGCACAGATAGACCAGCCGCGTGAGCAAGCCCGAAGCAAACCCGGCCGCGAGCCCGACTAGGGAAGCGAACAGGATGACTTCTGTCCCGAGGGCCGGATGCGCCGCGACCGGAAATATAGGCCCGACTCCGAGGAGCGGCACGCGTAAGAGCGCCGCGACCAGCGACGCCACGCCCACCGGAATGAAACTGCGCGGGCGCCACTCAAACAACAGCAGCTCTACTGCGAGCAGCGTGGCGGCGATCGGTGTGGCAAAAACCGCCGACATGCCCCCGGCGGCACCTGCCACGAGCAGGGTCTTGCGTTCGGCCGCAGTGAGATGAAAGAGCTGTGCCAGGAGGGAACCAAACGCGCCCCCGGTCATGATGATCGGTCCCTCCGCCCCGAACGGACCGCCCGTCCCGATCGAGATCGCCGAGGAGATCGGCTTGAGTAGCGCGACCTTCGGCGAAATCAGGCTGCGCCCGAGCAGAATCGCCTCGAGGGCTTCCGGAATGCCATGGCCACGGATCTTTTCCGAACCGTAGCGCGCCATTAACCCGATCACGAGCGCGCCGGCCACCGGCGCAGCGATCACCCACGGCCCGAGATGATGGTGCTGGAGCGACCCTAGCACCGGCGAGAAATGCTGAAAGAAAACGATGTTAGTAATTTCGGCGATCAGCCAAAGGAGAGCTTTGGCTACGAACGCGCTGATGAGGCCGACCGGAATGGCGAGCACGACCAGCAGAAGCACGCGCGAGTTAGTGCGGAAATCCCGCAACAGATCGATGTGATGGTCATGTTTTGGTTTGGATGATCCAGACACGCGTTCCAATTTGCGAAGGAACGTGTCCGCCGCAACCAACCCGGAGGAAAGGCCATACCATCCGCGCTTTTCTGTTCAACTCTTTTGATGCGGCAACAGAATCATGCGCACAAACTGAATCACGCCCGCCATGAGTTGAAAAATAATCACGGCGAAGAATGGCCAGAAAGCGTGCAGGATAATCACGTT
>Ga0070670_100002122_pt1 | contig 16266 bp, 13 predicted proteins | sample KBSS63metaG_FD_64665 | JGI IMG/M metagenome (GOLD analysis project Ga0070670, IMG submission 64665) | Switchgrass rhizosphere microbial communities from Kellogg Biological Station, Michigan, USA - KBS S6-3 metaG | ecosystem: Host-associated > Plants > Roots > Rhizosphere > Soil ... | reverse complement strand
CGCTCATTGCGGCCTCCGCAAATCCATCGGAATGCGCGACCCCGATTGTCGGCCGCAGTCAATCGCTCGCGGACGCGCGCATCGCGCCTTGGCTTCGCCCCGCTCGCTCATTCCTCTCCTCATACCTTCGCCACCTGGCACTGGGTCGTCTTGGTTTCCTGCATCATCGTCACCGAGTCGTAACCGTAGGTGGTCGCGGTGTTGACGGCTTCCCCGCGCACGATCGGCGCGGCTCCTTCGGGATAGAACTCGAGCATGTCCTTGCCTTGCCACCATCCCGAGAAATGGAACGGGATGAACGTCGTGCCCGGGCCCACTCGCTCGGTGACCATCGCCTTGACCTTGATCTGTGCGCCGGTGGGCGATTTCACCCACACGTACTCGCCATCGCGGACACCGCGGTCGTTCGCATCCTTCGGGTTGATCTCGATGAAGTTCTCCTGCTGCAGCTCGGCGAGATACGGATTCGAGCGCGTCTCCTCGCCGCCGCCTTCGTACTCGACGAGCCGCCCGCTCGTCAGCACCAGCGGGAAGTTCTTCGCGGTGTCCCTGGCGATGTTCTCCTGCTGCACGGTCTTGTAAAGCGTGGGCAGCCGCCAGAACGCCTTCTTGTCGTCGTGCGTCGGATATTTCGCGACGAGGTCCGGACGCGTCGAGTAGATGGGCTCGCGATGCTGCGGGATGCCGTCCGGGAAATTCCAGACGATCGCCCGCGCCTTCGCGTTGCCGAACGGATGACAGCTGTGCTCCTTCAGCACGACGCGCTGGATGCCGCCCGACAAATCGGTCTTCCAGTTCTTTCCTTCTGCAGCCTTCTTCTCGGCCTCCGTCAGCTCGTCCCACCAGCCCAGCTTCTTCATCAGGATGTGATCGAATTCCGGGTAGCCGGTGGTCAGATCGGCGCCCTTCGAGTACGAGCCGTCTTCCGCGAGCAGATTCACGCCGTCGCGCTCGACGCCGAAGTTCGCGCGGAAATTGCCGCCCCCGTCCATCACGTTGCGAGACGTCTGGTACAGGTTGGGCGATCCGGGATGCTTGAGCTCCGGATTGCCGTAGCACGGCCACGGCAGGCCGAAGTAGTCGCCGTCGCACGGGCCGCCCTTCGCACGGAGCGTCCTCACGTCGAACGTCTGCATGTTCTTCATGTGGAGCTTCAAACGCTCCGGCGACTGCCCGGTATAGCCGATCGTCCACGTCGCCTTGTTGATTTCCTTGAGGATCGATTCGGGCGTCGGCTCCTCGAACTTGTTCGGGTCGGGCTTCCACATCTCGTAGTTCTTGACGAACTCCTTCTCCCAGCCGAACTTCTTCGCGAACGCGTACATGATCGCGTGGTCGGTTTGCGACTCGAACAGCGGCGTGATGACACGCTCGCGCCACTGGAGCGAGCGGTTCGACGCCGTGACCGAGCCCGAGGTCTCGAACTGCGTCGCGGCCGGCAGCAGGTACAGGTTGTCCTTGCGCACCATCGCGGCCATCGCCGCCGTCGCCGAAGGATAGGGGTCGATGACGACGATGAGGTCGAGCTTCTTCATCGCCTCGACCATTTCCTTGCCGCGCGTCTGGCTGTTCGGCGCGTGGCCCCACATCACGAGCGCGCGCAGGTTGGGGCCCTGGTCGATGAGGTCGTTCTTCTCGAGCACCCCGTCGATCCAGCGCGACACCGTCATGCCGGGCTTCTCCATCATGCCTTCGGCGAACTGCTTCTTCATCCACTCGTAGTCGACGCCCCACACCGCGGCAAAGTGCTTCCAGGCGCCGGTCGCGACGCCGTAGTAGCCGGGCAACGAGTCGGGATTCGGGCCGACGTCGGTCGCGCCCTGAACGTTGTCGTGGCCGCGGAAGATGTTGGTGCCGCCGCCGGACACGCCGACGTTGCCGAGCGCAAGCTGCAGGATGCACGACGCGCGGACGATCGCGTTCCCGATGCTGTGCTGGGTCTGGCCCATGCACCACACGACGGTCGAGGGTCGATTCTTGGCCATCATCTCGGCGACCTTCAGGACCTGCGCCTCGGGCACGCCGCAGGCCTCCTCGACCTTGTCGGGCGTCCACTTCGCCATCACTTCTTCCTTGACCTTTTCCATGCCGTAGACGCGGTCGTGGATGTACTGCTTGTCTTCCCATCCGTTCTTGAAGATGTGATGCAGCATTCCGAACAGGAAGGGGATGTCGCCGCCGGAGCGCAGCCGGACGTACTCGTCCGCCTTCGCCGCCGTGCGCGTGAAGCGCGGATCGACGACGATCATCTTCGCGCCGATCTCCTTCGCGTGCAGCATGTGCAGCATCGACACGGGGTGCGCTTCGGCCGCGTTGCTGCCGATGTACATGGCGCACTTCGTGTTCTGCATGTCGTTGTACGAATTGGTCATCGCGCCGTAGCCCCACGTGTTGGCTACGCCGGCGACCGTGGTCGAGTGGCAGATCCGCGCCTGGTGGTCGCAGTTGTTGGTGCCGAAGAACGACACGAACTTCCGCAGAAGGTACGACTGCTCGTTGTTGTGCTTCGAGCTGCCGACCCAGAAGACGGCGTCCGGGCCGGATTCCTTCTTGAGCGCGTTGAGCTTGTCGCCGATCTCGTTGATCGCCTGGTCCCAGCTGATCTTCTGGTACTTGCCGTCCACGAGCTTCATCGGCGATTTCAGCCGGTGCGAGTGCTCGTGCATCCCGTGCTCGCGCACGCTCGCGCCCTTCGCGCAGTGCGCGCCTAGGTTGAGCGGCGAGTCGAAGACGGGCTCCTGCCGCGTCCACACGCCGTTTTCAACGGTCGCGTCGACGGAGCAACCCACGGAGCAGTGCGTGCAGACGGTGCGCTTGACTTCGGTCTTGGCGGCGGTGTCCGCGGCCGCATCGGCCTTGCCGATGGCGCCATAGGGAATCTGGCTCGCGAAAGCGCCGGCGCCCGCAACGAGGCCCGAGCGTTTCAGGAACGTCCGCCGGTCCATCGTCGAAAGCGGCACGCCCGAGAGACGGCGGAGACGCGGGCCGGCCGCGGAAACTCGGTCGCCTTTCCTCGTAAGCAGCATGATCCTTCCTCCTAAACCTTCGCGGTGCGGTAGTAGTCGCGGACGTGCTCGGTCTCGCGGTAGCCGCCCTCGGGGGAGACGGCCGATGTGTCGGTCGCTTCGGTGACCGCGGAGACGGAAGCCGCAGCGCCCACTGCAACGCCCGCGCTGCCGAGACCCAGTGTGAAGAGGAAACGGCGACGCTTGGAATCGGGAGAGCCGGAGGAAGGCGCCGCGGGCTGATGTGTTGCGGCGACGGCCGCGCTACGCGTGGGAGTACGCATGCTCACCTCCAAGATATGCCGTGACGTTGGAATGTCATTCAATGGCGAACGAGTCACGTTCGAGCGCCAGGAAACTTGCGCTGAATTGTGCGACTTCGACGTAGTAATTGGCAATAGCGCACTGCGATATTGCAGTGCAGCACGCGAATGCCCACGGCAGGAGGAATGTCTCGCAGAACGCGCGCTGCTCGGCGACGGTCGCCGGCGCGCGCTCTGCGTCGCCTGCGGCGAGCATGCGCATCGTCTCGAGCGCGACGGAGAAATGGTCCTCGTATTCGCTCGCGTCGGGCCGGCGCGCGAGCCCCATCTCCGCGAGCGCCGCGCGGAAATCGGCGAGCGGCCTACCGGACTGCGGGCGCAGATAGTGCGAAGCGTAAAGACTGACCTCGCTCTTGCCCACACCGATGAACAGCGCCTGGAACTCGTCCGCGACGGCCGCAGGGTCGGCTCTTGCGCTCGCCGCACGGAGCGCATCCCAGCGCGCGCCGAGCTCGCCTTCCTCTTCCTGGCCGTCCACAGGCGCGAGAGGCGGCGCCGCGGCAATGGCGTCGAGCAGGTCGGCATCGGGCGCGAAAGCGTACAGGCGCGCGAGAAGCGCGTAAAAATTGGCGCGCGCCTCATCCTCCGGATCGAGCCGGTGGTCGTCACGGACGGCTGTCTCAGACGTCACGAATATCCACGCCGCGCTCGTTCTTCATGAGGTCGACGACGCGGCAGTCGGCGCACATCTTGAGGCGGTCGAGCGCGCCCGGCGCGGAAAACATCGAGTGTCCCGCGAGCTTCGCCAGCATGCTCGCGATCATCTTTTCCGTGCCGAGAGGCTTGCCGCAGGAAACGCAATGCATGACCGCGGCTTCGTTGACGACCCGCGGCTGTCGGGCGTCGGGCGTGAGCGAGAGACGGGGAACGAGCGAGATCGCGCGCTCAGGACAGGTGGCGGAGCAGATGCCGCACTGGACGCACTTCGTCTCGATGAATGAAAGCCGCGGCGCTTCCTGGTTGTCGAGAATCGCCCCCTCGGGGCAGGCGCCTACGCAGGCGAGGCACATCGTGCAGGCGTCGCGGTTGACGACAATCGTCCCGAACGGGGCGCCGCCCGGAAGCGCGATCTCGCGTTGCGGCACCGGCGCGTGCCGCGCGAGATGGTCGATCGCGAGGTACGCCGTGGAGCGCTTCTCCGCCGTGAACGCAAACGTCGCCGGCACACGCACCGCGAGCGCCGGCCCCCACGACCAGAGCACGGCTTCGAGCGACGGCCCATCGACCACCTTGAGATGGACGCCCTGATAGCCGAGCGCCTGAACGATCGCCTCGGCGAAGCCCATCTCCCGCTGCAGCGCCTCGCGATATTGAGGCGCCTCGGCACCCGTCGCGAGCACCGCAACCTGCGTGGCGCCATGGGCGAGCGCCGCGAGCCAGACGTCGAGGCCGATCGAGGCGACGTGGTGAACCTCGAACGGTATGACCCGCGCGGGCAGTCCGCGGCCGCGCCGGGCGGCGCTCGCGATGGCGGAGCGTCCGTCCTCGGCGTGCAGCAGAAGGCACGCATCGCGCCCGCCGGCTTTTGCGTACGTCGCAAGCAGCGTCCGGATGCGCGCGCCGACATCGGGAACCGACGGATACGCGTAGCTCAGCGCGCCCGACGGGCACACCGTCGTGCACGCGCCGCAGCCCATGCAAAGGTGCGGCTCGACCTTGATGTGATCGCCGTCGGCGGCGATCGCGGCGGTCGAGCAGATGTCGATGCACTGATTGCAGCCCGGCTGCCGTGACCGGCTGTGCGCGCAGATGGAAGCCTTGTACGCGAAATATTTCGGCTTCTCGAATTCGCCTGTCAGGGTCGCGAGTTCCGCGACGGCCATCGCCTGGGCCATGGGGTCCGCGCCAGGCGCGAGATAGCCTTGGGGCGGCTGGTGCATGGCAAGCTGCGGCGTTCGGCCAAGGTCCAGCACGAGGTCGAACTGCTCCGTTCGCGCGACGTCGCTTCGCGTGAAGTCGATTGCGCCGGTTGCGCCGCAGGCGGCCACGCACTTGCGATGTGCCTTGCAGCGCTCGAGGTCGATCTGGTAGGCGAAGTCGATCGCGTGCTCGGGACACGCGCGCACGCACGCGTTGCACCGCGTGCAGAGATCGAGATCGATCGGATTCTCCTGCGCCCACGACACTTCGAATGCCCCGAGCCAGCCGGCGATTTTCGTGACGCGCCCGGAATACACGGGATAGGCCCGCTCGGCGGGAAGCTCCGCGCCTGCCGCGCGTCCCGTCATCAACACCGTGACACCGAGCTGCGACGACAGCGCTTTGCCCCAGTGCAGCGCGGCCTCCGCGGGACCGACGATCAGCACGCGGCCTTCCGAGCGATAGGCGACGCGCGGGACCGGTGCGGGCTCGGGCAATGCGGCGGCCGCGAGCAAGGCCGCGATTTTTGGCGTCGCGGCGTTCGCTTCAGCCGACCATCCCGCCGTTTCGCGAATGTTGACGAAACGGATGGTGTGCGTCTTGCCGCCCTCCTCCGCAACCTCGCCGAAGAGCCGCGCCTCCTGCGTGCAGGCGACGACGACGTCACCGTCCGCCTGCCCCGCGAAGGCGGCCAGCTCCTTCTGGCACAGCATCGTGCGCACGGATGGCGCCGCTGGGAGGTCGAGCGCTTTCGCAAGCGACGCTCCATCGAGCGGCATCGTGCCGTTGCACGAGCAGAGGTGGATCTCCTTGTCGCTGAGGCTCATGGCGCCGCAGGGTCCTTCGCCGGGGAGTCGGTTTCTTCGTCGGAATCGGCGCTGCCTCGGACCGCCGTCGAAGCGGCATCGCGGGTCGCGAGTGGCAGGACGGCGGCTGCGTCGACTTCGGCCGTCGGCAGTTGCGAAATTGCAGCGGCGCCCCCTTCGGCACCATCTCCATGTGACTTGGCGCTGCCGTCGCGCGGCATTGCCTCGACCTCCTCCTCGGGGATGTCCTCGACGTTCCCAGCCGCATTGATGCGAGTCGGAGGCGGATTGAAGATGTAGCGGGCCTGCACCATCTGTCGCACGATTTCAGGCGCGATCGGATCGGGCTTCGAATAGTCGTCGATGTACACGTCGAGCCCGTCCATCACGTTGAAATGCGGATCTCGGAACAGTTGTTTCAAGGCGCGCCGCTTGAGCGTTTCGTCCACCGTCGGCTGCATGAACGCCGAAAAATCCGAATCGATCGTGAGCGATTCGACCGGCGGCAGCAATTCGCCGGCGGCGGCGGCGACGGCATTCGTGGGGGCGCCCGGAAGCCGCGCGTCGGGTGATTCCGAGGGCTCTGCCGGCGCGTGCGCCGCATTCACCGCCGCTACCGGAGCAGCGGCTTTCGCAGGATCGGTAACCTTCTCCTTTTGGCGCGCTTCTGTCTTGAGGCGGGACCAGCGCCGCAGCAGGGAGCCGTCCGACGGCTTCGTCGGCTCGCTCATCGATCGCCTGGCGTTCCGCTGTCGCGCCGCCGGGCGTGGTCCGGAAACGGATCGTTGCGCCGCACCTTTTTCCTCGGCTCCGGCCTGTAGTGTTCAGCGACGAACGGCTCCATCCACGCGCGGATCCCGGATGGCAGCGGCACGGCGTCGACGCGCTCGCCGCCGTCGAGCATTCGTGCCGCCTGGTGATAGCTGACCGTGATCACGACTGGATAAACAGGCGGATCGCCCCCTTCTTCCAATGTCCGCCACATGACGAAGGCCTTGGGGTCGGGCGAGGCGAGATTCAGGTAATAGCCCTCGGCCTCCGAGGGATGAAGCTCGAACGCCTGCCCGTCGAACCGCCACTGCGTGCGCGATGGCTCGTCGACGATCTTCACCGGGATCGAAGTCGCGACGCCATCGCTCGCGGGCGCAACCACCGGCGGGAGGACGGCGATCGGCTCCCACCGCTCACTCACCCACCGGTTAACGATCGGAGTGCGCTCGAAGATGACGGCGATCGGAAACCGCAACGCGGGCATGGGCACTTCCGGCGTTTTTGAGAGCGAAAACGTACACACTGGGGGCGCCCGATCATACACGTGATTGCGCCTCTGCTAACATGACTTTCCTCGCCGAAATGGCGCTTTGCCAGACCCGCTTCATGCCCACGATCATCCCGGTAGCCGACGCACGCGCGTCCTCGCGCCGCGAAGCGCTCGATCGCTTCGTGCGCGCCGCCGCGATCGATTCGCCGGCGGCCGTCACCGGCGATCTCATCGACACGCGCCGGCGGCCATTGCGCGATCTCCGCATTTCCGTCACCGACCGCTGCAACTTCCGCTGCGTCTATTGCATGCCGAAGGAGACCTTCAACGCCCAGTACGAGTTCCTTCCGCGCGGAGACCTGCTGACCTTCGAGGAGATCACCCGCGTCGCGCGCGTGTTCGTCGCGCATGGCGTGACGAAGCTTCGGCTGACCGGCGGGGAGCCGCTGCTCCGCCGCAATATCGAGCGGCTGATCGAGATGCTGGCGACGCTCGGCGACGTCGATTTGACGCTCACCACCAACGGGGCGCTCCTCGCGAAGAAAGCGCGCGCCTTGCGCAATGCCGGGCTTACGCGAGTCACGGTCAGCCTCGATTCGCTCGACGATGCGACGTTCCGCGCGATGAACGACGTCGACTTTCCGGTGACGAAGGTGCTGGCCGGCATCGATGCGGCGGCGGCTGCCGGCCTCGCTCCCGTCAAGGTCAACATGGTCGTGAAGCGCGGGACCAACGAGGCGTCGATCGTACCCATGGCCCGGCACTTCAAGGGCAGCGGCCACATCGTCCGCTACATCGAGTACATGGATGTCGGCGGGACCAACGGCTGGCGAATGGACGACGTCGTGCCGGCGGCCGAGGTCGTCCGCGCGATCGATGCCGAGCTGCCGCTCGAGTGCGCCGATGCCAACTACGCCGGCGAAGTCGCCGAGCGCTGGCGCTATCGCGATGGCAGCGGCGAGATCGGCGTCATTGCGTCGGTCACGCAGGCCTTTTGCCGCGACTGCACGCGCGCGCGGCTCTCGACTGACGGCAAGCTGTACACGTGCCTGTTCGCGACCGACGGCTTCGACTTGCGCGGGCTCCTGCGCGAAGGGGCGACCGATGCGATGCTCGCCAACGCGGTCGCCGCGATCTGGCGTCAACGTGCCGATCGCTATTCGGAGATCCGCACCGGCAATACGGCGAAGCTCGAAAAGGTCGAGATGAGCTACATCGGCGGATGACGCCGCTTTCCTCGCTCCGCCGCTCCACGCGGCGTCCGCCGTGAACGCTCCCGACTCTCTTTATCGTCCCATCCTCACCCGCGCCGCTCGTCCGGCGACCTTCAACGTGCTCGCCGTCGACGAGACGGGAGCGGCGCGCGAAACGCCGATCGCGGGCGAGCATCCACTGACGCTGTACGTCGACAAGCACGAGCTCGTGACGCTGATGACGTTGGGCGCCGCGCCCGAGGCGCTCGCCATCGGGTATCTGCGCAACCAGCGCCTGATCGACCGGATCGAGGACATCGTCGCCGTGCAGGTCGACTGGGATGTCGACGCCGTCGTCGTCAGGACCCGCGACGGCCTCGCCGATCTGGAAGCAAAAACGCGAAAACGCACGACGACGAGCGGGTGCGGGCAAGGTACGGTCTTCGGCGATCTCATGGCCGAGATCGAAGATGCGCGGCTCCCGGCCGGGGCGACGCTCGCGCAATCGACGCTGTATGCCCTGCTCGATCGCGTACGGCTGCACGAGACGATCTACAAGCAGGCGGGGGCCGTGCATGGCTGCGCGCTCGCGACCAACGAGCCGGGGCGGTCGGAGATCCTTGCGTTCGTCGAGGATGTCGGCCGGCACAATGCCGTCGACGCGATCGCGGGACAGATGTGGCTCGACCGGATCGACGGCGGCGACAAGATTTTCTACACGACGGGAAGGCTCACCTCGGAAATGGTGATCAAGGCCGCGCAGATGGGCATTCCGTTCCTCGTGTCGCGGTCGGGCCTCACGCAGATGGGATTCGAGATCGCGGAGAAGGTCGGCATGACGATGATCGGGCGCGCGACGAACAAGCACTTCCTGCTCTTCACCGGCGGCGAGCGCTTCCGGAGGGACATCTGATCGCACGCGGCGACGTCACCGGCATCGTCCTCGCCGGTGGCCAGGGCCGGCGCATGGGCGGCGTCGACAAGGGTCTCGTCGAGCTAGCCGGCTTGCCAATGGTCTGCCACGTCCTCGCGCGGCTCGCGCCGCAGGTCGGCGACGTTCTCGTGAACGCGAACCAGAACGCCGAGCGCTACGGCTCGTTCGGCTATGCAGTTGTCCCGGATGCCGTGGGCGGCTTCGCCGGTCCCCTTGCGGGCCTGCACGCGGGAATGACGGCCGCGAAGAGTCCGCTCGTCGTGACCGTTCCCTGCGATTCGCCGTTCGTGCCGCTGGATCTCGTGGCGAGGCTCGCGGCAGCGCTCGAGCGCGCGGGCGCGGAGCTCGCCGTCGCCAGGACGTTCGACCAGCCGCATCCCGTTTTCGCGCTCGTGCGGCGCGACGTGCTGCCGAACCTTGCAGCCTTTCTGGAAGGCGGCGGGCGCAAGATCGACGCCTGGTATCGGGCGCTGGCGGTCGAGGAGGTGAGCTTCGACGACGAGGCCGACGCATTCCGCAACATCAACACGGCGGAGGAGCTCGCCGCCGCGTCGCGAAAGTAGGGTAAGAGACGACTTTCGAGGCGTGGGAGCGGCGGCCGCACGAATCTCGGGCCACCGGCGACGGCGGGTCATGCGACGCGTGAAAGTCGTCTCTGACCCTATTTCCGGAGGCTACAATTCGTGCGATGAGCCCGCCGAAGAGCCTGCGCGAAATCTCCTGCGCCGACGACTACGACCCGAACTCGATGCCGGTCGACCGCGCGCGCGAACTGATCCGCACGTTCCTCGCCCCCGTCACCGCCACTGAGCGAGTCCACCTGCGGGCGGCACTCGGACGCGTGCTGGCCGTCGACGTCACGTCGCCGCACGACGTGCCCGGTCACGACAGCTCCGCGATGGACGGTTATGCGGTGCGCTTCGCCGACCTGTCGCCGGAGCGGGAAACGACGCTCGAGCGGATCGGCGCGTCGTTCGCCGGAAAGCCGAGTGGCGCGGAGGTGGGCGCCAATCAGTGCGTGCGCATCTTTACCGGCGCCGTGATGCCGGCGGGCGCCGACACCGTCGTCATGCAGGAGCGCGCGCGCGAGGACGGCGCAACGGTGCGTATCGCCGCGGGCGCGGCGTCGAAAGCAGGTCAGAACCGGCGCTTCGCGGGCGAGGATCTGAAAGCGGGAGCGATCGTCTTCCGCGCCGGGCAGGTCGTGCATCCCGCGGAGCTCGGGATGATGGCGTCGCTCGGGCTGGGTGAAGTCTCCGTCTTCCGCAAGCTGCGCGTCGCGTTCTTCTCGACCGGCGACGAGTTGAAGTCGATCGGTACGACGCTCGCGGCCGGAGAGATCTACGACAGCAACCGGTACACGATCTACGGCATGCTGCAGCGGCTGTCGTGCGAGATTCTCGACATGGGCGTCGTGCCCGATGTGCCGGACGCATTGCGGCGCGCGTTCACCGACGCCGCGGCGGCCGCCGACGTCATCATCACTTCGGGTGGCGTGTCGGTCGGCGAGGCGGACTTCGTGAAGCAGCTCTTGGACGAGCTCGGCGAGGTTCTCTTCTGGAAGATCGCGATGAAGCCCGGCCGGCCGCTCGCCTACGGACGCATCGGGCCGGCGCACTTCTTCGGATTGCCCGGCAATCCCGTGGCAGTGATGGTGACCTTCTACGAGTTCGTGCAGAGCGCGCTCAAGATCCTGCAGGGAAGGCACGATCACGGACTGCCTCCCACGTTCAAGGTTCCGCTGGCCGTCCCGATCCGGCGGTCGCCGGGCCGCACGGAGTTCCAGCGCGGAATCCTCTCGCCCGATGGCAGCGGCGGATTCACCGTGCGCACGACAGGCGACCAGGGGTCGCACATCCTGTCGTCGATGTCGCAGGCGAATTGCCTGATCGTGCTGCCGGCTGACATGGGCGCGTTCGCGGCAGGCGATCGCGTCGACGTGCAGTTGCTCGAGGGATTGATCTGACGTAGGATTTCCGCCAGGGCTTTCGCAGACGCCCCGCCGCATCGCTGGCCGCCGCGCCATCCAAGCTCTGCTTCGTTGCCGCTTATCGCGGCAGGAGGCGACAGGATCATGGATGCGGCCATCACTCCCACCGAACTCTCCCAACAGCTCGCAACATTTCCGCCGCCCGCCCTGGTGGACGTGCGGCGGCAGGCGGCCTTCGACCGAGACGCGAACCTGATCCCCGCAGCGCTGCGCCGACTCCCCGAGGCCGTCGATGCGTGGGCCGTGACGCTCGAACCCTGGCGCCCGGTGGTCGTCTACTGCGTCCATGGCCACGAGGTGAGCCAGAATGCGGCGGCGGCATTACGGGTGCGTGGGCTGGACGCGCGCTACCTCGACGGCGGTCTCGAACGCTGGCGGGCGGAAGGACGCGACGTGCGCCCGTTCAGCCCGCCGACCCGCTGGGTCACTCGCGAGCGGCCGAAGATCGACCGCATCGCGTGTCCCTGGCTCGTGCGTCGGTTCATCGATCCGGCCGCGGAATTTTTCTACGTTCCGAACGCCGACGTGCGCGCGTTCGCCGCTGCGAACGGCGCGACGGCATACGACATTCCGGACGTCGATTACACGCACGTCGGCCCCGAGTGCAGCTTCGATGCGTTCATCCGCCGGCACGCATTGAGCCATCCGGCGCTCGATGCGCTCGCCAAGATCGTTCGTGCCGCCGACACGTCGACGCTCGACCGCGCGGCAGAAGCACCGGGCCTGCTCGCCGCATCGCTCGGGTTGTCCGCGATGTTCGCCGACGACCACGCGATGCTGAAGTGGGGAATGCTCGTCTACGATTCGCTGTACGCGTCGTGCCGCCAACGTTGCCAAACCGGAGAGACGGAGACGCACGGCTGGTATCCGGAGAAACCGCGCGTGCAGGCAAACGCGTGAGCGCGGCCGACGCAAGCGTCGTCGGCGCGGCCGCCCCCGACTGTGCCGTCCCGGCGGCGCCCACGCGCGCGGAGGCCTTCCGCTATTGGCTCAAGCTCGGCTTCGTGAGCTTCGGCGGTCCCGCCGGGCAGATCGCGATCATGCATCACGATCTCGTCGACTCGAAGCGATGGATTTCCGAGCAGCGCTTCCTGCATGCGCTCAACTACTGCATGGTGCTGCCCGGTCCGGAGGCGCAGCAGCTCGCAACCTACATCGGCTGGCTCATGCACAGGACGTGGGGAGGCGTGATCGCCGGCGCTCTCTTCGTGCTGCCTTCGCTCGCCGTGCTGACCGTGCTGTCGTGGATCTACATGGCGTATGGCGAGGTGCCCGCGATCGCGGGGATTCTCTACGGCGTCAAGCCCGCCGTCGTTGCGATCGTGCTCCATGCCGCTTGGCGAATCGGGTCGCGCGCGCTGAAGCGGCCGATATTGTGGGTGTTCGCGGCGCTCGCGTTCATCGCGATCTTCGCGTTCGCAGCGCCGTTCCCGGTGATCGTTCTCGTCGCCGGCATCGCCGGTTACATCGGCGGACGCGTAGCGCCGGCTGAGTTCGCAATCCGTCAGGCGCACGACGCGCGCGGTGCGACACATCCGCCGGCCGTCATCGATGACGACACGCCGACGCCTCCCCACGCCCGATTTGCTTGGCACCGCCTCGCCGTCGTCATCGCCGTGTCTGCGGCGATGGGGTGCATTCCGTTCGCAGCGCTTGCGTGGCATCAGGGCATCGAGTCGACGCTCGCGCAGATGGCGGTCTTCTTCACCAAAGCCGCGTTCCTCACCTTCGGCGGCGCCTACGCGGTGCTTCCCTACGTCTACCAGGGCGCCGTCGAGACGTATTCGTGGCTGCTGCCGGGGCAGATGATCGACGGCCTGGCACTCGGCGAGACGACGCCCGGACCGCTCATCATGGTGGTCGCGTTCGTCGGCTTCGTGGGCGCCTGGACGAAGGCCGTGTTCGGCGCTGGGGCATTGACGGCGGCCGGCATCGCGGGCGCGTGCGTCGCCACCTACTTCACGTTCCTGCCGAGCTTCCTGTTCATTCTCGCAGGAGGTCCGCTCGTCGAGACGACACACGGACAGCTGCGCTTCACGGCGCCGCTCAGCGGAATCACCGCGGCGGTTGTCGGCGTGATCGTCAATCTCGCCGTATTCTTCGCATGGCACGTGCTCTGGCCGGCCGGGGCTGCCGCCGGCCTGCGCGCGCTCGACGTCCCGTCGCTCGTGCTGATGTTGGGAGCCGCGTTCGCGCTCTTCCGGTTGAAGGCCGGGATCATCCCGGTGATCCTCGCGTGCGGCCTGTTCGGGCTGCTGCTGCGCATCGCTTCCTGAACGGGCGTCGACAAGCCCAGCGAGCGGTACGATCGGGATTGGAATGGTCGCGAACGTTCGCATCGGCATTTCGGGGTGGCGCTACGAGCCCTGGCGCGGCGTCTTCTATCCGCGCGGTCTGCCGCAGCGCCGCGAGCTCGAATTCGCCGCGCGCACCCTGTCGACGATCGAGATCAACGGTTCGTTCTATTCGCTGCAGCGGCCCGAGTATTACGCGGCCTGGCACGCCGACACGCCGCCGGGCTTCGTGTTCGCGGTGAAAGGGTCCCGCTTCATCACGCACATGCTGAAACTCAAGAACGCGGACACGGCACTCGCCAACTTCTTCGCGTCCGGCATCCTCAACCTCCGCGAGAAGCTGGGACCGTTCCTGTGGCAATTCCCCCCTAACGTGAGATTCGATCCTGAGCGCTTCGAGACGTTTTTGGGAGCGTTGCCGCGCGACACGCGGGCGATGCTGGCGATCGCACGCAGGCGCGACGCGCGCCTGCACGGACGCTCCCGGCTCGCGATCGACGCCAACCGTTCATTGCGCCATGCGATCGAGATCCGGCACGAGAGCTTCGTCGACGAGGAATTCGTCGCGATGCTCCGCCGGCACAAGGTGGCGCTGGTCGTGGCCGACACCGCCGGGCTCTGGCCCTACCGCGAGGACATTACCGCCGACTTCATGTACATGCGGCTTCACGGCGACTCCGAGCTCTACCGAAGCGGCTACGACGACGACGCGCTGGCGCGGTGGGCCGGCCGTATTCGCGCATGGGCCAACGGCGGGCAACCGGCGGATGCGTCGCTCATCTCGAGCGCGCCGCCCCCGAAAGCGGCGGCGAGGGACGTGTACTGCTACTTCGACAACGATGTGAAGGTGCATGCGCCGTACGATGCGCAGCGGCTCGCGGCGATGCTCGGGGTTTCGTGGCAGCCCTTGGCTCCCGGCGACGCACGGCGCTAGCTGCCGCGCGAATCAGCGGCGGCCCGCGTCCAGCACGCCTTTGACGTCTTTCACGTAGGACAGCGCCCGCGACAGCACCTCGAGACTGCGCACTTCGAGCGTGAACGCCATGCGCGTCACGCTGTTGCGCGTCAACGTGTTCGCGGCGGTCACGTTGATCTTCTCCCGCGAGAAGATCTCGGTGATGTCGCGCAGCAATCCCTGCCGGTCCATTGCTTCCAGCACGACGTCGACCGGAAACACTTCGTCGCGCGGCTTGCCCCAGTTCGCATCGATCAACCGCTCGGGCTCGCGCGTCCGCATGCGGATGACGTTGGTGCAGCGTTGGCGGTGGATGGTGACGCCCTTGCCGCGAGTGACGAACCCGACGATCGGGTCGGGCGGCGCCGGCTTGCAGCACCGTGCGAGATTCGTCATGAGCCGGTCGACTCCGACCACGAGGATGCCGCCGCCGGCGCCCGCGGCCTTGCTCTCCCGAGCGAGGATCTCGGCCGACGTCTCCGCCTCCGGCCCCGCCTCGGCTTCGGGCGTGCGAGCGGCGCGAATCGCGGCAATGAGCTGGCGGGTGTTGAGCTCCGCGCGCCCGACGGCCGCGTAAAGCTCGTCGGCTCTCGTGAACCCTGCCTTGACCGCAACGGCGTCGAGGCTCACCGCGGTCGCGCCGGCTCGCGCGAGCTCGCGCTCGACGATCGCCCGGCCTTGGGCCAGCGTTTCCTCGATCTGCTGCGCCTTGAACCACTGCCGGATCTTCGTGCGCGCGCGGTGGCTGTGCGCATAGCCTTGCTCGGGGTTGAGCCAATCCCGCGAAGGGCCGCCCTGCTTCGCCGCAATGATCTCGACGCGTTGCCCGTTCTTCAATGCGTAGTGCAGCGGCACCATCGTGCCGTCGACGCGCGCGCCGCGACAGCGGTGGCCGAGGCTCGTGTGCACCGCGTACGCGAAGTCGACGGGCGTAGACCCCACGGGAAGATCGACAACCTTTCCCTGCGGCGTCAGCACGTAGATCGTGTCGGTGAAGAGGCTGCTCCTGAACGCCGCGAGCCAGTCGGACGCATCGACGACGGCGTCCTTCCAGTCGAGCACCTGGCGCAGCCACGCGATGCGATCCTCGAACGCCGGATCGCGGCGGGTTCCCTTCGGCGCGCCTTCCTTGTAGCGCCAGTGCGCCGCCACGCCATACTCGGAATGCTGGTGCATCTCGCGCGTGCGTATCTGCACCTCGAGCGGCTTGCCTTCCGGCCCGATCACCGCGGTGTGCAGCGAGCGATAGTCGTTGGCCTTGGGCTTCGCGATGTAGTCGTCGAACTCGCGCGGCAGCGGTGTCCAGAGGTGATGAACGATGCCCAGCGCCGAGTAGCAATCCTTGACGTCCTCGACCAGGATCCGCACCGCGCGAATGTCGTACAGGCTGTCGATGCCCGACTGCTTGCGCCGCATCTTGTTCCAGATGCTGTAGATGTGCTTCGGCCGCCCCGTGATTTCGCCCGGCACGCCAGCGGTCTCGAGCTCGCGCGCGAGAACCGCGATCACGTCCTCGATGTAGCGCTGCCGGTCGAGACGCCGCTCGTCGAGCAGCGAGGCAATCGACTTGTAGGTCTCGGGCTCCAGTGCGCGCAGGCTCAGGTCCTCGAGCTCCCACTTCAACTGCCAGACGCCGAGGCGGTTG
>Ga0070670_100002115_pt1 | contig 16300 bp, 7 predicted proteins | sample KBSS63metaG_FD_64665 | JGI IMG/M metagenome (GOLD analysis project Ga0070670, IMG submission 64665) | Switchgrass rhizosphere microbial communities from Kellogg Biological Station, Michigan, USA - KBS S6-3 metaG | ecosystem: Host-associated > Plants > Roots > Rhizosphere > Soil ... | reverse complement strand
ACTCCGTTGCCCCCGTCGCTCACCGCGTTGGGGGGAAGGTTCACATGGCTCAATTCTCAATGGAAATTATGCGCCTAACCGGCTCAGTTCCGCGTGGAAACCAACAGGCGAAGATCGAGATTGAAATCGCGAAGAGCGATCTCGCCGCTTTCAATTCCGATCCAGGAAGCTATGCGATTGAGCCGTCAAGAAGGAAAGGCGTACGGGGCTTCTACACCTTACTCTCTATCGCATCCGACGTCGCTGTCGATCTCGAAAAAGAAGCTCCGGCTTATACCGAGTTGAGAGACAGATTCATCTCCGGCAAGATCGATTTTGAAACATTCAAAAAGCTCGTGACTGACAGATATCCGATCACTCTCGATCTAGCCGATGATCGTATCATCATTGGCGAAGTGACCGGAGACGAAGTCTTATGATCTTGCTCGACCACGGTCTCAGACGCCTCAGCGGCCCAGAGGACCCATTCGCATTTCCCGAGAACCCGAATGCATCTTAAGAACGCGCATTCGGATCATTAGAAGATGTTGAAATTCTTCGTAACGAAGTCCTCTCTGCCCGATGTTGGATATGCGTGGTGCTGGTTCAGCCCCGAAGAGCCTTGACTGTAGCTACATTGTCGGGGACGCTATTTTGTCGAGTAAGCAATCCATGTAGATGAAAAAGAAAAACCGCCCAAACATCCCCGAAGGGCAGCGCCCTGCAAACCATGTCCTCTGCACCTCGATTGCAAAGCGCCTTGAAATGATGGGCTATAAGCCGTTCCGATCTGAGGCTGAGCGGTATCTCATCACCCTTCCTGATGATGGATCAAGGCCTGCGATGATAGATATCGGCAGACCTTGGAAAGGAGGACGTCTTTTCCGAAACAATGCGGTCGGCAAAGACATGGAATTGATTGAGCAGTTCGGGCAGTTTGCAAAAGCCGACTCTCTGATGAACTGCTATTTTTGGAACGTGTCGCTCACTGGATGCAAAGCCAACGTAACCACTCTTATAGCCGACGTCGAGCGCTTCAACTCCGACATAAATCAGCATTTTTCCGAATTGCGGAAGAAGCACCGCTTCGAACTATTGGTCTTGGCATTGCACTTTCGTTACGATGAGCATCAAAACGCGATTGATCTTCATGCACATTTCGTCTGCAGGGTCCCACCAGAGGCACTGTCTGCGGTACAGCTTTATATTAGGATTAATTTCTCATTGCCGTATGTCGAGTCCGCTGCAATCGAAAACGCTGAAGCGGTCCTCAACTATATGCTCTTCGGTATCTTCGACAACTGGGAGATGATCGAATGGCCTGATGAAACCTTGGCAGCGGTTTGGGAAATGACGCAGCACAAGCGTTATAGATACGTCCGAACCGGCGGAGCATTTGCCAAGTGGCGTAAAGCCGCCCGAGCAGCAAATGACAATAGTACTTCTCGTGTTGCCACTCCCTCAAAGCCCGCGTTCGTCCTACCACCGGGCCACAGCCGATTTCTAGCGAGAGTGACAGCGAAGGTTAGAGGCAGACGCGTCGCAGCACTTCTTTACGAGCGGCCACTCAACCACCAAGATTGCCCATCCCATGCACCAGCGGAGTATTCTACAGCGAGTCGCGGCACAACTCAGGAACCCTTTAAGCCTGAGACGGCGGCAAGCGGTATCCTACCGGAGCCTTCAGCCAGGAAATCCCTCTTGCTGGAGCGGGCTAGAACGGTCGCTCTGCGCTTCTGCAGCAAGATTTTTTCGAAAATGACCCAGCTGAAAACCAGGCTGGCGTTAAGGCTAAGGGAGTGAACCCCAACTTTGCTTATCGGCTGATTTTCAGTGCACGTTTCCCATCATCCCGCAATTCACCCGATGGAGAAACATGCCGATAGAGGGTCTGCCGAGAAATACCAAGCTCCCTGCACAGATCGGCCACCACGGTTCCAGCTTTTCCCATTGCCGACTCGGCGAGGCGAATCTTGGCCGGTGTCATGGTGGCTTTTCGACCCCCGATACGTCCCCGAGCGCGAGCGGATTGCAACCCTGCGATGGTTCGTTCCCGGATCAGGTCTCTTTCAAATTCGGCGAGGGTGGCGAATATTCCGAACAGCAGCTTCCCTTGCGGCGAACCTGTGTCAACAGGAGTGTCACCTGACAGAACCTTAAAACGAACGTTCCGTTTGGAAAGATCATCAACAGTGGAAACGAGATGGCGCAGATTGCGGCCAAGCCGATCCAGTTTCCACACAACCAGCGTGTCACCTTCGCGCAGCGCTTTCACGCAGGCTTCCAAACCGGGCCGATCATCCTTCTTGCCGGAAGCATGGTCAGCGTAAATATGCCTCTCGTTCACTCCGGCTTGGATCAAAGCATCCTTTTGAAGATCGAGGACCTGGCTGCCATCTGATTTGGAAACGCGGCAATAACCGATAAGCTCACCCATGTTAAAATCCTCGTCACGTAAACGACCGTTTATGAGACAAGGATGAATCGGGTTTTAATCGGCTGCAAGTCGTCATGAAACCCGTCATTTTTTCAAAGTATCGCAAAAGGGATCGCATGCGGCATCTACTACGTCGCTCTTGTTTGCAGATGCCCAGGCAGGGAGCCAACGACAACCAACTGCCTGATATCATCCCAGAAATAGTAAATACGAAGGCATCGCTTGGGATCACGCGTGTTCCCACCAAGCTTCAAGTGTTGATCCAGCAGTCTTTTTTTCCCACTAGCACCCCACTGAATAAGAAACGTGTCACCTTGTTCCTTAAGGAGATGCTCAGCTCCGCTAGACTGATTTTGGATATTCAGGTCAAGCAGCGCGTCGTCGTTTTCCTTGACGAGATCGAGGCCACCCTCAGTTTTCATTTTCCAGTATTTCGTTCCGAGATACTCGATGCATTTGTAGACGAACGGCACGTCGAGAAATTCTCCAGCTTTAGCGTCGCGAGCGGCCCTATTGCTTAGCTGAACTCTCCCCTCAAAGTGCTGGTCCGCCCACTCTTGTATATAGTCATAGCTATCGGGATAGCTCAGCTGCGGCGCAGAGTGACCAACGGGTTTGACTTTCTCGATTTCACTAATTCGATGCCGTAGCCACGATATCGTGGCTTCGTATTCGTTTGTTCGCTCGTCAGCCTCCAGGAGCGCCAACTCTCCATCGAAGACTTTTGAATCTAGACTGTCGATTTCACGTTGCTTTTCTTGTAGTTCCTGCTCTGCGAGAGCAAGAAGTGCTGGATAATCGTTATCCAGCTGCGCTTGCTCGCGTTGATATTGAAGTGCAATTTGCTTCACCTTTGTAAAGCTCGGCAGCTCTTTTTCCTCGTCAGCCGTCTGAATAGAGTTTCGCGTCGCTGTCCTAATCAACATATTGACGAAAGCTTCGGGTCCTTCGCCCTCCCAGTTTTCGATCTGTTTGGCCAGCGCCAGAGGATGCCTATAGGGATCGTCTTCGATTGTCAGGTTGGGCCGATAGGTTCGGATTGCGCGTTTGAAAACGGAAAGCGACCTGCCAAGGATGTCACTTAATCCGAACGCTTGTCGTCCGGCAATTACCACAACATGCGCCACACCGATGACGCGTTGAGCCAATTTCCGCGCATCGATAATGGCGTCTTGCAAAGAATTTTCGTTCTCATCGAGTGAGATCACGAACACTGGGTTTTTTCTGCGAGAATCTACAAGCAAGTTGACCAGATCATCCAGCTTATCATCGTCATCGACGAAGAGTGGTGTCATTGACAATGGCCGGGAGTTTCTTAAAAGGCCCGGTTCATCTGCCAATTGACGAACAATATTCGGAATTGACGGAATATAGTTCGGCTTTTCTTCTGTCGTTGCGACGATCAACCTCACACCAAACTTTGCGTTATCACCTTGACGAGCCAACGAAATTTCAGTTGTCCAGGTTCTTCCGGGTATGGTCGCGTCGGGATCATCGCAACGAACTGACCAGTACTCTCCATCTGCAAGCTCAATTTTAACTCCGGCAGCGAAGCGGCCGGGGGTCATATGTTCGAACGTTTGTCCTCCCCACGCTTCAGTTGGAAGATTACCGACCCTCGTTTGAAGCCACCGCAAGATGGTCTTCTGAGCGTAGCCAAATGCTTCGCCCTTATTGTCTCCAGCTAGGTTAGCCGTCACCGACGCAACCTGACGGATCGCTGGCAAAGTCTTCGTAAGCTGACGCTGCAGTGGCAAAAGTTGTTCGGCTATTGAAAGGGACATAAAGGCCTCGGCGAGTTACAGGGTCGCATCCGGTCAAGGTGCGCACAGCACAGGGTTGCACACAAACTTGCTTAAGCAATCAAGCTAAAGTTTTCAATTGCCGCCGATGGGAAATCGGAAAATCCTATTGATTGTGGATACTTGACTACGAGGGGCCTTGGGCTGCCAGCCATGCCTTCGTTAACACGAAGGCAGCAGGTCAAGGGGGCCTAGCCCCCTGTGAAACCCCCGACAGGAGGACAGCATGAAAACTACGTCTATTAGGATTCGCGTTGAGGATACGGAAAAAGCTAGAATTGAAGCCTTCGCTAGCCGCACGGACCGATCAATGTCGGAAATCCTACGCGATGCAGCTGCGACCGCAATTTCGGGCGATACGCCTGGGAGGAAAGAGCGAACGAGATGCGCCGCCGTCCGACGTTCTGCCAATCAGCTTCTGGCTATCCTCGCAGAGAGGCCGATCCAATTTCAAAGCTTGCAATCTGCTTTAATCGACATCCGCGCCGCCGCTCATGACTTGGTGCAATGTCGGTGATTATCAAGGGTATCCGCCTCCGCTCGTCATCCAGCATAAGCCGAACCATCCTCCACCTTAAAAATGGCGCTGAAAACGATGCCGTTGCTTTTGTGCATGGAACGCCTGCCGATATCAGGGACATGCATCGCGATGCCGTTTCCATCGGATCGAAATACGCTGTCAGACATTGGATCATTGCGCCCCACCAAATAACGAACAGGCAGCAGATGACGGAGGTGGTCGCGACCCTAGCGAAGGAATTCGCCTTTGGCCCGGACCGCGCCGTCATCGTCGAGCATCAAAAAAGGCGTGCGACGACTGATGCTGCCGATATTCATTGGCATGTTCTAGTCGGTGAAGTTGATCCAGCAACCGGCCGCATTCTCGCTACGTCTTTCGACCGAGTTAAACACGAATTCGTTGCAAGAATATCGGAATTCTCATTGGGCCACGCATTTGTTGCGGGAAAGCACGGCGAGACCGTCGTCAAAGGACTGCGCAAGAAGGGCCTACATTGCATTGCAGATCGGCTCGAAGAATTCTCCTCCTCCCGAGGCGCTGCGACAGAGGCCTTTACGCATTCAAAGCACCAGCAAATCAAACGCCTCGGGCTCGATCTACCTGCCTTGAAACAGATCATCAAACGATCAGTTGAAAGTGCCCACTGCCGCGAGGACATTGCCACTGCACTGGCGGCCGTGGGATTGGATGCCAAAGCTGGTGACAAACCCGGAACGTGGATCGTTGTTGACGCCAAGAACGGTGTCTTGCTCGGGGCCCTACATCGGCTAACCGGACAACGCAAATCCGCGATCAATGACCTAATGACAAGAACCGCGCCGCCGGAGCCCCGAGAAGAGCAAAGTGCAGTTGAAGCTTTGCCGCCGCGTAGTAAATTACCACCGGTAGATCGGCAACCGGCAGTGCCAGAAATAGATGCAATTGCGTCGGATATGGTTGATCAGCTCGCCGAGCGCGTTGCCGTTCTGGAAAACTCGGCGTTGAGAGAATTGCAACGAACGATCCCGGATTTCGAGGCTACGCTGCCAATGCGGGCGGCGAGAGAGGCAGCCCGCCACGCGGCCGACTCTCTATCTCGTGTTGTCGTGCGGCGCTCTGATCTTCACAGACAGATTGCCAACATGCCGCCAAGCCGGTGGTGGGCGCGTTTCACTGGAACGGCCGGACGACGGCGACAAAAAATTTCGGAGCTAGAAGTGGCCCTCGATGAGATCGAGACTGAGGTTCGCCGCAAAGAGATGGCAATAACCATATGTCGGCGAAGGGAATTTCGGGAGGAAAAGGCGGCAAAGGAAATCCACGCGGCAACCGTCGTTGATATAGCCCAACGCCAAAAGAAGGCGCGAGAGATTTTAGCAGTACTGGAACAGGCCAGGATCATACTGGAAGAAAAGCCGGAGTTCGTCGCCAAAGGTTTGGATTTTGTCATTTCGACGGCAAGAACTATGCTCCGAAGAAGCAACGAAATCGCCGATAATTTACTTGATCGAGACACGGCCAGAAATATCAATCGATAAAATTTCTGTTGACTTATCTGGCCCTAAAGATGGGAGCCCCTAACATTTCGACCAAATTCACTACCCCAATCCCCTAACGCATAGGGGACTTCGTTAGTGCGCGTTTGCACCATCGTCGTGACGGCCGGTTCTCGCTCTGGTTAGGAACTACAGGAATTCAGACTGCCTCACCTGAATCGGCTCCATGAATTTTTCAAGTTCCTGCTGTTGTTCGACGAGGAAGGGGGAGCCCTTTACCTGATCGTGCAAATTTAGGAGCCGCTTTTCAGCCCGTGCGAGGATATTGGTGTAGAGCATGGGCAAAATTCTTACCGAGCTGCCCTGTGTTGTCGCTTCATTCTCACCGGGCTCAATAAGGTCTCCGAGCACAAAACCGTCGACACGCGCGTGGTCGTGGAGAACCCCACGGCTCCGCAATTCTTTCACGTATTTCCAGACTTGATTTTTTTCTCGGCTTCCCAAGGGTAGGCCCGTCGTTTTCAGATCGATGATCACGACGTGCTCGACGCCATCCTGTTCAAAATTGTCATCATAGGAAGGTCGGCCATAAAACCCTACGCTTGCATCGGGCAGCGCAACAAAGTCAGGTCGGTTCCGACTCCCCTTCCCTGATGCATCCTTGAATATAGTTTGGATGACCTTTGTCATCCCGACGTTGGATGTGAACTCGATTGATTCGAATTGTGGTCCAAACATCCAAAGTCCTCTTTCAAAAAGAGGCTGAAGCTCATGCACCTCGTCTACGCCGACCTGCTTTGTTTTGAAGCGAAGCTCGCCGATCAGCTTCAATCGGTTTTGGATTTCGTCCAGAACGACTTTTGCCATTCCAACCGTCCACTGACTTAGTATCTCATGGAGCTTGTCGTAATCCGTGGGTTCACAATTGTGCAGCAGTTCCAACAACCCATATCGTGTTTGCGATTGCTCAAGTTTGGTAAGAATGCCCGTCAATTGCGACACCTCCGCCTCACCAAGTCCCGGGCATTTTTCAACGACCTCGTCAATAAATTTCGATACGCGCTCTTTACTGACTGGTGAAAGCCGATTGATCGCGTTTCCATGTCGCTCGATCACGGCATCCTTGGTCTGCTCTCTTTCAGCCTTGCCATGATCATGGATCATCTGCCGAATTCGATCCTGAATAACGGTCCTTGTGGCTTCCCAAGCCTCGCTCTGGTCCTTGAATCCGCTCCAGTCCTCAAGAACGGCATCCTGCTCGTTAAGGAAGTCTGCTTGCACAATAAAAGTAAAACGTTTCGCCTCGGATGAACGACCATCGAGAACACGGGTGTAATCGCTGCTGCTCCACTTGCAATTTCCAACTGCTCGATTCTGGACCCACCACGCAATGCCATGCTGCTTAGTGCTCTTGTCGGATTTCTTCACATCGATATGCAGGATTTTTGCTTGCCCGTAGCCTGGAACATCGACTGTCGCTTCGGAAAGTAGTTTTGGAATATCGCTGAATGAAATCTGCTGCCTATTTATGCTGACCTTGAAACCCGGATTTGTCAGAAAACGGCTGCCTATGATTTCCCGGGCCTTCTCTTCAGATAAGCCGATAGCCCGTACTGGCCCGTAACCCTCAATTGTGGTCCCGTGACCGACGACACCAGTTTCGATGAACAATAGTTCGTCCAAAACCAAAGGATCAGTTGCCGTTCGGTACACACGACAGGAAAACTCCTGTCCGGCTTTTCGAGATGTAATTATGTATTCTGACGACAAGCAAAAGCTAGCGAAACGACCTTTGCCGTTTTTCCCAAAAACTGGGCGTGGCGGGCCGTTGACGTCGTCAGGCGATTCAGTATTTTTGCCACCATGGGCTATGCGATTATAGGCAAACGTTTTCCAGATGTGCCTAAATTCGTCTCGCGTCATCCCGTGGCCGTTGTCCGCGATCTTAAAATTCTGCGCCTGGACAACGTTAGGCCAAGTGATTTTCACATCCGTCGAATAAGCATCCCAACAGTTTGCAACAAGCTCAACGATTGCAATGGCTGGATCGGTGATTATGGCTCCCGCGTAAGTTTCAAGAAACCGCTCATCGTAATAGAAAGGTTGTTGCTCCAATTTACGTCCCCCGCAAATTTGCTGGATGCTACACAGCGTGGGACCGGCGAGCAACACGCAATCGAACCACGTAGGATAAGCGATGATTGACAGCGCACCAGGCCGCTTCAAATTGGCCAGCTGGCCCAGAAATCGGTATAGGGTCGGTATAGATTTGAATTTCAGTTTATACCAACGACCTAATTGTGGCTTAAGTCATTGAAAGAAATGGTACGGTTGGGGGGTCTCGAACCTCCGACCTCAGGTGCCACAAACCTGCGCTCTAACCAACTGAGCTACAACCGCACATGCCGCGCATCGGCGCGACGTGGGTGAAATACGGGGAGTTCATATTTTTTTCAAGTCCTATCTCGGCTAATCGACAAAAAGTCGCCAGCGGCGTCCACAGGCGCCTCGGCAATGGGAAGAATGCCGCCGATTGGCCCGGACTGGAGCGAGACAAATTGCGGACGGCGTGTGTCTCTTCATCGTCGGGGGAGCGGAAATACGGCATTTCGGCGCCAAGATGGTGGATGACGCAGGGGTGGCGATTGAAAAGTCGGCGCTCGTCGATATGCTTGGAATATCCATGTCGTCTCGGCCTCCGGTCGCGTTCGGCCGGAATTTGGACATGGGCGATCGTTGTGCGTGACCGGTGAATTCCAAGATCTGCGTCACGAAGGTAGCAGAGCCGCCGACCAAGCGTCCGTTAACCCTCTCCGGCGAAAGCATCGGCTGTTGCTGGACCGGACGAGACGGCACCTATATTAATAAATTGTTAATGCGAGAAGGCCATCGGCTCGAACATCAGGTTGGAAAATGCCGGCAGTACAGTATCCGTTCATCGACATTGCCGTGCATCCGCGCATTCGCGACCGGTTTGCGCGCGGCGAGGCGATGGCGCTGTTTTCCGTCGGGCTCGACCGCGTGCTCTGGGCCAATGGTGCGGGCGCCGATCTCTTCGGTTATGCCGCCATCTACGATTTCCTCGACCAGGGTGCCCGGCCCGGCGATGTTTCCTTTCGCCAGATTTCGGCCACCGCCCACCAGCTCCATGCCGTCGGCGAGACGCGCGGCTTCCTGATCCGCGTCGCCTCCGGCTTCCAGCGCATCGTCGCCAATGCCAGCGTCGAGATGATCCGCACGCCGGCCGGCGAGGACGCCATCCTGTTCTCCTGCCCGATCTCCGCCAAGCCGCTTGAGACGAACGAGCGCGCCCAGCGCATGCTCGACGGCTTCGACGATCCGGACACGCATATCGCCGTCATCGGCCGCGACGGCGAGATCATTGCCGCCTCCCCCGGCTTCCGGGCGCTCGGCATCACCACGGAGACGGCCGGCATGCTGGTCACCATGGCAGGCACCCAGCCGGAACGCCTGATCAAGCGCCCGATCCGCACAGGTCAGGGCTTTCTGCCCGCGGCGATCGGTCGGCTGTCCGACACGCCTGCCCTCAATCTCCTTTTCGTCGTCGAAATGGTCATCGGCCATCTCGATCCAGTCGAAACCGCACCGGCCGCATTGGCGGTTCAAGCGCCTGCTTCGGACGTCATTACGCCCGCGGCGGTCGAGCTGGTGTCAGGCGCGGTGGCTCCCGAAGCGCATGCTGTGGTGGATGAACATCCCGCGGACGCCGGCACTGAAGGATTGGCCTTGGAGTCGGCCGAACGTCCGAAAGCGACGGAAGCCGAAGAAGCCAAGCCGCTCGCCGATGAAACAGTGGGCAGCGAAATCGCTGCGAATGAAGCCGTCGATAAGCTTTCGGGGGAAGCCCCAGTCCAAGCCGCTGCTGACAGCCAACAGGAAGCAGATGCATTGCTCTGCGAGCCTGAGCGGGACGACGTTTCGCCCACGCCGGCAATAGAGGAGACCGCAAGCGAGGCTCCGGCGCCTGAAGAGCCCGGCTTTGCGGCAGCAATCGACGCCGTTGCCGAGATCGAGGATGTCGAGGAGGCGCCCGAGGAGATCGCCGATATCGAGGCAGCTCCGGACGTCGTCGACAGCGAAGCCGAACATCAGCCTGCAGAGGTCGGTGAGCACATTCCCGACGGGGATAGTGACGTCGCGGCTGGTGGTGGAGATCACCCTTCCGAGCCGACCGATCCCGCCGGGCCTGCTATCGAGCATGTCATCAGCGAGCCCGTCGCCGAAGGCGACGAGACATCGGCAACGAGCGACATTTTAGTGGACAAAGCGGGCGTTGCGGAACAGCCAGGGTCGGAAGAGGCCCGGATTGCGGCCGACGACGCCGCGACTGCGGTGTTGATGACCGATGCAGACACGGAAGATCATGCAGGCGACGAGCCGGCTGCCGTCGAGGCAACGAGCGAGCCTGTCGAGGCAGCGGCAGCTGTTTCCGGCACGGAGCAGGACGCTGCCGGTGACGTTGTCGCCACGCCCGAACAGCCGCAACCTTTCGTGTTCAATCGCCATGGCCGCGCGACGCGCTTCGTCTGGAAGATCGACGCAGAAGGTCGGTTCAGCGAGATTTCGCGTGAGTTCGCCGAAGCCGTCGGCCCGCATGCCAAGGCCATAACCGGCGTTGCTTTTGTCGATATCGCAGCGCTGTTCAACCTCGATCCCGACGGCAAGATCGCCGAGCTGCTGGCCCGTCGCGACACCTGGTCCGGGCGGACGATCCATTGGCCGGTGGAGGGCACGACGCTGACCGTGCCGGTGGATCTTGCCGCTCTACCGACCTATACGCGCAATCGCGAGTTTGACGGATTCCGAGGCTTCGGCGTCGTACGCCTGTCGGATGCGGCAGAAGACCCGCGCGAAACAGGCCTCACGCTTGGCGACCGACCCGCCGTCGACGGCGAACCGGAGGATTTGGCGGAAGTCGTTCCGACGACGTCGGAAAGCGAGGATCGACAGGAAGAGGCGCTGGTCGTCGACCAAGCAACCGCCGAGGAAGACCTGTCCGGTTCTGACGCCGTAGCGCCGTCCGAAGAGCATGTGACCGCACCCTCGCAGGGACAGACGGAGCAGATCTTCGAACCCAACGAGCCTGAGCTGCCGTTCCATGTGGAGCGGCCGGCGCTGCAGATCGCGGAGACGCCGAACCGGCGGCTTTCGGACAAGGTGATTCAGCTGCATGAGCGTCGGCTGACCGTCAGCGAAGGCCTGTCGTTGGCCGAACAGGCTGCCTTTCGAGAAATCGCCAAGCAACTCGAACCATTCGGCAAGCGCGGCGAGCCGCCGGAGCAGACGACGGAAGACGCGGTTCAAGATCCGGGTGCACAAACGGAAACGCCCGAGGGAGAACCTACGGCCTCGACATTGCCGCCGGCTGCCGCCAACGACGACAAGGAGGGCGCAGCGTCGCTCGAGCATGCCGGAGCCGACGAAAGCACGGATCTGCCGGAAACCGACTTCAATGCGCTCGACGTGCTCAACACGGCCATCCCGCCGCGGGTTAAGATGACGGATGGTCTTTCGGCTTCCATTGTCGACCAGCTCCCCGTTGCGATCCTTATCCATGCCGGCGACACGCTGATTCACGCCAATTCCGAGTTCATGCGGCTGACGGGCTATGCCTCGCTGGAGGAAGTCGAAGGCGTCGGCGGCCTCGATGCCTTGCTGCAGCGCCAGGATCTGGAAGACAAGACCGAGCGTTCGGGCGTGATGGTGGTGGTCAGGGCCGACGACGTACTGGTACCGGTAACGGCGCGTCTGCAGTCCATCCGCTGGGAAGACACGAGCGCCCTGATGCTGGCACTGATGCCTGTGGACAAGGACGGCGATGCCCTGGTGACCGCAAGGTCGGACAGTCGCGACGAAGCGCGCCCGGAACGCATGCTGGAAAAGGTCGCCAAGCTGCAGGTCGAGGTCGAAGAGCTGCAATCGATCCTCGAGACGGCGACCGATGGGGTTGCGATCATCGGGCCGGAAGGCGACATTCGCTCGATGAACCGTTCGGCCAGCGCGCTCTTCAATTACGACGAGCAGGAAACCCGCGGCAAGCCGTTCGTCATGTTGTTTGCCCATGAGAGCCAGAAGGCTGTGCTCGACTACCTGAGCGGCCTCACCGGCAATGGCGTCGCCAGCGTCCTGAACGACGGACGCGAAGTGATCGGTCGCGAGGCTTCGGGTGGTTTCGTGCCGCTGTTCATGACCATGGGCGTGCTGACCTCGTCGAACGGCTACTGCGCCGTCATCCGCGACATCACGCAGTGGAAGCGCACCGAGGAAGAGTTGCGCAACGCCAAGCGTGCGGCCGAGACGGCCAATGCGCACAAGAGCGATTTCCTCGCCCGGGTCAGTCACGAAATCCGCACGCCGCTCAATGCTATCATCGGCTTCTCCGACATGATGGCGAGCGAACGGCTGGGGCCGATGGGCCATGCCCGCTATGTCGAATATGCGGGCGACATCGGCCGGTCTGGCCGGCACGTGCTCGACATCGTCAACGACCTCCTCGATATCTCGAAGATCGAAGCCGGCGAGATGGAGCTGGAATTCGGCGCCGTCGGCCTCAACGAGGCAATTGCCGAAGCCGTTTCGATCGTCCAGCCACAGGCCAACGGCCAGCGTGTCATCATCCGCACCGGCCTTTCCCAATCCGTGCCGAACGTCGTCGCAGACCTGAGGTCGATCAAGCAGATCGCCTTGAATATCCTGTCGAATGCGATCCGCTTCACGCCGTCGGGAGGGCAGATCGTGGTGTCGACATCCTACGAGGGCAATGGCAGCGTCGTGCTGCGCATCCGCGATACCGGCATCGGCATGACCCGCACGGAGCTGGAACAGGCCATGAAGCCGTTCCGCCAGGTTGCCACCAACGCCCGCCAGCGCGGCGACGGCACCGGCCTCGGACTGCCGCTGACCAAGGCGATGGTCGACGCCAACAGGGCGCTGTTTGCCATCCACTCGGCACCCAACGAGGGAACGCTGGTCGAGGTGACCTTCCCCTCGCCCCGGGTTTTGGCGGATTAAATCAAACCTTGAGAACGCAAAAAAGGGCGGCCAATGGCCGCCCGAAGTCATGCTGTTGAACTAGGATAGACCATCGGTTGGGGAGTTTCCGTCTGGTCGTACATTACGAAACGTGCACGTAGGCGCGAACGCAACTTTTGATACCTTGGACTCTAGAAGTTAACGGAAGCCTAAAAGCCGAGGCAATCTCTACCCTGCCGGGAATGACGGCCGGGTCGGTCAATTCTTTAATACATTCAATCCGGCATAAAGTTCGAGGGCTTCGGGATTGGCCAGTGCCTCCTTGTTGCGGACCGCGCGGCCATGCACGACCTCGCGCACCGCCAGCTCGACAATCTTCCCGGACTTGGTGCGCGGGATGTCGGCGACGGCGATGATTTTGGCCGGTACGTGGCGTGGTGTGGCGCCGCTTCTGATCCGGGATTTGATCGATTGGATGAGTTCCTCGGTCAAATCCTGTCCCGGAGCCAGGCGCACGAACAACACGACGCGCACGTCGTCCTCCCACTCCTGGCCGATGCACAGAGCTTCGGCAATCTCAGCCATCTGCTCCACCTGGTTGTAGATCTCGGCCGTGCCGATGCGGACGCCGCCAGGGTTGAGGGTGGCGTCGGATCGGCCGTGGATGACGAGGCCGCCGTGCTCTGTCCATTCCGCGAAATCGCCATGGCACCAGACATTGTCGAAACGCTCGAAATAGGCGGCGCGATACTTGACGCGGCCTGGATCGTTCCAGAACATCACCGGCATTGATGGAAAAGCTTTCGTGCAGACAAGCTCGCCTTTTTCGCCGCGCACGGGCACACCCTCCTCATTCCACACATCGACCGCCAGCCCCAGACCCGGGCCCTGGATTTCGCCGCGCCACACCGGCTGCAGCGGATTGCCGAGCACGAAGCAGGAGACGATGTCGGTGCCGCCGGAAATCGACGCCAGCTGGACATCGGCCTTGATGCCCTCGTAGACGAAGGAAAAGCCCTCGGGCGACAAGGGCGAACCGGTCGAGGTGATGAGCCGCAGCTTCGACAGGTCGTGCGTCATTGCCGGCACCAGCCCGCTCTTGCGAACGGCGTCGAGATATTTCGCGGAGGTGCCGAAGATCGCGAATTGCTCTTCGGCGGCGTAGTCGAACAAGACATTGCCGTCTGGGGCAAAGGGTGAGCCGTCATAGAGGCAGAGCGTTGCCCCGGCGACAAGGCCTGCCGTGAGCCAGTTCCACATCATCCAGCCGCAGGTGGTGAAATAGAAGACCCTGTCGCCGGGAACGACGCCGCAGTGCAGGCGGTGCTCCTTGACCAGTTGAAGCAGCGTGCCGCCTGTGGAATGGACGATGCATTTCGGCACGCCCGTGGTGCCTGACGAGAACAGGATGAACAGCGGATGGGCAAAAGGTAGCGCCACATAATCCACCTCCCGCGGCGTGAACGGCGACAGGAAGGCCTCCCACGTCGTCGCTCCCGCAACCATCGCTGCGACGCCGGCCGCATCGCCTGCATAGCCGACAATCAGCGCCGGCACGCCGAGCCGTTTGGTGACGACGCCAATCTTCCCGGCGATGTCCTGGCGCTTTCCGTTGTACCAGTAGCTGTCGCAGGCGATGAAAAGCTTCGGCTCGATCTGGCCGAACCGATCCATGACGCCCTGCTCGCCAAAATCGGGAGAGCAAGAGGACCAGATGGCCCCGATCGAAGCGGCGGCCAGCATGCAGGCGATGGTTTCCGGCACGTTCGGCATCATCGCCGCGATGCGATCGCCCTTGGCGATGCCCATCGCGCGGTAGGCCTGTTGCAGGCGCGACACCTCGTCCCTCAGTCGGTCCCAGGACCAGCGGTCTCTCACCTTGTCTTCGCCGCGAAAAATGAGCGCGTCGGAGGCCCCGCGTCTGCTCAGGAGGTTCTCAGCAAAGTTCAGCTCCGCCTCCGGGAAGAAGCGGGCTTCAAGCATATCGTCGCCATCGACCAGAGCCCGCGCACCGCGACTGCCCTTGACGCCACAGAAATCCCAAACGGCGGTCCAGAAGTGCGCGCGCTCGGCGATTGACCAGGCATGCAGCGTCGGAAAGTCGGAGAGCGAGACGCCATAGGCGCTGCTGCAATATTGCATGAAGGAAGACATCGGCGTCTGCAGGCGGTCGGCCTCCGACAGCTCCCACAAGGGACGTTCGTCCAGCATTCGGCTCCCCTTTTCATTCAAGATCGGCATTGCGCCTATCAGTATAAAGATCGCGGGATCACACTGTGGTCCGGTTGCGACGTTTGCATATGCTCACCAATTCCTATATCCGCCAAACGCAGGCAAAATCATGCACAACGGTTCGAGAGTTTCTGTATCACCATGACGGCGTCAGGTAATAAAGGTTGGCGGCGTGCGCTGCATTCGACGAGACGCTGGTTGCCGTCTGTCGCGCGGACGGTGGGCATCACACTTCTGACACTCGTGATCATTTCCGTGGTGTTTCGCGCAACTGCGCCCTTCCTGATCTCCATCGGCATCGTCCGCACAGGCATAGAGGATGCCCTGTCGCGATGGACCGGGTACCGCGCGGAGATCCAGGGGGCACCCGCGATCGACTTCTGGCCAACGCCACGCGTCACGCTCAACCAGGTGACGATCCGCGAGCGGAAGGCGGACGGCAAGGTGATCGGCCATGTCGAAAGCCTCTCCGCCGATTTCTCCCTGCTGGCCGCCCTGCGCGGACGGGCGGACTTCCACGAGTTTCATTTTCTTCGGCCGGTCATCTACGTCAGGCGCGACGACACGGGGCTGATCGACTGGACCAATGCCGGACTGCTCGGCCGCGCCATCGATCGGATCGAAAAGTCGCCGATTGGCAGTCCTGTCATCAGTTCGTCGCAGGATGCCAAGATCGGCGGCGTCACGGTCGAAGACGGCACGGTCGAAATGACCGATGACAAAAGCGGCCGGTTGTTTCGCCTCGACGGCGTTAACGCCGACATCTCCTGGCCGCGGCTCTCCAAGCCGATGTCGGCCGTTTTGCTCGCGCGGCTGAACGGTCAGGATATCAAGGTCGACTTCTCCTCCGAGCAGCCGCTAT
>Ga0070670_100002114_pt1 | contig 16307 bp, 16 predicted proteins | sample KBSS63metaG_FD_64665 | JGI IMG/M metagenome (GOLD analysis project Ga0070670, IMG submission 64665) | Switchgrass rhizosphere microbial communities from Kellogg Biological Station, Michigan, USA - KBS S6-3 metaG | ecosystem: Host-associated > Plants > Roots > Rhizosphere > Soil ... | reverse complement strand
AGCGAGGCGCATATCTACAGCCTCGCCGGTCAGAAGCTATCGACAGTCGCCCTGCCAGGCCTTGGAAGCGTCAGCGGCTTCGACGGCGAGAGCGACGATCCGGAGACCTTCTTCGCGTTCACCAGCTACAATCGCCCGACGACAATCTATCGTCTTGACGCCTCGACCGGCCAGTCGAGTGAATGGGCGGTGCCAAAGCTGACGTTCGATCCGAACACGATCTCGGTCGAGCAGCGATTCTTCACGTCTAAGGACGGAACGCGAGTTCCGATGTTCGTCGTCCGGCGGAAGGACGTCACGGGACCGGCTCCGACGCAGCTCTACGCTTACGGTGGATTCAACATTGCGATGACTCCGGGGTTCAGTCCGTCGAAGATCGCCTGGGTGGAACGGGGCGGCGTCTACGTTGTCGCAAGCATCCGCGGCGGATCGGAATATGGCAATGCGTGGCATGACGCCGGCCGTCTCGCCAAGAAGCAGAACGTGTTCGACGATTTCATCGCCGCCGGGGAATACTTGAAGGCGAACGGCCTCACCTCACCTCACGGGCTCGCCATCCAGGGCGGCTCCAACGGCGGTCTCTTGATCGGAGCGGTGCTGAACCAGCGGCCCGATTTGTTCGATGCAGCGAACCCTCAGGTCGGCGTCATGGACATGCTACGCTTCGATCGTTTCACGGCCGGGCGCTATTGGGTCGACGACTACGGCTATCCGAACAAGGAGGACGATTTCCGGACGCTCCTCGCCTACTCACCGTATCACAACATCAAGGCCGGCGTTCATTACCCGCCTGTCCTTGTGACGACTGCCGATACGGATGACCGCGTCGTTCCGGGCCACAGCTTCAAATATATGTCCGCGCTTCAGGCCGCCGATCCGAACGGCAATCCGCACCTAATCCGCATCGAGACCCGCGCGGGCCATGGTTCGGGCAAGCCGGTCGCGAAGATCATAGAGGAAGCTTCGGACGTCACCGCCTTCTTCGCCCACTTCACCGGGCTGAAGGTCGATAGAGCGAATTAGGCGGTCGGGCGTTCGCCGATCACCGGGGACGCTTTTCGAGGTAAAGATAGTAAGGGTCAAAATCGCCGACGAACTTCAGTCCCGGCAGATCGAGTATCCGGGCACGGCGATTTTCGACCTCGATCAGCTTGCGTTTCCGCAGCTCCTGAAGCGTGCGGTTCACGTGCACGGCCGTCAGGCCAAGGCATTCGCCTAGCTCTTGTTGGGTTAGCGGGAATTCGTAGCTGTCGTTCTCGACCAAGCCGCTGATCTGCAGGCGTTCGCGGATCTCGCAGAACAGATGCGCCATCCGGCCCAAGGCGGACCGCCTTCCGAGCGAGACGGTCCACTCGCGATGAATGGCCGCATCGATGTTGGTCATAAGCCAGTAAAGCCGGCCCAGATGAGGAAAGCGGTCGATCGTGGCACGGACCCGCTCGTGCGGCACGATGGCGACACGGCAGGGCGTGATCGTTGCGATATTGTGATCGAGCTTTTTCAGCGTGAATGCGTGGATGTCCGTGAAGTCGCCCGAAAACTGAAGCTCGCTGATCTGCCGTCCGCCGTCGGACAGATCCTTCGTACGGGCCATCCAACCGTCGAGGAGCAGGATGGACTCATTGAGCTCTTGGCCGCGCCGGATCACGACCTTGTCGGGTCGGTACTCACGAACTTCGCTTACTAAGGCCCGGATCGCGGACTCTTCTTCCGGGCTGACGTCATCGCGGATGCGCAACTTCTTTAGATGGGCCTCGATCATCTACGTCGCTTCTCCTGCAATCATCCACTCCGCGCATCGATACGAATTGGCGCAGCCGAAGGGGCCGTTGTTAGTGCGTGGTCCGAACCGTGCTCTAACTCAGGTTACGCCAAAACGTTCGAAGCTGAGAGCAGGCTGTTACGCCTCATCGAAGAAATACGACCTTCTATCCTTTGTTAGTGCAGTTTCGTTCCCGGCCCGCCTAAGCCCCCGGGCGTCCGGGGGAGTATTCATGTCGGGCTGTGTGTTGCGTTTTTCGAGTTGCGTTTTCGCGCGTTCCGGTCGGGGTGGGGCGTGATCGGACGCGCTCTGCTTGCCCATCTCTCGAGCATTGGTGACCTGTCGCAAGAGGATCGTGAGGCGGTCCTTTCGATCCAGGGTGAAGTGCGCACCTTGAAGCGGCACGAAGACGTCGTGAAGGCCGGCGAGAAACCGACTGCGTCGGTATTGCTCCTGCGCGGCTTCCTGCAGCGATACGTCAGCCGCCGCGATGGCTCGCGTCAGATTCACGCCTTTTACATACCCAGCGATGCGCCCTCCCTCGAGAGCCTCCAGCTGGACGTCATGGACAACAGCCTTTGCGCGATCGTCGAAAGCTCGGTCGGAATCGTGCCCCACTGCGAACTGCACGAACTGATGCGCGGAAGGCCGCATCTGCTTCGGCTCATTTGGCGCTCCAGCCTCATCCAGGCGGCGATGTTCCGCGAATGGCTGATGCGTAACAGCCAGCTGCCCGCAGACGCGGCAATGGCCCATCTGTTCTGCGAGATATTTCTTCGATCGAAAACCGCGGGACTGGTCGAAGGCGACAGTTGTGAAATGCCCGTGACTCAAGAAATGCTTGCGGATGCGCTTGGTCTTACCGGCGTCCATGTGAACCGCACGCTGCAAACGCTTCGGGACACCGGGATTGTAGATCACAAAGGTGGCAGGCTGTTCGTCCCCAACTTTCGGCGGCTCGCCGCATACGCCGATTTCGACGCTGCCTACCTCCACCTCCGCCCTGAGGTTTGTTTACCTAGCTGAACGGGAGGCGACGGCGCCGTTCAGAACTGGTGCAGTGGCGCAACCGTAGGAAGCCTGTGAGCTTGACGCGCGTTCATGCCGTGCAAGCGGGGATGAGTAAGGAGTGTGGCCATGAAGGCTCTTAGTATGATTCTTGCCGGCGGCGTTGGGCTTGCAGCGCTGGCGACTGCGGCCCCCGCGGCCGCCCAGTACTACCCCGGCAACCCGGGCTACGGCTACAACAACGGTAATGTCGTCGGGCAGGTGCTCGGACAGATACTTGGTTACGGCCAGTATCCGTACGGTAACTCTGGCTACAACCAATACGGTAACCAGAGCATGGCGGTCGATCAGTGCGCCCGTGCTGTGGAGGCCCGTATCGGCGGATATCAGGGCGGCTATTACGGCTACGGTAACGCACCTTACGGCGGCCGATATGGCGGCCAGTATGCCTACAATGGCTACCAGGGTGGCGGAGCGCGCGTGCTTGGCGTGACCCGCGTCGAGGGCAAGTCCTACGGTCTCAAGGTTCGCGGTGTCGCGAGCTCCGGCTATCAGGGCTATAACGGCTATGGCCGCCAGGGCTACGGCGATTACGGCTACAACGCTGGTGCCGACCTCAGCTGGAGCTGCGAAGTTCGCCGCGACGGTCGCATCCGCGACATTAACGTGAACCGTCGTACGACTGCCTACTACAGAGGCTACTAAGCAGACAGCTTTGTAACTGCGTAAGGATGCGCCGGGGTCGAAAGACTCCGGCGCATTTCCTTTAGGCCTCAGGCGTTGATTCGAAGAGTGTTGGCATATTCCTCGAGCTGGCCCGCGACCGTGCCCCAGCCGTCATGGAAGCCCATTTGTTCGTGTGCTGCTTTGTCCTTGGCGTCCTTGTGCAGGGCGACGGCCCGGTAGGCAGTCTTCCCGTCGCCGGCGTCCTCGAAGGTGACGATCGCGGTCATCGGAAAGGATTCGCAGCCTTCGCCCGCTTCGTTGGGCCGGTAACCGGGCCCGAGCGCGCTGGTCCACGTCAGCTTCTTGTTCTCGACCGCTTCCAGAACGCAGCCGGCAGTGCCGTGGCCGGTATCGAACCCGTCCGGACCTACCATGCGAATCCGGAAGATGCCGCCGGGACGAAGGTCGAGCTCGCACTCTGTGATCTGGTATGGCTTGGGTGCGAACCACTGCTTCAAATGCTCGGGATCGGTGTACGCCGCCCACACCAACTCTACCGGTGCGTCGAGCGTCCGTTCCAGGACCAGATCGTTTTCATTGGTCACTGCGTTGCTCCATCGTTCTTCAGGGTTGAAAGATAGGTTTCGAACCGGTCGAGCTGAGCTTCCCATTCGGCCCGTCGATCGGCGATCCAGGCTTGGGCGATTTCGAGCGTATTGGGATCGAGCTGAACGGTGCGCACACGGCCCTTCTTTTCCGACCGGACCAGCCCGCTCTCTTCGAGCGCTTTTAGGTGCTGCATTACGGCCGGAAGGCTTATCGGAAGCGGTCGTGCAAGCTCCGACACGGAAGCCGGCCCACGGCTCAGACGCGATAGCATTCCCCGCCGGACGGGGTCAGCCAGCGCCTGGAAGGTTTTGTCGAGGGCGGTCGAATCGTTAAGCACATGCTTAAGTATCCTGTCCGCGCTTCGAGATCAAGACACTTAAGGAGGCGCTTAACTTTACTCTTTGCGGCCCGCTCTCTATCGGCTCGCCATGACGGTCCAGCCCACTGAATCCATCCTCATCGTCGATTTCGGCAGCCAGGTGACGCAGCTTATCGCTCGTCGCATCCGCGAAGCCGGCGTCTATTCCGAGATCGCACCATTCAACGCGGCGGAAGAAGCCTTTCACCGACTGAACCCGAAAGGGATTATCTTCTCCGGCGGGCCTGCCTCGGTCATCGACGCCGAGAGCCCGCGAGCGCCGCAAGTGATGTTCGACAGCGGGCTGCCGTTGCTCGCCATTTGCTACGGCCAGCAGACGTTGCACCAGCAGCTTGGCGGCAAGGTCGTCACTTCCGATAAGAAAGAGTTCGGGCGGGCCTTCATCGAGATCGTCTCGCCGTCGACCTTGTTCGACGGGCTTTGGCAGGTCGGCGAGAAGCATCAGGTGTGGATGAGCCACGGCGACCGGGTCGAAAGCCTCGCCCCCGACTTCGAGGTCGTTGCGCGCTCCGAGGGTGCACCATTCGCCATCGCTACGAATGAGTCCGAGAAGCGCTACAGCCTGATGTTCCATCCCGAAGTCGTGCACACGCCCGACGGCGGGAAGCTTCTCGCCAACTTCGTCCGGCATGTCTGCGGCTGCGCGGGCGATTGGACCATGGCGAGCTTCCGTGACGCGAAGATCGCCGACATCCGCGAACAGGTAGGCAGCGGCCGCGTCATATGCGGCCTATCGGGCGGCGTCGACAGTGCCGTGGCGGCCGTGCTCATTCACGAAGCGATCGGCGAGCAGCTGACCTGCGTATTCGTCGATCATGGACTGATGAGGGCAGGGGAGGCCGAGCAGGTCGTCTCGCTCTTCCGCAACAGTTACAACATCCCGCTCGTTCACGTGGACGCCGGCCGCGATTTCCTCGGCGGACTCGATGGCGTCACGGACCCTGAGAAGAAGCGCAAGTTCATCGGCGCGGAATTCATCAACGTGTTCGAGGCCGAGGCGAAGAAGATCGGTGGGGCCGACTTCCTTGCGCAGGGCACACTCTATCCTGACGTGATCGAAAGCGTCAGTTTCACCGGCGGACCGTCGGTGACGATCAAGAGCCATCACAATGTCGGTGGCCTTCCCCAGCGGATGAACATGAAGCTTGTCGAGCCGCTCCGCGAGCTGTTCAAGGATGAGGTCCGCGAGCTCGGCCGCGAGCTTGGCCTGCCCGACGCCTTCGTTGGTCGCCATCCCTTCCCTGGCCCGGGCCTTGCCATCCGTATCCCCGGCGAGGTCACCAAGGAGAAGTGCGACATCCTTCGCAAGGCCGACACCATCTACCTCGAAGAGATCCGCAACGCGGGGCTCTACGACGCCATCTGGCAGGCCTTCGCCGTACTCCTGCCCGTGCGCACGGTTGGGGTGATGGGCGACTTCCGCACCTACGATCATGTCTGCGCTTTGCGGGCCGTCACGTCGGTCGACGGAATGACCGCCGATATCTACCCGTTCGATGCAGCCTTCCTGAGCCGCGTGGCGACACGGATCGTCAACGAAGTGCAGGGCATCAACCGCGTCGTCTACGACTATACGTCGAAGCCACCCGGCACGATCGAATGGGAGTGAGATGCACCGCTCGCGCATCAACGGCATCCTGATTGACTGCAACGTCGACGACATCGAAGCGGCGGCGCAATTCTGGGCGGAGACACTTGGCCGTCCCGTCGATCCTGACCATCCGGGCACGAGAGGCAATTACGTCATGCTCGAAACGCCTCCGGGCGAGATCAGCGTTCAGATCCAGCGTGTCGATCACGAAAGCCGCATCCATCTGGACATCGAGACGGACGACATTCCCGCGGAAGTCGCCCGGCTCGGAAAGCTTGGTGCCACCGTCGACACGCGAATGGAGCGCTGGGTGGTCATGAGGGCGCCGAGCGGCCAGCGCTTCTGCGTCGTTCGCGTGCAGCGCGACGGTTTCGACGAGAACGCCACGAGCTGGGCCTAACGCCCTCCGGCGGCAACGAGGGCCGGATGGCTCCGGCCCCCTATATACTGACCGCCTTGAGATCAGGCGCCCGTCGGCTCCTCCAGGTGGATCTCGACCTTTTCCTGTGCCGTCCGACCTTCCGCCCGGGCGAAGTCAAGGATGTCGCGGTTGATCAGCTGCGGATGCGTCGAATGGCAACCATGCGGAAGATCTTTGTATGTCTTCAGCGTGCCATTCTTCAGCAGCTTCGCCGTTAGCGGTCCGGCGTCCGCGTAGGGCACGATCTGGTCGTCCTCGCTATGGATCACCAGCACAGGCACGTCGATTGACTTCAGGTCCTCGGTGAAGTCGGTTTCGGAGAAGGCTTTGATGCACTCGTACCCAGCTTTGACGCTGCCCATCATGCCCTGCCGCCACCAATTGTGGATGAGACCTTCCGAAACCACCGCGCCGGGTCGGTTGAAGCCGTAGAACGGGCCCGTCGGAGTATCGAGGTAGAGCTGGGCGCGGTTGGCGGCCAGCGCGGCGCGGTAGCCGTCGAATACCTCGATCGGAGTTCCACCCGGATTGGAGTCCTTCTTGACCATCACCGGCGGCACGGCATCGAGAAGGACAGCCTTCGCCACCCTCCCTTTGCCATGCTGGGCGACGTAGCGCGTGACCTCCCCGCCGCCGGTCGAATGGCCGACGTGGATAGCATTGGTGAGACCGAGCGCAGTCACCAGCTGATCGACGTCGGATGCATAGGTATCCATCTCGTTCCCGGTGTCGGTCTGGGTCGAGCGGCCGTGACCACGCCGGTCGTGCGCAACGACCCTGAATCCTTCGCCGAGGAAGAACATCATCTGGTTGTCCCAGTCGTCTGAGCTGAGGGGCCAGCCATGATGGAAGACGATCGGCTGCGCGTCTTTCGGTCCCCAGTCCTTGTAGAAAATCTCGGTGCCGTCGCGCGTAGTGATGAATGGCATGGAGGTACGCCTCCCTCGCAGGGGTGCCGGCCGGCGGGACCGGAGCCGGTCTCGATGAGGGTCGATGGCGGGCAAATACAGGTCCGTCGGACGCTCGGACTCGCAATCGTGACGTGGCGGCCCCTAACAGGAATCCCGTGACTGCGCGATGACACTGGATAATCGGGCCGACAAAGGACGATCCGATCTTAGCGGCCGGCGGAGGCGCTCCTTGCTCGGGTCGGTCGCGCAGCCCTGTCCACCGCGGAAAGTACTTCTTCGATCGCCGAGATGACCGCGTCCGGAGCGTCCAATTCGATATAGTGGCCCGTGTCCGGCACGACGCGCTGAACCCCCTTCGATGAGAGTGCGGCAGTCTGACGGTGCAGGGCCAGGCTTTGAAACTGACCAAGACTGTCGACAGGGTCGTTTGCATCGTATCGCCCGTGGGTGAGTACGATTACGGGCTTCGATCCGACGGCGCCGGGCTTGAAGAGATCCGAGTAGGCCTCGTCGCCTCCCTTGCCGGCATAAACACTGTTCGCGATCTCTGAAGCTTGCGCTTCTTGGTAAGTTGCCTTGACCTGCAGGCGCGCGCGTTCTGTTGCAATCTCGGCCCCAAGCTGCGGGCGCGGTGGGTCGCTGCAACGCCGGTAGGCCGTGGATTTCGGATCGAGGTCCGCCGTGCGCGCCGCGGTGACGCAATCCCGGTAGCGCGCCTCGAGCCTGGCGAAGAAGGATTCGTCGAGCAGCTCCGAGCGCGCCGCAAGTCTCGCGCCATATTTCTTGCGAGTGGCTGCCCTGGTTCGATCCCACCACCGGTCCTCTGCCGGGTCCACCAGCACCAGTCCTTCGACGTCGTTCGGATAGAGCGCGGCGTGAAGCTTCGCATGGAATCCGCCAAGGGAATGGCCGACGAGGATGACGGGCCCCTTCAGTGCGGTTGAAATGAGCGCATGTGCATCGTCGACGATGGAAACAGGCGTGCGCGGCGCAGGCGATGAATCGCTGTAGCCGAGGCCTGCCCGATCGTAGCTGCACGCTTTGGCCTTGCTTGCGATCACTGGCTGGACCAGCGCCCAGACCACCGACCAGTCGCTCCCTCCAGCGTCGAACAGGACAGTGCGGTCACCGCTGCCCATGCAGAAAAGGTTGATCCGCCTGCCGTCCTCTAGCCTGACCAGCTGATGCGGCTTGGCGAATTCGTTGATGATCGATGGATCGACCGGCGCTGCGGCAATCGAGACGCTTGAGAGTGAGACCGCTGCAGCAGCGGCAAACAGGTACGAAAATGCTCGCATTCGGATCTCCAACGCCATCACCGGAGACCCGTGCTGGTCAGCGATCTAGTAGACTTCCACGGCTGTTCTGCAAACGGGTCGCGAGGCGTGTCGAGTGCTCGCTCGTGCACGAAAAAAGGGCCGCCCTTTCGGACGGCCCTTCAAAATTCTTAAAGAGCGGCTGTTAGCCGAGCATTTCCTGCTCGAGCTTCTTGGCCATCTCTTCGATGTTCTCCGGCGGCCATCCAGGGATGTCCATGCCGAGGCGCAGACCCATCGAGGCAAGGACCTCCTTGATCTCGTTAAGGCTCTTGCGGCCGAAGTTCGGCGTGCGGAGCATCTCGGCCTCGGTCTTCTGAACGAGGTCGCCGATGTAAATGATGTTGTCGTTCTTGAGGCAGTTCGCCGAGCGAACCGACAGCTCCAGCTCGTCCACCTTCTTGAGGAGGTAGCGGTTGAGCTGGTTGGTATCGGCGGGCGTTTCCGTCGCGGACGGAACGGCGATACCGGCAGTCATCGGCGCAGCGGCACGGACCTGAGCCTCGTCGAAGTGGACGAACAGCTGCAGCTGGTCCTGGAGAATGCGCGCGGCATAAGCGAGAGCATCTTCCGGAGCGACTGTGCCGTCGGTTTCGACGGTCAGCGTCAGCTTGTCGTAATCCAGTTCCTGGCCGACGCGGGTATTCTCGACCTTGTACGCAACCTGGCGGACAGGGCTGTACAGTGCGTCAACCGGGATAAGACCGATCGGAGCGTCGGCAGGGCGGTTCGCCTGCGACGGAACGTAGCCCTTACCGATGTCGACGGTCAGTTCCATGTTGAGCGTCGCGCCATCGTCGAGGTGGCAGATCACGAGGTCGGGATTGGTGACTTCTATGTCGCCCGACGTCTGGATCATGCCGGCGGTGACTTCCGCCGGGCCGGTTGCCGAAAGAGAAAGCCGCTTCGGGCCTTCGCCTTCCATCTTGAGAGCGATCTGCTTCACGTTGAGCACGATGTCGGTGACATCCTCACGAACGCCCGCAAGCGAGCTGAACTCATGCAGCACGCCTTCGATCTTGATCGACGTGACGGCGGCGCCCTGGAGCGAGCTCAGCAGCACTCGACGAAGCGAGTTGCCAAGCGTCATGCCGAAACCGCGCTCCAGCGGTTCGGCGACGAAAACCGCGCGGCGGCGAGCATCGCCAGCGCCCGGCTTGCGCTCCAGCGCGTTCGGCTTCTTCAATTCCTGCCAATTCTTCGCGTTGACGGCCATTTTTCTTCCTCAGCTGGGCGGGGGAGGTGGGGTCCCGCCCGAAAAATTCAAACTTCCGCCGGATCACAGCCCGGCGGCACGGCCGCGTTGGTTAGACGCGGCGGCGCTTTGACGGGCGAACGCCGTTGTGCGGGATCGGCGTCACGTCGCGGATCGAGGTGATCGTGAAGCCGACCGCCTGAAGCGCGCGAAGGGCGCTCTCGCGGCCCGATCCAGGACCCTTGACCTCGACCTCGAGCGTGCGGACGCCGTGCTCGGCGGCCTTGCGGCCCGCGTCCTCGGCGGCGACCTGTGCAGCGTACGGAGTCGATTTGCGGCTGCCCTTGAAGCCCATCATTCCGGCGCTCGACCATGCGATCGCATTGCCCTGAGCATCGGTGATGGTGATCATCGTGTTGTTGAAGCTGGCGTTCACGTGAGCGACGCCGGCCGTGATGTTCTTGCGTTCCCGCCTACGGAGGCGCTGGGGTTCGCGTGCCATTCGAAAATTCCTGTCATCCATTCGCCTGACCGACGGTCCAAGGCGAAGTTAAACCCTTGGAAGAAGCTTACTTCTTCTTGCCTGCGATCGGCTTGGCCTTGCCCTTGCGAGTGCGCGCATTGGTGTGCGTGCGCTGGCCGCGGACCGGAAGGCCCTTGCGGTGGCGAAGGCCACGGTAGCACGCGAGGTCCATCAGCCGCTTGATGTTCATCGCGGTCTCGCGACGAAGATCACCTTCGACCGTCTGGTCGCGGTCGATGGCTTCTCGGATGTGCAGGACTTCCTGGTCGGAAAGATCCTGGACCCGGCGCTCGGGAGCAATGCCCAGCTTTTCCGTGATCTGCTTGGCCGTGGTACGGCCGATTCCGTGGATGTAGGTCAGCGCGATCTCGACGCGCTTGTTCGTGGGGATGTTGACCCCGGCAATACGAGCCATTCGTTACCCTTCTTCAAGCTCCACAGGGCGCCCGTCGCCCCATCTCGTCGCTAGAAAAGACCCATCTCCACCACCCCATCAAAGTCGTACTTTGATGGGACCCCGAAAGCGAAAAACCGACGCGCGCACGAATGCGCCGCCGGGTAACCGGTGGAACGGGATGAGTTGCAGATAAGAATGCGGGCCGTTCGAGTCAAGCAAGCAGCGCAGCGATCGTGGCGTCCATCTAGTCGGCGTCCGTCCTGATCCGTGCGACGACCGACATGCCGGGACGCAGCCGATCGGCAAGAGGCTGGTTCGGGTCGATCCGGACACGCACGGCTATGCGTTGCGCCACCTTCACGAAATTGCCGGTCGCATTGTCGGGCCGGAGCACGGCGAACTCTGAGCCGGCGGCGGGCGCGAGGCTTTCGACATGGCCCTTCAGCCTTTCGCTGCCGAGCGCATCGACTGTGAACGACGCTGACTGGCCGACCCGCATCCGGTGGGTTTGGGCTTCCTTGAAATTGGCAGTGACCCACAAAGTCTTCGGAACCAGAAACATGAGCTGGGTGCCGGCAGTCACGTATTGCCCGCGACGCACGGCCACCTCGCTCAGCTGACCAGCCTGCGGGGCGCGGATCACGGTGTGGTCAAGATCGACCTCGGCGAGCCGGACCTGCGCCTTGGCTGCCTCGACGTTAGCCGTAAGGCCGTGGCGACCGACGATGACCGTACGTACGTCCTCTGTCCCGATATCCCGCGCGGCCCGGGCCTGGCGCAGCTGTGCTTCGGCGGAGCGCAAGGCCGCGACCTGCTGATCGCGGACCGCGGGCGTAGCCCAGCCGTTTGCGATCAGCGCGTTCGTCCGCCTCAGGTCGGTCCGGACCTTGGCCAGCTGTGCCTGGGCATTGGCGATCGCTGCATCCTGGGCGAAGGTATTCGCCTCCTTCGATCTTTGGGCTTGGTCCGAATTGTCCAGATTGGCCTGTTGGGTCAGAACGTTGGCGCGCGCTTGGGCAACCTTTGCGTTGTAGATGCTGTCCTCGATCCGAACGAGGACGTCTCCCGCCTTTACCTGCTGGAAGTCGTTGACGGGCACGCTCGAAACATAGCCCGAGACCTGCGGGCTGATGATCGTCGTCTGGCCGCGTACATAGGCGTCATCGGTTTGCTCATAGCGGCCGGCAAACGGCGGCAGGCGCCAGGCATAAGCGATCGCAGCGATGGCGATCACCACGAGCGAGAGGATGATTATCGTGGCTAGCGGCGACGTCGCCGGGGGATCCCATCGCGAAGGCCCTGCAGTTTCGGCTGGGGGCGAGGGAGCGACAACCTCCGGCTCCGGCGTTGGTGCCGGCCGCGCAGGCTCAGCCGCTTGCGCCGTTTCGCCCGTTGGACTGGAAAGTTCAGGAGTATCAGCCGACTTCATGACTGTTCTTCCTTCTGGGCCGCCGCCATCTTCGCCATCATCATTTGAGCGAAGCGTACAATCGGGGAAATCTCGCCCTGCCGTCGCATTTTGAGTTCGATCGCGACCCCCCACAGGAACAGCAGGAAGGCGCAGAAGGCGATGATCATGAAGAGGTCGTTGTAGGCGAGGACATTGGCCTCTCGCGTGACCTGCCTGCTGAGGAGAGCGGCACCCTCCGCCGTCCGGAGTGTCGGGTCTGTGACGACTCCGCTCACTTGCTGTGCGCCCGCTGCAATCCGGGCAGCATCGGTCGGGTTGTTGAGCATGATCTGCTCGACGAGATTATGTGAGTGGAATTTCTCGCGGATCGTCTGGATTGTGCCCCACAGAGCCGACCCGACGAGTGCCCCGAGGTTCTGGCTCGCAAGAAAAACCACCAGCCAGCTGATGAAGAATCTCGGGCCGCAGAGCAGGGCGCGCGACAGGCCGATCACCATCGCCGGTCCAATGAACAATAGAGCCGCAAAGCCGACCAAAGCAGCGCTGAGATAGAGATTGTCCGGCCGAGTGAGGTTGGTTGACCCGGCATCTATGACCGCCGCAATGGCGATAAGCAGGCATGCGACCTGAAGTGGCCGGGCAGGCGATTCAGGGCGGAAAGTGATGATCGCGGCGGCAAGTCCGGCGGCCGACGCGAGCGTCACGATAATGAAAAGATTACGCAGCTGATCGATGCCGAGTCCCAGGGACGAGAGCAGCCCGGCCGTGCCGAAGGTTTGCTCGGCAATGATGATCCGAATGCAGAATGCGACGGCGCAGATGCGCAAGATCGCCTTCTGGCCAATGAAACGCGTCATCAGCAGCGGGTTCGACCGGCGATGCTCGACGAAGATGCCGGCGACGATGAGGACGATCGAGCCGATCAGGGCCCATCCGATCCACGGCGTATCGGTCCACCAGACCGTGCGTCCGAGGGCCAGGACCGCGCAAAGAAGACCGACGCCCGGAAACAGCAGCCCGATCGTTACGAAATCCATCCGCTCGAACACCTTTTCCCTCTCGCTCGGCGGCAGTGGGAGCAGCAGCACGGCAGCCAGCGTGAGCAGGGCAAGGCCTAGCTCGAAAGTATAGGCCATCCGCCAATCGCCCCATTCGAGGAGGGACGGGGCGATCACGCGTGCGAGCGGCGTCGCGAGCTGGGGAATGCTGACGCCGAGCATTACGCCGTACAGCCGCTTGGGCCCCGGCATGGCCTGAAGCCAGGTGAGCACTCCCAGTGTCGTGAGACCCGCGGCTGCGATCCCGCTTACGGCTCGAACCAGTACCGCCGACCAGAAGCCGTGGACGAACAGGTGCATCAGCGTCGCGAGGATGTAGCCAACCAGCACTAGCCGAAGGAAAAGCTGGAGCCCGAACTCTTGCCGGAACTTCACCAGGACGAGGTTCGAGCAGACGTTGGTCGCGACATAGGCACCCGGAATCCAGGCAGCCTCCTCGGCGCTGAGGCCGAGCGTTCCCTGGAAATAGCCAAGGTTCGCCGTGACCAGGGCATTGCCGAGTCCGCCCGTGAGGCCGGCCAGCACTCCGATCGCGCCGTACGCGACCATTCTTTCGAAGGGATGATCGGGGTTGAACGGCGAACCCGGGATGATAGGCCGTTCATGTGGCTTGAACTGATACGTCTCAGCCATGTGTGTGCCCCGAACAGGGTGGCACGCGCCGTCGGTCTACATCCCGTTCGGCGACAGGCCTGTTACCGGCTTTGCACGACCGTCCGCAACCCGATACAGGCGCCGCTCGCGGTCCCCTGGAAGATTCCCTCGAACCCATGAATGAGCGTCGGATTCACCGCCTGTTTGTGCTCAGCGTCGGCCTGAAGGGCTTCTATGCTTTGGCGGAGGTGGCGAGCGGTGTCGCGCTGTACCTCGTCGCCCACGCCACGATCATCGACTTTCTTGGTCGTTTCACAACCGATCCGGTGCAGGAGCCGAACGACTGGGTGGGGACTCACATGATGGCCTTCGCGAGGGCCTTCTCAGTGGAAAGCCAGCACTTCTACGCTTTCTACCTTGTCACTCACGGCATCTTGAAATTGGCCGTCGTTGTCGGCCTGCTTCGCGAGAAGCTCTGGGCCTACCCGGCCTGTTTTGTCGTCTTCACGGCCTTCATCGTCTATCAGCTCTATCGGTACAGCTACACGCACGACCTTGGCCTTATCCTGCTTTCGATCCTCGACGCCTTCGTCATCCTGCTTGCAATCCACGAGTACCGGCTGCTGCGAAAGCACCTGCCAACGCACTGATTTGCCGCGACGCGAGTCCGCCGATAGAGGCGGCGCCCAATGGAGCGGCTTTTTCACGACGAGACCATAACCGACGAGCTTCGCGGGGCGGTCCTTGCGCTCGGCAATTTCGACGGATTCCACCTCGGCCACCAGGCGGTGGTGAGCCGGGCGATTGCACTCGGCTTCCACATGCGGCGGCCGGTCATCGTCGCGACCTTCGACCCGCATCCCGTGAGCTATTTCAAGAAGGACGTGCCGCCCTTCCGCCTGACCACGCTCGATCAAAGGCAGGAGCTCTTCGCCCATGCCGGTGCGGACGCGATGCTGGTCTTCCGCTTCGGCCCGGGGCTGGCCGCGACGAGCGCCGAAGCCTTCGTGACTGAGGTCCTGGCCTCGCAGCTTGGCGCGTCGGGCGTCGTCACCGGCGACGACTTCACCTTCGGCAAGGGTCGCACTGGAAGCATCGCTATGATGAAAGAGCTTGGCGCCAAAAACGGCATCCAGGCCGAGGCGGTGGCTCCGGTGCTTTACGACGGCGAGCGCATCTCGTCGGGCCGCATCCGCGACGCGCTGGAGGCGGGCGATACGGCCCTGGCGACGCACCTCCTGACCCGTGATTTCGCCGTCGAGGGCCTGGTCCAGCGCGGCGACCAACGAGGGCGCGAGCTTGGCTATCCGACCGCGAACCTTGTGCTCGGCGACTATCTCCGCCCGAAGTACGGAATCTACGCCGTTCGCGTGACGCTTGATGACGGCAGTGAAATTCCCGGCGTTGCCAGCTTCGGCGTCCGTCCGACCTTCGAGCCTGCGGTCGAGCTGCTCGAAGCGCACTTGTTCGACTTCGACGGCGACCTTTACGGCCGCAAGATCGAAGTCGCGCTCCACGGCTTCATCCGCGACGAGAAGAAGTTCGAAAGCCTCGACACGCTGGTCGAGCATATGCGCGCCGACGAGGCCGCGGCGCGGAAGTTGCTGGCGCTGGCCGATTAGCCCGGTTTGCAATCCTTAACGCCCCCGCTAGAGCCGCGCATTCAATGTCCGACGCCCCCGACACGACCGAACTGAAGCGAGATTATCGCCCGACCGTCTTCCTGCCGAAGACCGACTTTCCAATGAAAGCCGGCCTCCCGCAGAAGGAGCCGGTCATTGCCGCGCGCTGGAAGAACGAGGACCTCTACGGGCAGGTCCGCAAGGCGCGCGCGGGGCGCGAGAAGTTCATCTTCCACGACGGTCCGCCCTACGCGAACGGCGACATCCACATCGGCCATTCGCTCAACAAGACCCTGAAGGACATGGTCGTCCGCACCCAGACTTTGCTGGGCAAGGACGCGCCATACGTTCCCGGCTGGGACTGCCACGGCCTTCCGATCGAATGGAAGATCGAGGAGCAGTACCGCAAGAAGAAGCTCAACAAGGACGAGGTCCCGCCCAAGGAATTCCGCGCCGAGTGCCGCGCCTATGCGCAGCATTGGGTGGACGTCCAGCGCGAGCAGTTCCAGCGGCTCGGGATCACGGGCGACTGGGACAATCCCTATCTGACGATGGATTTCGAAGCGGAGGCGACGATCGTCTCCGAGCTCTACAAGTTCGCGGAAAGCGGCCAGCTTTATCGCGGCGCCAAGCCGGTCATGTGGTCGCCGGTCGAGAAGACCGCGCTCGCCGAGGCCGAGATCGAATATGAGGACATCACCTCGACGCAGATCGATGTGGCGTTTGAGATTGTGGAAAGCCCGATCCAGGAGCTGGTTGGCGCGCATGCCGTGGTGTGGACGACCACGCCGTGGACGATCCCGGTCAACCAAGGCATCGCGTACGGGCCAACCGTTACTTACGA
>Ga0070670_100002108_pt1 | contig 16319 bp, 12 predicted proteins | sample KBSS63metaG_FD_64665 | JGI IMG/M metagenome (GOLD analysis project Ga0070670, IMG submission 64665) | Switchgrass rhizosphere microbial communities from Kellogg Biological Station, Michigan, USA - KBS S6-3 metaG | ecosystem: Host-associated > Plants > Roots > Rhizosphere > Soil ... | reverse complement strand
ACTTGCCGATCCGAACCCGGAACATGCGCGCGGCACCTCTGGGCGGCGTCGTCACGAACGAGGGATAACCTTTGCCCGCCAGCCGTGTGGCGATCGTTTCGGCTTCTCGCCGGTCGTTGACCGCGGCTACCTGAACGACAAACCCGTTGCCCGACGGCTCTCCTGCGAGAGTTGCGGACGAAGGGGGTGCCTTCGGAGCGCTGGCCGGCGTTACGGACTTAGTGGGTTCAGCTTTCGCGACCGGCAGTTTCGCAACGTCGGTCGGTTTCGCCGGCGCGGCTTTCAACTTCTCGACGACCGGCTCCTGCCCTTCGAGACGGCTTGGATAGGTGAGCGTCTCCTGGGCGGCGACCGGTGCGTTGCTGGTCACCGCGGCGGCGGGCGCCAGCGGCACCGCGGACGTGGCGCCGGACGTCGGGTCGGTCGCCGCTTCGACGGCCGCCTCGAGCGCCGGACGCTGCGCCCGGACCCCACGGCCAACCATGACACCACACAGGAAAATGACGACCGCGACCACCGTCGAGGCCATGAAGAGGAAGACGAGCTGTTTGCCGTTTAACTGGATTTCGTGGAGGCCGTCATCTGCCATTTACTGGTTATGCCCTTCCAACACGGCGCGGGCCGCTCCGTTGTCTCGGCCCGGGTCACGAGAATTGGCGGCTCGATGTAATTCGCACGCCACAGTGGTCAAACCGGTAGTGGTGCGGCGATTGTAGCACGCTACCGATTGTGTGCTTCCGGTTTTTCGTGCTCGTCGTCAGGAAAATTTATTGCGCCGGCAGTGTCGCGAGCAGGCGTCGCGCCTCTGCGTTGGAGGGCTCGCGCGTCAGCACCGTCTGAAGCTCGCTGCGCGCGCCGTCGATATTCTTCGACTGAATGTAGGCTTGCGCGAGCGTTACTCGCGCGTCGGTCCGATCGTCGCTCCAGATCGAGATTTTCAATTCGTCGATTGCATCCGCAATCTGGCCGGCGCGCAGGTAGAGGCGTCCGAGCAGCAGATGCGCCTCACGATCGTACGGCGAGAGATAGATCGCGCGCCGCAGCTCGGCGATCGCGTCCGCCTCGCGCTCGCCTTGATACAGGCGTCGTCCGCTTTCGAGATGAAAGGCCGCGACGTCGCGCTGGTCTCGCTGTTCGGCGGCCGCGATCGCCGCGTCGATGCGCGGCGAGCTCGCCGCACCGAGGTCTAACTTGACCCGTTCCAGATTCGGTGGGACGACGTTCGAGCCCGGTTGCTTCTCCCACTCCACATACTTCGACGACAGCCGCTTGGCGAGATCGCGTTCCCGCTGTCCCTCCGCCGCATTTGCTGACGCCTGAAGTGCCACTCCGAGTACCCAGTGCGCGGCTTCGTCAGCCGGATTCCGCCTGACGGCCTCGCGCAGCCATCGAACCGCCGTCAAGGTATCGTGCGCGAGCCACGATGCGTAGCCGAGATTGAATGCCAGGTCGGGATCATCAGGATTGATCATGATCGCCTGACGAAAGAGGTCGGCTGCCGATCCATCCGGCGAGCGCGCAGTCCGGCGCAGCTGCGCAACGCCGGCATTGTTCAGCAGCGCGGGATCGCGCTGTTCCCGATTGAGGGCCGTGAACAGATCGATAGCTTCCGCGTGTCGGCCAAGGCTCATCGTCGACAGCGCCGCGCGGAAGCGCGCCTGGCGCGACAGCGAATGAGTGGATGGAACCTGCCGCACGATGTCGAGCGCCTGCCGATGCTCGCCCTGCTCGTGATAGACGCTCCACAGCGCGAGACGCGCCTGGTGAAAATCAGGCGCGTAGCGCAGCGCTTCTTTGAGAAACACGACTTGTGTGGCGGGGTTTTCCGACACCGCGCCCTTGATGTACTCCTCGAAGGCGGCGAGCGGTGGATGGGTACTTTCCATCTCGCTGGTCGGCACCACCGAATCGGGCAACAGCCGCCGCGCCGCGCGCGCAAAAATCTCAAAGAGCTCCGTCAGCGCACCTGTTTCGCTGATCTCGGGAAAGCGGCGTCCGGTGTCAAGGCGTATCGGCCGTGCGCGGATGGTCAGCGAGGTGCCGTTGACCGCGAACGATCCCGTGATGACCTGCTCCGCGCCGACGATTTGCGCGACGCGGATGATTGTCGCCTCACTGAGCTTGTTTGTGGCGGGCACGCGCAGACGCTCGAAGGCACGCAACCGATCCTGGCGCGACAGCGCCTGCGCCCCCAGTGCGGTGAGATCGTCGGTCAGGACAGACGCAGCTCCTTCGCCGAGCCAGTCGTAGCGTGCGTCGTGGGTCTCGTTGTCGAACGGCATGACGAGCTGCCGAGCACCGGTGGAGACCAGCGATTGAGCGTACGCGCTCGTTGTAAGGCAGAACCCAACATTCAAAATGCGAACGGCAAACACCCCGCACAGCCGAAGTACTCCGCGTTTGCATTTTGCATTCTGCATTTGAATTTCGGGACTCACCCATCATCCCGCTGCCCGCGCCGGCCTGACAAGCACCGACATCAAGCACTGTCCTGCTCCGGTCGCCCGGCACTGCTCGGTGCCGACCTCGACATCGAGATTGAACAGATACATGAGCCGCCGTATGGCCGAGGCGTAGAACTCGCACAACGGCTGCTCGCTCCGGTCGCGGACCTCACAGAAGATGGAGCCACGGATATCCACGGCGCCGCGGCCCTTGCGCCATTTGACGATCGCGCGGCTGCCGCGGTAGGTGGTGCGGATCATTTTCCGCGCGATGTTCATCACGAGGTGAACGCGCAACCACGCCGGCGCGGCCCGGATGATCGCCCGCTTGAAGCCCGAAAGTTCAGCCACCGTCCACTCGGCCGTGTACTCGCCCGCCCGGCCGGCAATGAGTCGGTAGGGCTCCCCTTCCTGACGAAGAAAACTGAGAACGGCCGCGAGCGGAGCCAGGCCGATCCGGCCGTCCCGCAGGCCCGACGGGTTGAGCCACGCTTCGTAAAACTCAAGGCGGGTGGGGAGCAGATCCGCGATGCCCTGGTGAAGGCTCGCGACGAGCAGGCGTCCAATGCCGGCTTCAATCATGCGCAGGAATTTCTGATAACGTCTGAGAGTGTGCAGCGCAGCGATTTCACACGTGACTACGCCTGACCAGCTGAACCTTTGAAGCGTACCGCAGCGCAACTCCAATCGCAAATCGACAACCACGAAGCAGCCATCATCAATCGCGAATGATTCTTTCTGTTCAAGAGGAACTGCGCGCGCACCTCGCTCATCTGCTGACGACACTCTATTCGCTCGACGAGTCGTCACCACCATCGATCGCGCTCGAGTACCCGCCCAACCGCGAACTCGGCGATCTGGGCACCCCCGTGGCGTTCGAGCTGGCGCGACGGCTGCGCAAGGCGCCCCGCGCCATCGCGCAGGAAATCGCGGAAGCGTTTGGCTCGCTCGACGGCGTTCGCCGTGTGGCGGCGGCCCCGAATGGCTACCTCAATTTTTTTCTCGAGCGGCGCGACTTCCTGGTCGAGCGCCTCACGCCGGGACGAGGCGCGGCTCCGCGCGCCGCTTCGGCCAAAGCAATCGTCGAGCACACGGCCATCAACCCCAACAAGGCCGCTCACATCGGCCATCTCCGCAATGCGGCGCTCGGCGACACGCTCGTGCGGGTATTACGGTTCCGCGGCGTTCCCGTCGAAGTGCAGAACTACATCGACGACACCGGGGTTCAGGTCGCCGACGTGGTGGTCGGCTTCGCTACGCTCGAAGGCAAGACGCTGGATCAGGTTCGGGAGACGGCGGACGCGACACGGTTCGATTACTACTGCTGGGATCTGTACGCGCGCGTGACCGAATGGTACGAAGAAGACAAGCAACGCCTCGCCGTGCGCGCCCAAACGCTTCACGACATCGAGCACGGCGGCAACGAGAATGCCGAGATCGCGGCATTCATCGCCGACCGTATCGTCCGCTGCCATCTGCGGACGATGCGGCGGATGAACGTCGATTACGACCTGCTCACGTGGGAAGGCGACATCCTGCGGCTGAAATTCTGGGCGCACGCGTTCGACGTGCTGAAGGCAAAGGGCGCGGTTTACCTGCAGACCGAGGGCCGGTTGAAGGGCTGCTGGGTGATGGCGATTCAGGAAGATCTCGACGCAAACCCCAAAACCCAAAGCCCAAATCCCAAATCCCAAGAACCTTCCGGATCCCCGATCCCGGATCCCGGATCCCGGCCTGACGACGAGGACGAGGAGCGGGAGAAAGTGATCGTACGCTCGAACGGCGTCGTGACCTACGTCGGCAAAGACATCGCCTATCAGTTCTGGAAGCTCGGACTGCTGGGGAAGGATTTCAAGTATCGCGTATTCGAGAACCGGTCGAATCGGCCGCTGTGGGCGACGTGTACGAGTGGCGGGGAAAGCGATCATCCGTTGTTTGGAGGCGCCGCCTACGTCTATAACGTCATCGACGTCCGGCAGTCGTACCTGCAGAAGCTGCTGAAACAGGCGTTGATTGCGGTCGGCCATTCGGAAGGCGCCGAACGTTCGCATCACTTCTCCTACGAGATGGTGGCGCTGTCGCACGCCACCGCGCGTGAGCTTGGCTACGCGCCGCCTCCCGATTCGGAAGACGCGAAACGCCCGTTCGTAGAGGTCTCAGGCCGAAAAGGCCTTGGCGTAAAAGCCGACGATCTGCTGGACACGCTGATCAAGTCGGCAGGCCGTGAGGTCGGCACGCGCAATCCGGAACTCGACGAGCACGAACGCGAGCGCATCGCGCGGATGATCGCGATTGCCGCGGTTCGGTATTTCATGATCAAGTTCTCGCGAGGCAAGGTAATTGCGTTCGATCTCGAAGAGGCGCTCAGCTTCGAGGGTGAGAGCGGACCATACATTCAGTACGCCGTCGTTCGTGCGAACAATATTTTTCAGAAGCTGCACCAGCGCGACGGTCTCGGCGAAGCTGCTCTGCTCGAAAGCCTCGGCAACGTGCCTGCGAGCGAACTCGATGGCGCCAACGGCAACCACGAGGTGTGGTCGCTGGTGCTCGATGCGTCGCGGCTCGACGAAATTGTCGAGCAGGTCATCCGCTCGCTCGAGTTCTCCGTGCTCGCCAAGTACGCATTCACGCTTGCGCAGGCCTTCAACGCCTTCTATCATCGCGCTCCGATTCTGAACGAGGAGCGCGACGACGTGCGCCGGTGGCGCGCGGCGGCCGTCATTTACGTGCGCAACCAGCTGCGGACCGCGCTCGACCTGATGGGTGTCGCGGTTCCTCCAAGGATGTAACGGATGCCCATAATCGCCATTGCACAGTGCACCAAGCTGCCTGACTACGAAGAGTCCGTGCGGCGGGCCGGCGGCGAGGTGCGCGTCCTCGACCGCGCGAGCGGTCGGCCGTCCGAGGTGATCGCCGGTGTCGACGGTGTGCTGTTGACGGGCGGCGGCGACGTACAGCCCTCGCTCTACGGCGCGACCCCGCATCCGACGTTCGATCCGGCCGAGCCGGGGCGGGACGAGTACGAGATGGAGCTGGTGCGGCTCGCGACCGAAGCGAACCTGCCGCTCTTCGCGATCTGCCGCGGGATTCAGGTCCTCAACGTGGCGAGGGGCGGGACGCTCATTCAGGATATTCCCGATGAGGTCGGCACCACCGTCGAGCATCGCGTCAAGGAGCCGCGCTTCGCGATCGCGCATGACGTGTGGCTGACCTCCGATAGCCTGCTCGAACGAACGCTTCGCGAGCGGCTCGAGGATGCAGACTCCTGCGCCGTGAACAGCCGCCATCATCAAGCACCCAAGGACGTCGGCCAAGGGCTCGCCGTCGCCGCGACCGCTCCTGACGGCGTTATCGAAGCGCTCGAGGACCCGGACCGCCGGTTCGTGCTCGGCGTCCAATGGCATCCCGAGAACTTCTGGCGAACCGGAGAATTCCGCGCGCTCTTCGAAGCCTTCGTGCAGGCGTGCAACCGGTAAGCCGGCTCACCCATTCTCCACTGCACGCCGAAGCAGACACACGCTTTCGACATGCGCCGTGTTCGGAAAGAGGTCGAAGGCGCTGATCTGCTCCAACTCGTAGCCGCCATCGACCAGCGCGCGGACGTCGCGAGCCAGCGTCGCGACATCGCATGAGACATATACCAATCGTGCCGGCTTCACTCGCAAGATGCCCTGCACCGCCTCGCGCGACATCCCCGTCCGCGGAGGATCGACAATGAACGTGGCGGCGGACGCCGCCTTGCGGTGGCGAAGAAATGCCTCGACGCTCAACCGCTCCACCCGCGTCCGCTCCAGGAATGGACGTGCGTTCGCCTCGAGATCCTGAGCGCTCACGGGGTCGCCTTCGACAAGCGTGATGTCTTCTCGACCTGCTGCCGCACACGACAGTCCAAACAGCCCGACGCCGGCATAAAGGTCGACCAGGGGCGTGTTCTCGGGCGCAAGATCGCGAACGTGGCGGACGAGCGCCTCGAGCAGAAAGCGATTGCCCTGGAAGAACGCGCGAACATCGCGCTTCAACACCAGTAAACCGATTGCGTCCGATATCACCGGCACACCGGCAAGCGTCTCGATCGCTCGGCGATCGAGCACGTGCGCCGACAGCCCAGTGATCGCAGCGGTCGCGAGCGCTGCAAATGGGCGGGCATCCGTCCCCGGCTCGAGCTCCAGGTGACAAGCCCGTTCAGTGGCGGGAATGTTTTCAGCGATCTCGATAGACGAGAGACCGTGTGCTCGATCACCGTGCAGTCGTGCCTCGGCCTCTTCGATCCATGCGACCGTCGCGGGCAGCATCTGCGCTGTCGGCCCTACCGCGCAGATTTCGTGACTCTCCTCGCGCACAAACCCGATACGGCCGCCGCGAACGTGGAATCGCGCGCGCATGCGATACCCCGCCTCGGGCGAAGCGGCGACCAACGGCGGCGTGTCCAGTGGAAGGCGGCCAATGCGCGCGAATGCGTCGCGGATGATGTCGGACTTGATCTGGAGCTGCCGCTCGTAGGTGGCGTGGGCGAGTACGTTGCCGCCGCAGCGCCAGTCGGCAAGCCCGGCGCGTCGATCGAGTGAGGCGGAGAGGACTTCGACGGTCTCCGCGAACAACACGCCCTTGGCGGAACGCTCGACGCGTGCCCGCACCCGCTCACCCGGGATAGCGCCCCACACCAGCACGACCTGGCCGTTGTGGCGCGCCAGCATGCGCCCGCCAGCGGTCGGCTTCTCGACATGAAGCTCGACGACGGCTGACGCGGCGCTACTCGTACGAGATGGTCGGGAGGTTCGCTCGCTCACGGAGCAGTCGATCGATGCAGGCGCGATGAGCCTGCTGATACGCGTCCGCCGGCATTCGCACGCGAAACGGCTTCATCTCGTCATCGGCTTCAGCGGCGAGCTGCCGAAGCGCACCCTCCTCGCACTCGCCTTTCAGCGCGTCGATGAGCGACGCATCGAGCTGCCGGAGCCGGTCGATCAACGCCTCGCGCGCCTGACCGCGAATGCTCTTTGCTGCGGCTCGCGCCGCGTCGAGCTCGCGGACGATGCCATCCAGAATCGGGTCAATCGTTCGAGCATGTCCGCCTCGACGCGTCGTGAGCCGCGCGATCACCCGTTCGAGGTGTGCAGGAAGAGTCGATCGCGGACCTGAATGGTCCGCCCCGCTTTCCTCACCCGCCCTACCCGCCGCACCCGCCTCACTCGACACACCCACCGACTTCCGCCATTCGTCGAACACGTCGAGCACGTCGGCCTCGCAGAACTCGATGCGCACGGGCCGCCGGCGCGGGCCCTTGGCGTAGTAGCGCTCGAAATAGCGATCGATGCCGCGCATCGCCAGCTTCAGCGGAATGCCGCGCACCGCCCAGCCGCAAACCTGTTCGAATGCAGGGCCGACGATTCGAATCAGATGACCGTCATTCTTGCGGCACAAATAGGATTCGAGGTGGCGGCAATAATCTTCTTCGCCGCGGGATCCGGGATCCGGGATCCGGGATCCGGAGGGTTCTTGGGATTTGGGTTTTGGGATTTCGGATTCGGGATTTGCCATCACAACCAGCGGACTTCACCAGAGATTACACGAACGATCTGATCATCGACGCGCACCAGCAGCGCACCGGTCGCGTCGATGTCCTCTGCACGCCCCTGGCGCGATCCACCATCGACGTCCCACTCCACGGGTCGATCCATGTGCGGAGCGGCACGCCTTCTCCACGCGGCAATCACGCCATCCGCCGCGCCGCTCTGAAGCATGCCGTACCGATTCGACAGTGCCGCCAGACATTCGGCCAGCACCAGTCCCCTGTCCACATCGCGGCCCAGCTCGCTTTCAATTGACGTCGCGCGTGCCCCCACGTCGGCCGGGTACGCAGCAACGCAAATGTTGATGCCGAACCCGAGAACCACATGGTCCACCGCGCCCGCTGACGATCCTGCTTCCGCAAGAATTCCCGCCAGCTTGCGCGAGCCGACATGGACGTCATTCGGCCATTTGACGCACGTCTCCAGTCCGCATGCCGCATGCACGCCTTCCGCGAGCGCCACGCCCGCCGCGATCGTCAGTAATCGAAGCGCAGGTCGAGCGGGGCGCAGGACAACGGAAACATACAGGCCGGCGCCCGCCGGCGACGACCAGCGTCGGCCAACGCGTCCGCGACCCGTCGTCTGCGCGTTTGCCGCGACGACGAGCCCTTCCGACGCGCCCGCGTCAGCGGCAGCGCGGGCGAGATCGTTGGTGGAGCCGACCTCCTCATACCAGGAGAGACGGTTTTCGAATAGACCAAGCCGTTGCCCCGCTCGAGCGAGCGCTTCTGTTATGTCGACTGGAGGCGTCGTCGAGACGGAGGACACGGACAACATTCTCTACAAAAGAATATCTCCGAGCTCTCCGCGTCTCGTCGTCGGTGAGATTAGGCGGGTTCAATCTCGAAGCTGATGTCCGCGGCAGGCGCCGAATGTGTCAAGGCGCCGACCGACACGTAGTCAGCGCCGGTCGCGGCGAGCTCGCCCATACGCTGCAGTGTCACGCCGCCGGAGATCTCTGTTCGCGCGCGCCCGCGGCATCGCTTCACGGCTTCGATGATGTCTCCCGTTGAAAGATTGTCCAGCAGGACGATCTCCGCGCCGGCCTGGAGCGCTTCGTCCACCTCCGCGAGGGTCTGCGCTTCGACTTCCGTCGGCATTTCACGATTCGTCTTCCGCATCCGTGTCACCGCATTCCCGACGCCGCCTGCGAGGCGGATGTGATTGTCTTTGATCAGAATGCCATCATCGAGGCCGCTGCGATGGTTCACGCCGCCGCCTGCGCGAACCGCGTATTTTTCGAGGGCCCGCAGGATAGGCGTCGTCTTACGCGTGTCGAGCACGACAATACGTCCGCCCGCGGCGTCGACGAACTGGCGGGTAAGCGTCGCAATGCCGGAGAGTCGCTGCAGGAAGTTCAAGGCGGTGCGTTCGGCGGTCAGGAGTGCCGCGGCAAGCCCACGCACCTCGGCGACGTCAGTGCCAGGCTCGCATCGAGTGCCATCCGGATGGTTGACGACGATCTGCACTGCCGGATCCATCTGTCGGAAGGCCTCGCCGGCGATGTCGAGCCCCGCGAGCACACACGATGTTTTAGCGGTAATCACGCCGCGCGCTTTTTGTTTGCGATCGACGATAGTCTCCGTCGTCACATCACCCCAGCCGAAGTCTTCGGCCAGAGCGCGGCGCACCAGTTCACGATAGAGCCCGGGGTCGAGCGCTTCGAACGGAACCGTCTTCACGCGGCTGGTTCCTGTGCGAACTCGAGCTGTGCCTCCGCGACGTCACCGAACTGGAGGTCGCGAATGTGAGTCGCGGCCTGGAAGTCGCGGGCTGCCGGCTGCAGACCGGCGAACGCGGACGGCAGCACGGCGCGCGCGATGACGGCCTTCGTCGGTTTCTTGAGCAGCGACTTGATGCGTCGCACCTCGGCGAGAGCCCCCTGCGTTGCTTCGCGGACGGTGAGCGCGTCATCGTCTCGGCCGTCGATCGAGGCGACCACTTCTTCGGCCGACGGCCATGTGGCGGTGTGTACCGAACCCGGCCGCCACCACGACCAGACTTCTTCGGTCACGAACGGAAGAAACGGCGCAAACAGCCGTAGCAGCGTCGAGAGCGCGACGAGCATGGCGCTGTTGGCGGACGCGGCGCCCTCGCTGCCGAAGTCTCCGTACCGCCGCGCCTTGACCATCTCGAGATAGTCGTCGCAGAAGGCCCAGAAAAACGCCTCGGTTCGCTCGAGCACCCGCGAATACTCGTACGCTTCGAGCTGTCGCGTGCACTCCTCGACGAGATCCGCCAGCGCAGTCAGCATTCCGCGATCGAGCGACTCGGTGATCGCACCGCGTGGCTCGGTCTGGAGCAATGCAAACCGCGCCGCGTTGAGAATCTTGATCGCGAGCCGTCGGCCGATCTTCATCTGGCTCGGCAACGCCGGATCGAAAACGGTGTCGCCCCCGGGGCGCGCTGACGCCGCCCAGTGGCGCACGCCGTCGGCGCCGTGCTCTTGGAGCAGACCAAACGGCGTCACCACATTCCCCTTGGACTTCGACATCTTCTTGCGATCGGGATCGGTGATGAAGCCGGATATGGCCGTGTGTCTCCACGGCAGCAGATGGTGCTCGAGTTCGGCGCGCAAAACGGTCGTGAACAGCCACGTGCGGATGATGTCGTGTGCCTGCGGGCGCAGGTCCATCGGGAACACACGTGAAAACAGATCCGGATCGTCGAGCCAGCCGCTGACAATCTGCGGTGTCAGCGACGAGGTCGCCCACGTGTCCATGATGTCGGGATCGCCGGCGAATCCGTTGGGTGTTCCGCGCTGATCCGGTGTGTACCCGTCAGGAACGTCGGTGGACGGATCGACGGGCAGACGCGACTCCTGAGCGAGAAGCGGTCGTTGATAGTCAAGGGTGCCGTCGGCACGAATCGGGTACCAGACCGGGAACGGCACACCGAAGAAGCGCTGTCGGCTGATGCACCAGTCGCCAGCGAGTCCATTCACCCAGTTCTCAAAGCGGTGCCGCATGTATTCCGGATGCCATTGAAGCTCGCGGCCGCGCGCCAGCAACGCCTCACGATATTCGACCGACTTGATGAACCATTGCCGGCTCGTGATGATTTCCAGCGGCCGGTCGCCTTTCTCGTAGAACTTCACCGGGTGGGTAATCGGCCTCGGGTCGCCGATCAGATCGCCCGACTGCCGCAGTTGGTCGACGATCACGCCGCGTGCCTTGGCGGGCTGAAGGTTCGCAAGCTGGTCGTACGACTGCTGGGCGCGCGCAGGATCGCGCGAGTCCCAACCGGACTCGCCAAACCGGATTTGACGAAAGGCACCGTTGGGGAGAATGACCGCCCGCACCGGCAACGACAGCTCACGCCACCACGTGACGTCGGTGATGTCGCCGAACGTGCAGATCATCGCGATGCCGCTTCCCTTTTCAGGATCTGCCAGCGGATGTGCTTTCACCGGCACTTCGATCCCGAACAACGGCGTGACGACACTCTGTCCAAAGAGCGGCTTGTAACGCTCGTCGTCTGGATGCGCGACGAGCGCGACGCATGCCGGAATCAATTCCGGTCGTGTAGTCTCAATCTCTACGTACGTGGGGTGGGTTCCGTCGGCGGCTGCGTCCCGCGCCGATGGACCTGCCGACACTGCAAAGCGAATCCTGTGATACGCGCCCGGCTGTTCGCGATCCTCGAGCTCCGCCTGTGCGACCGCGGTGCGAAAGTCGATGTCCCACAGCGTCGGCGCTTCCAGCTGATACACAACGCCGCGATTCAACTGGCGTAAAAACGCCGCCTGCGAGACGCGCTGAGACTTGCGGTCGATGGTGGCGTATGTCATCGACCAGTCCACTGACAAACCAAGGTGACGCCACAGGTGCTCGAACGCCTTCTCGTCTTCGGCGGTCAGCCTGACGCAGAGCTCGATGAAGTTGGGACGCGAGACGGCGATTGGGTGCTTGCCGGGTTTATCTGGGGGCTGGAAGGCCGGATCGTACGGCAGCGACGGATCGCATCGCACGCCGTAGTAGTTCTGGACCCGGCGCTCAGTAGGCAATCCGTTGTCGTCCCACCCCATCGGATAGAACACGGCCTTGCCACGCATACGATGAAAGCGCGCGATGATGTCGGTATGCGTGTAGGAAAACACGTGGCCGATGTGAAGCGATCCGCTGATAGTGGGCGGAGGCGTGTCGATGGAGAACACATCGGCGCGAGACCGGCTGCGATCGAAGCGGTAGGTGCCGGCTTCCTGCCAGCGTGCCTTCCACTTCTCCTCCAGCCCTTCGAGCGCCGGCTTCTCCGGCAGATGTATTGGATGGCTCTCGTCAGTTCCGTGGGGCATCCCTACGGATTCTATCGATTTCCTCGCGCACGAGCCTCTCAGCGACGGCGGACACGATTTCTCTGACGAGGGTCTGCATCTGGTCGGATGAACCGAGCGCGAGTTTTTGAATGACACGACGCGCAACGTCGTCAATCATGGACTCGGTGATCGCCGGCGCGGATCCGTTGCCGCCCAGCCGGATGGGGGCGACGCCGGGCTCGCCCTGCTCGATGGCAAAGAACGCGCTGAATGCATCGGCGACGATGCTGCGTCCGCTCGCCGGAGGTGCACCGAGGGGCGCAGGAGCCGCCGTGAGCGTGGCAGTCATTTCCGGCGGTTCGACCGGCGGTAACGCAACGGCCATGGGCGGTGCGACGGCGGCCGGCGCAGCCGCAAGATCGAAGGAGATTTCCGCAGCCTGCGGGCCGGGCGCCATTCCCGCGAGAAGATCGTCGAGGGTCGGAACCGCTGCGTCGTCGGGCTGAAGCGCGTCCAGCGCTCCCAGGTCTCCGAACGGGTCGCCTTTAGCCGCGGGGCGCACGTCTGGCAACGAATCCAGCGGCGGCAATTCGTCGAACGAATCCAGCTCGCGTTCGAGCACGGGGCCTTCTCGGCGTTCGGCAACAATTTCGGCAGGTGCGCTGTCGAGCGGCCCTGACATCGTGATCGTCGCAAACGCTTCGTCGAGCTTGTCGAAATAGTCGTCCAGCGAATCGTCCAGCGCGAGCGACGGCATCGCGCCGCCAAAAGATTCAACTGGCGGCAGGAAGTCATCGGCCGGCAGAAGGTCCTCTGAAGACTGCGCGAAGGCGGAGGGCAGCAGATCCTCGGCACCGAATTCCATTAGGTCTTCTGGCGCAGCCTGTTTTTCCGCACGTTTCGGTAATTCCACCGGGCGCGGCGCAGTGAGCACCGCGGCAGGGCGGCGAATATCAGCGACCGCCGCCTGCGTCGGGCTCCCCTTCGCACCGCCGATGAGCTCACGCACGCGCGCAATCACCTGCTGCGGCTCGAACGGCTTCACGAGGATGCCGTCGCACAGCACTTCCTTCGCCTTCGCCTCATCAACCGGTTCGAATGCGCCGGCGAGCAGCAGGACAGGGATATGCGACAACTCGGGCTTGCCCTTTACAAACGCCGACACGTCGTAGCCGCTTCGCTTTGGCATGCCGATATCGGCGAGGACGATATCCGGCTTGTCAGCGGCGATCCGCGCGACCGCCTCCTCGCCGTCGCTGGCGGTGAGCACTTGTACATCCTCACCCGAGAAGGTGAGCTCGATGACGCGCTGAATGGTGACGCTGTCGTCGGCGAGGAGCAGCTTCTTCGACATGAACTAGATGCCAACCCGCGAGCGGGTGTTCCGCGTGATGAAGTCCACAATCTCCTGCATCGGCGTACCGGGCAGGAAAATGCCTTTGATGCCGACCGCATTCAGCTTCGGAATATCGACGTCCGGAATAATGCCGCCGACGACAACCAGCACGTCGTTGAGCCCCTTTTCGCGCAGCAGCTCCATCACGCGCGGGCAGATGTGCATATGGGCGCCGGACAGAATCGAGAGCCCGATGGCATCCGCATCCTCCTGCAGCGCCGCCGAGACAATCTGCTCGGGGGTCTGCCGAAGACCGGTATAGATCACCTCCATACCCGCGTCGCGCAGGGCCCTCGCAATGACCTTGGCGCCACGGTCGTGGCCGTCAAGTCCAGGCTTGGCAATAATTACGCGGATTTTCTGCACTCAGACCTATGACCTGAAAGCTGCTGAAACTGATACCTGCAACCTGACGCCTCAAATTATCGGCGTTTCCTCGTATTCGCCCCAGACTCTCCGCAACGTATCGCACATTTCGCCTATGGTCGCGTACGCCCGGACGGCCTCAACCAACAGCGGCATTGTGTTTACCGACCCGCGAGCACCCTCCTCCAATGACTCGAGGGCCGCCTGGAGCCGGCGGTTGTCCCGGGTCTGCCGCAGACGATTGAGCTTGGCCAGCTGCCGCTCGGCCGTCGTCTCGTCGATGTAGAGGATGCCAATCGGCTCGTCCCCCTCGGCGACGAACTCATTGACGCCGACGACGATCTTGTCGTGCCGCTCGACCGCCTGCTGGAACTTGTAGGCGCTTTCCGCGATTTCCCGTTGTGGATATCCGGTTTCGATGGCCGGAACCATCCCGCCCATTCGGTCGATGGTGTCGAAGTAGGCAAGCGCCTCTTCCTCCAGGTCCGAGGTGAGCTTCTCGACGAAGTACGCCCCCCCGAGCGGATCGACGATGCTGGTGACACCGGTTTCGTGCGCAATGATTTGCTGCGTGCGAAGCGCCAGCGTCGCAGCTTCTTCGGTTGGCAGGGCCAACGCCTCGTCCAGTGAATTGGTGTGCAGCGACTGGGTGCCGCCGAGCACGGCGGCCATCGCCTGCAGGGCCGTGCGCACGACGTTGTTGTACGGCTGCTGCGCCGTCAGCGAGACGCCGGCGGTCTGGGTGTGGAACCGGAGCTGCCACGAGCGCGGGTTCTTCGCGTTGAACCGGTCGCGCATGACGTGCGCCCAGATGCGCCGGGCCGCGCGGTATTTCGCGATCTCTTCGAAGAAGTCGCTGTGGGAGTTGAAAAAGAACGACAGGCGCGGCGCGAACACGTCCACGTCGAGGCCGGCATCGACGCCGTACTGCACGTACTCGATACCATCCCGCAGCGTGAACGCGAGCTCCTGTGCGGCAGTCGCGCCCGCTTCACGTATGTGGTAGCCGCTGATGGAAATGGTGTTCCAGCGTGGGACGCGCTCCGCGCAGAATGCGAAGACGTCGGTGATGAGCCGCATCGATTGCCGCGGAGGGTAGATGTATTCCTTCTGCGCGATGAATTCCTTCAGAATGTCGTTCTGAATGGTGCCCGACAGCGACTCCCAGGCGACGCCCTGCTTCTCCGCCACCACCAGATACATCGCGAAAATCATCGACGCCGGCGAGTTGATGGTCATCGATGTCGTGATGCTGCCGAGATCGATGCCGTCAAACAGCGTTTCCATATCGGCGAGTGAGGTCACGTTGACGCCGCATTTGCCGACTTCGCCGAGTGACAGTTCGTGGTCTGGATCGCGGCCCATCAGCGTCGGCAGGTCGAACGCGACGCTGAGGCCGGTACCGCCCGCCTTGAGCAGCTGTTGGTAGCGCTGGTTCGTTTCCTCGGGCGTGCCGAAGCCCGCGAACTGGCGCATTGTCCAGAGCTTGCCGCGATAGCCGCTCGCGTGAATGCCGCGGGTGTATGGAAAATCGCCGGGGTCGCCGAGGTCGCGCCCGTAATCAAGCGCGGCGACATCCGCAGGCGTGTAGAGCTCGTTGATCGGGCGCCCCGAAATCGTGGTGAAGCCTCCGCGCCGTTCCTTCGACATGCCTCGACCAGGGGTCGCGGTCTTCATTCCGGTTCCATTGTAAGTCCTGAGATCTTGATCTCAAGGATTCGATTGTGGTTCGGGGTTTGGATGTGGGACGTGGGATGTGGGTTTTGGGATTTAATACAGACCATGGCGGAGCACGGAGCGATCTTCGGGGCGATGCTTCAGGAGTTCAACGTCGCCGCGCGCATCATCAATCTGGAGCCCGGAATCTGGAACATCCTCACCCATCCGAAACGGCAAATCATCGTTTCGTGTCCGGTGCAGATGGACAACGGTGAGATCGAGGTCTTCACCGGGTACCGCGTTCAGTACAACATCACGCTCGGGCCCGCCAAGGGCGGCATCCGCTATCACCCGGATGTCTCGCTCGACGAAGTAACCGCACTCGCCGCGTGGATGACATGGAAATGTGCGGTCGCCCACATTCCGTTCGGCGGGGCGAAGGGCGGCATCGTCTGCGACCCGACGAAGATGTCGCGGCGCGAGCTCGAAGCGCTGACGCGCCGATACGTGGCGGAGATCGTGGACAATATCGGACCCGAAAAGGACGTTCCCGCGCCGGATGTGAACACCAACGACCAGATCATGGCGTGGGTGATGGATACCTACAGCATGCACGTCGGCCACACGGC
>Ga0070670_100002101_pt1 | contig 16334 bp, 13 predicted proteins | sample KBSS63metaG_FD_64665 | JGI IMG/M metagenome (GOLD analysis project Ga0070670, IMG submission 64665) | Switchgrass rhizosphere microbial communities from Kellogg Biological Station, Michigan, USA - KBS S6-3 metaG | ecosystem: Host-associated > Plants > Roots > Rhizosphere > Soil ... | reverse complement strand
GGCGCCATCGAAGGCGTTGCCGGTCCGGAATCGGCCAACAACGCCGCCGTCGCCGGCAGCATCATCCCGGTGCTTTCGCTCGGCATCCCGGGCAATCCGGTGACCGCGCTGCTGCTCGGCGCCCTGGTGATCCAGGGCATTCAGCCCGGCCCGCTGTTCATCGCCCAACGTCCCGACCTGTTCTGGGGGATCGTCGCCAGCATGTATGTAGGCAACGTGTTCCTGCTGCTGCTCAATCTTCCGTTGGTCGGGCTGTGGGCCCAGCTCTTGCGGATTCCGTATCGCGTGCTGTTTCCGATCGTGCTCCTGCTCTCCGTGGTGGGCACCTATTCGGCGAACAAGAACGTCTTCGACCTGTGGGTCATGCTTGGCTTCGGACTCCTGGGCTATGTGCTGCACAAGCTGGAGTACGACCTTGCGCCATTCGTCATCGCCCTGGTGCTCGCGCCGCTGCTCGAGCAATCCCTGCGTCAATCGTTGGCGATGTCGCCCGACGGCGCTATGATCTTCCTGCAACGTCCAGGGACCGCGCTGATGCTGACGGCTTGTGCGGTTCTCGTCGCCTTGATGTTCCGTCGCGCAAAAAAATCTTAAGGGATGGAGCCCATGAAGAGTGCAATTGCTTTGGCACTGCTTTCCGCCCTGCTTGCAACGCCGGCCGCAGCCCAAAGCGGTGACCCGAAGGCGGAACTCGCCAAGCTCAAGCCGAAAGATTTTCCGACCGGCCCGATCGAGTACACGGTGGTCTATCCCGCCGGCGGCGGCATGGACGTCACTGCGCGATTGCTCGCCAAGTACGTCGAGAAGTGGAGTGGCGACAAGATCGTCGTCAACAATCGCACCGGCGGCGCCGGAATGGTCGGTCACGCCTATCTCGCCACGCAGGCGAAGCCCGACGGATACACGGTCGGCGTCGTCGCAAACCTGCTGTGGGGCGACGCGATGCTGCGCGCGCAGGGCCGCTGGGCCTACACCGATCTTGAGCCGATCGCCTACTTGAATTCCGATCCGTTGGTCTGGGTTGGGCCGACCGATGGGCCTTACAAGGGCATGTCGGTCAAGCAGATCGTTCAGATCGCCAAGGACAAGCCCAACACGGTTCGCGTCGCGACCGTTCCCGGCAGCATGTGGGAGTATATCCTTGATCAGGTCGAGGCGAACTCCGGTGCAAAGTTCCTGCGCGTGCCGTTCCAGGGCGGCGGCGCCGGCATCAACGCGCTGGCCGGCGGTAACGTCGACATCGCGCAGGGGTTCTTCTCCGAATTCCGCGGCTTGGCGGACGCCGGCAAGGTGGCTCCCCTTGGCGTCGCGGCCCCGGAGCGATTGAGCTTCTTGAAAGACACGCCGACCATGAACGAGGCACTGGGCGGCAACGAATACCAGTGGATCATCATCCGGTTTGCGGTCGTTCCGAAGGGTACGCCGGCGGATCGCAAGGCCTATCTCGGGGCTGCCGTCCAGGCCGCGATGAAGGATCCCGAACTGGTCGCCGAGTATCTCAAGGCGGGCGTCTATTTCGATCCGAAGCTCACCGATCCGGCGCGCATGGAAGCCAATCTCAAGGCCTATGCCGAGGCCGAGCGCGAGTTTTATCAGAAGACAGGCCGTCTGAAGTAGCCGGGTCGGAATCGGCTCCTCCCAAACAAGACGGCGGCGCGGTGCACCCGCGCCGCCCAAGATCAGCGACAAGGAACAAGGTCATTGCATGCGGCGGAGCTCGGAACGAATTCTGACGACGCATGCCGGAAGCCTGCCTCGGCCGGAGAATCTGACCAACCTTTTCGTTCGGCGCTCGCGCGGGGAAGGCGTCGCCGCGGATGAAATTGCCGCGGCTGGCAGGGCCGCGTTACGCGCGATCGTACCGAGGCAGGCCGAGGCCGGCATCGACGTCGGCAACAACGGCGAACAGCAGCGCGATTCATTTTTCCTTTATCTCAAGGAGCGCTTGACCGGTCTGGGTGGGACCTGGCAGCGGCCGTCGCGCGCCGACGTCGACCGCTATCCCGAATTCAAGAAGCGATGGATAGAGCAGGCGTCGAGCAAGGCTCGCGTGTCGCCAAACGAGGGATTGCCGATGGCGATCGGCGATGTGCGCTATATCGATGCGGCTGCGATCGAGGCGGAGTGCAGCGACTTCGCAGCCGTCCTCAGGGACAATCCGGATATCTTTGTCGAGACCTTCATGAACGCGCCGTCACCCGGTATCGTCGCCGCCGCGATCAAGAACCAGCATTACGACACCGAGTTGAAATATCTGCAGGCGCTTGGAGACGCGTTGCGGATCGAATATGAGACGATCGTTCGCGCCGGTTTCGTGCTGCAGATCGACGCACCCGACCTCGCGCTGGAGCGGCACATTTCATTCAAGGACAAGCCGCTGTCGGTGTTTCTCGAATTCGTCGAAAATGTCGTCGCAGTGATCAACGTCGCGCTCAAGAACATTCCACCCGACCGGGTGCGCCTTCACGTCTGCTGGGGCAATTCGGAATCGCCTCACGACAGCGACGTGCCGCTCGAGAATATTCTGCCGACCGTGCAGCAGGCGAACGTCGGAGCCTTGTATCTCCCCTTCGCCGGCCCGCGCCACGCGCACGAATTTCGCTGCTTCGAGAAATTTCCCCTGAAGAGCGGTCAGGTCCTGGTGGCGGGCGTGATCGACCCGTTGACCAACATCATCGAGCATCCCGAGGTCGTATCGGACCGGATCGAGCGGGTGGCGGCTACGATCGGCGATCCCAGCGCCGTGCTGGCCGCGACCGATTGCGGCTTCGACACGTCGGCGGGCTGGGGCCGTGTTGCGCCGGATGTGGTCTGGGCAAAGCTGCGCAGCCTCAGGGACGGAGCGAAGCTGGCCTCCACGCGTTTGTTCTGATCTCCTCCGTCATTGCCGGGTCAAGCCCGCGGGCGACGCCAGAGAACGGGTAAGCGCTGAGTCAATGCGAACGGGAACCGCTTTAGTTCGCCGTCATGTTGGCGCGCTTGATCAGCTCCCGCATCAGCTTGGCATCGGCGTGCAGGAAGGCCGCGAACGCCTCGGGATCTTTCAGCATGACCTCGGCGCCCTGCGCTTCGATCGTGTCCCGTACTTTCGGCGTGTTCAGCGTGCGGGCGATGGCGGCATGGAGCTTGCCGACGATGTCGCGCGGGGTCTCGGCTGGCGCCGAGATTCCGTACCAGGTGCCCATCGCGAAATCGCGATAGCCCGCCTCGGCCATGGTCGGTGTTTCCGACAGCGCCTTGGCGCGCGTCGCGCTGGCGACGGCGAGCGCGCGCAGCTCGCCACCCCGCACCTGCGACAGCACCGCCGGGACGTTGAGGAACGCGAGGTCGACCTGGCCGCCGATCAGATCGGTTGCGGCGGGTGCGCCGCCCTTGTAGGGCACTTCGATCAGCTTCACGTCCGCGCGCACCTGCAGCAGCACGCCGAGAAGCTGCGGAATGCTGCCGACCCCGACCGTGGCGAATGTCATGTTGCCGGCCGCGCTGCGGGCGGCGACGACGAGCTCCGCCACGCTCTTGTAGGGCCGGCTCGGCGGCACGACCAGGACATTGGGAACGTCGGCGACGGTGGCGATCGGCGTAAACGACGCGATGCCATCGTAGCCGGCGTCCTTCATCAGCGCCGGTGTGATCACGTGCGACGGCGAGCCGCCGATGAAAAGCGTGTAGCCGTCGGGCTTGGCCTGCGCCACCGCGCGGGCACCGATGGCAGTGCCCGCGCCCGGGCGGTTGTCGACGACGACCGCGCGGCCGAGCGTCTCGCTCATCCCCTCGGCGACCGTCCGCGCGAGCAGGTCGGCCGGGCCGCCTGCGGCATAGGGGTTGATCAGCGTGATCGGCCGGGCGGGAAAGGACTGGGCGAGCGCGCCTCCCGCGGGCGCGGCCATGGCGAGCAGAACCGCCAGTGCGAGACGCTGCATGCTTTCCTCCCGCGGCGATCACGCGGTGGCGTCCGGGCCGGCGCCTGACCGGTGCCGTTCCGGCGTCCCGCTTTAGCGACTTAGGATAGTATGGAGCCACCCAGCGGAAAACCGCATCGGCCGCCAATGACGGAAGGTCTCCCGAACACCTTGTTGCCCACGACGCTGGTCGGCAGCTACCCGCAGCCCGACTGGCTGATCGACCGCCGGCGCCTGGCGGAGATCGTCCCGCCACGTGCCCGCGCGCGCGAGCTGTGGCGCGTCGAGCCGGCCTGGCTCGAGCAGGCGCAGGACGACGCCACGCTGCTCGCGATCCGCGACCAGGAGCGCGCCGGCATCGACATCGTCACCGACGGCGAGATGCGCCGCGAGAGCTACTCCAACCGTTTCGCCACCGCGCTCGAGGGCATGGACAGCGAGCACCCGGCGCAGGTGCCCTCGCGCACGCCCGGCCGTTTCCAAATCGTGCCGCGTGTAATCGGTCCGATCCGCCGGCGGCAGCCGGTGCAGGCGCACGACGTCGCGTTCGTGCGCGCCAATACCGACCGGCCGATCAAGATCACCATTCCCGGCCCTTTCACCATGACGCAGCAGCTGCACGACGAGCACTATCGCGACGAGGCCGCGCTGGCATTGGATTGCGCCGCGGCGCTGAACGAGGAGATCAAAGACCTGTTCGCCGCCGGCGCCGACGTGGTTCAGCTCGACGAGCCGTTCCTGCAGGCGCGACCGGAGGAGGCGCGGCGCTTCGCCGTGCCGGCGATCGACCGTGCGGTCGAAGGCGTGGGTGGGACCACCGCGCTTCACCTCTGCTTCGGTTACGCGGCGCGCGTGAAGGACAAGCCGTCCGGCTATTCGTTCCTGCCCGAGCTCGCGGCTTCGAAGGTCGACCAGATCTCGATCGAGGCCGCGCAGCCGAAGCTCGACTGCGCGATCCTGGCGCGGCTGCCGGACAAGCAGATCATCCTGGGCGTGCTCGATCTCGGCGCCATGGCGGTGGAGACGCCCGCGCTTGTCGCCGAGCGCATCCGCCGCGCGCTCGCCTACGTGGCGCCCGAGCGGCTGATCGTGGCGCCGGACTGCGGGCTCAAATATCTGCCGCGCGAGGTCGCGTTCGCCAAGCTTGCGGCGATGGTCGCCGGCGCGGCGATCGTGCGGCGGGAGCTGGGGGGATAAGGGCGAGCGACGGACGAGCGACGTCGAGTCGTTGTTCTACAATTGGCGGATCGAATAGATCACTTCGCCTTTGAACTTCCCTTGATCCGGCACCCACGGGAAGTAGATCACCCATTGCAGGTGCACCTGCGCGCCGACTTGATCGAGGCCGGCGAACTTTTTGAGGAGCTTCCCGGTCATATTCACGACGTCGAGGACACCCTGGGGGCCGATGACCAGCGCTTGCGGAACCCACTTCATCCCTTCGAACGCGCCCAGGAAGATGCGGTAGAACTCCGTGGCCTGCGCGCGGCCCTGCCAGCGCATCCCCGCGGGCACCAGCTCCATCACGCAATCATCGGTGAAGACGCCGAGCATGACCTCCATCTGCGTCTTGAACTCATCCTCCGTGAACGGCTCGAACAGGACCTCTTCCGCGTGAACGTGGGTCAGCCAAGCGCGCCGCACGGCATCGTAGCTTTCCGACGTGACCCCCCACGTGATTGGCTTGCCCCTGAAGCGAGGATCGCTGAGCAGCTCTGCAACCGGATCTGCGCTCATTGCTGTTCCCTTCCGTAGGCGAGCCGCCGAGGACGTTCGGATGCGCGCGAGTATCGCAGCCTAACCCGCCCCTATCCCGATTTGGGAGTGCCGAACGCACACATTCGTGCGCTTGCTGCACTCCCTGCACTCGCCCGGGACACGAGGGTTAGTGCGGCTTTCCCCATAGCCGCGCCGAGGCCAGATCCGCGCCCGCCCGCAGGGTCTTGAGCTTGGCCCACACGACATCCTCGGTCACCCATTCCCATCCGACAAACGTGCCGAAGCCGCAATCGACGCCGGCGACGACGCGCTCGCGATCGCCGACCGCCGCGACAACCGCTTCGATGCGTTGCGCGACCACTTCGGGATGCTCGACGAAGTTGCTCTTGCAATCGATCACGCCGGGGATGAGCAGCATGTGATCGGGCAGCCTGTGCCTGCGCAGCGCCGCGGTCTCGTGTTGCCGCCGCGGATTGGCGAATTCGAGGCCGAGTGCGCCGACATCGGCCTCATAGAGGGCGGGCAGAATCACATCCATCGCAACATCGTAGTTGTGCGGCCCTTCCCAGTTGCCCCAGCAGACATGCAGCCGCACGCGGTCTCGCGGAAGTCCGTCCAGGCCGCGATTCAGCGCCGCCACATGCTGCTCGACCAACTTCGCGAACTCGGCGTCCGAGGCGTCCTGGTAGAGCAGGACTCGCTCCATCGCGAGATCGGGCGCATCGATCTGCAGGACAAATCCCGCGTCGACGACCCTGCGATACTCGATCCGCAGCTCGCGCGCGATCGCATCGAGATAGTCCTGATGCGAGGCGTAGTGCGCGTTCAGCATCGTCGTCGCGATGATGCCCGGCGAAGGCGCGTTCATGAAGAACTCGCTGAACCGCGATTTCATCGGCGCCGACAACCGCTTGTAGCGCGCGATCTCGGCGTCGATCGCGGCGGTGTCGCGATACTTCAGCTCGCCGATCGCCTGCGGCGCGTCGAACACCTTGCTGTGGTTCGGAATGCGCGCCAGCATCCGCTGCGTGAACTGCGAGAACTCGACGAATTCCTTGCCGAAAGGCCGCTTCGACACGCCGCCGAAACCATCCATGCGCTGCGGGATATAGGTCTGAAAGCCGACACGCGCCTGCTCGCCGTCATTGGCGCTGTCGATCCCGACCTCGGCTTCCTTCGCGAGCACATGGGCGACGCGCGCATCGGCGAGCTCATTGAGCCGGGCCTGGTCCACCGGCTTGCCCTGTTCCTGGTCGATGAGCATGGCGCCGAGCGCCTCGCCGCGCGGAATGCTGCCGGCGTGCGTCGTCAAGATGCGGTCGATACTATGTTGCATCGCGGGCCTCCTTGAGTCGTATTTCGCATGCGACCGGCGCAGCCCGTCCGGGCGGCCATCCCTCTCGCAACAGTCGCCCATGTCGACTGTGGTCGCGCGTGGTCGGCCCCATGGGACGTGAGATCGGTCGAGGCTACAACGGAGCGGCTCCCGGCGCGAACGGTGACTCGTTCCCGGAACGATCGCGTAAGCAGAAAGGTGTGCCCGGCAAAAGCGCGAATGTCCCCGCTGGGCCGATCAGATCGGCGTCTTGTCGATCTGCCCGTTGGAACGCACGAACCAATGCTCGTTCGGGAACGGCTTGCCGGCGAGCCGGTCGGCCATCCAGTCCGCGACCAGGATGGGTGGGAACGGTCCGAGATTGGCCGCCGGCACGTTGCCGACCGAATGGCGCGATTCCTGGTAGACCACCATCCGCTTCGGTCCTTGCACGGTCTTGACGAGCCGCTCGGAATGCTCGACCGGGCTCAATTCCTCGCACTCGCCGGCGACGACGAGATAGGGCGCGCGGATCTTGTCGGCGTGCCCTTCCCAGGTGATGGTCTGGCGGAAGCGGTCGAACTCGTCCTCGTCGGTGATGCCCGACATGTACATGAACCGCTTCTTGAAGGTTGGCGATGCCTCCTGAAAGATGGTGTGGCAGCCGGGCTCATGGCACACCGACATCGCCGCGAAGGCGCGGATGCGCGGCTCGTGGGCGGTGAGGATGGTGCCGAAGAAGGTGCCGAAGCTGGTGCCGGAGCAGCCGATGCGCTCGGGATCGACCTCGGGCCGGCTGACGAGCCAGTCGACCAGCGGCTTGCCGACCGCCGCCCAGTTCTCGACCGAGAAGTAGACGCCGACCATCGGTGCCTCGTACTGCCCGGGCCCGTCGATTGCCAGCACGGCGATGCCGCGGTTGAGGAAGCGGTCGCCGTAGAGCGCGACCTGGATCTCTTTGAAGCTGTCCATGCCGGGGACGTTGATGACCACGGGGATGCGGCCGCCGTTATAGCCGGGAGGCAGATGGAACCAGGCCGGGATCGCCTTGTCCTTGAACGGCACCCACACCGGCACGATGTGATGATCCGCGAGCGCGGCGTACTTCGCGTAGCATTCGCGCTTCTTGTTGTTGTAGGCGATGTTGGTCTCGTTGTTCTGGTCATAGGGCCACTGCGCCGCGCCCCAGTGCACGGCGGCCATGAAATAGTTGTCGCGCGCGGTGACCTTGTGCCCCGCCTGCTCGGCGGCCTGCGCCTTGGCCTCGCGCCGGCGCGCGACCGCCTCGAAGGCGGGGCCGATATCACCCATCTTCTTCACCCGCTCGCGGATGCCGGCAAAGTCGGCGTTGGCCTCGTTGCCGCAGGGGCCGTTGAGATAAAGCGAGCGCGGCTGGTCCCAGTCGATGCCGTTGGCGCGAATGACGTTGTCGATGAGCCAGCGCTGCTCCTCGTAGCGGCGCACATGCGGCTCGCCGCGCTTGTCCAGGACGGGATGCGGCGGCTGAATCACGTTCATCGTATCTCCCCTTGTCGTTGCGCGTGCGGCGAGGCCGAAATCCCTTCGAGTTGAATCTCGGCTTCGCGCTGGATGTTTCGGTCGCATGATCTTATCCGAAAAGTCTGCAACTTTTCGGGATCATTGCTCTTGTTCGGCCGCATGATCTTATCCGAAAAGTCTGACAACTTTTTCGGGATCATGCTTGTTTCAGTCGGATGATCTTATCCGAATGCGCCTGGCTAATCGATCTTGATGCCGACCGACTTGATGACGGCACTCCATCTGGCGATTTCGGATTTGAGGAGCTTCTCGAGCTCCTCGGGCGAAGAGCCCTCAGCCACATAGCCGTTTGTGGCCAGCTTGTCCTTGATCGCCGGCTCGGCGAGGGCCGTGGTGGTATCGGCACTGATCTTGCGGACGATCTCAGGCGGCGTCTTGGCCGGAACGAACAGCGCCTGCCATGCCGTCACGTCGTAACCCGGGACGCCCGCCTCGGCGATGGTCGGCACATCCGGGGCTGCCGCATCCCGTTTCGGCCCAGTGGTCGCCAGAACGCGAACCTGCCCCGACCGTGCGTAGGAGAGCAATGCGCCGCTGCCGAAATAGCAGTCCACGCGACCGGGGATGAGGTCCGTGAAGGCGGGCGAAGCACCGCGATAAGGCACATGCGTCATCTCGATGCCTGCCATCTGCAAGAACAGCATCTCGGCCAGGAACGGCGCGCTGCCGGTGCCGGGCGATGCCATCGTGAGCTTGCCGGGACGGGACCTGGCATGGTCGATGAGCTCGTTGATCGAATGCGCCGGCGAGGAGTTCGGCACGAATACGAAATAGGCAAGCTGGGTGACAAGCGAGACCGGCGCAAAATCCGCAATCGGATCGTAGCTCAGCGAGCGGTAGAGACTGGTGTTCACCGCCAGCGACGCGGTGGCGAACAAGACCGTGTACCCGTCCGGATCGGACTGCGCGACGTATTCGTTGCCGATGTTGGTGCCGGCGCCTCCCTTGTTCTCGATGACGACCTGTTGGCCCCATATCTTCGAAAGCTTTTCGGCGAGCATGCGCGCGACGATATCGGTCGGCCCCCCGGCGGCGACCGGCACAATGAGGCGCACGGGCTTATTCGGGAAATCGGCCTTCGGCGCTTGCGCGCGCGCGTGTCGAATGAAAGCGTTGGGCGCGAATGCCTGCGCGGCCGACAGGGCGATCAAGTGACGACGGGTGAGCATGTGATACCCCCGCTGTCCGTCTCGATATCTGCACTCTATCCCTCAGCCGAGGCCTCGCATATCGGCGAAAGGTCGCGCCCCGCCGCCGCCAGCCGTCCGAAGCGGAAGGGGGCCGGCCGCCGCTCATGACTCTGCGATTTCGCCGCAGCATTTTTCAGTTGCATGCTCTGGCCCGAAAAGTCGCACAACTTTTCGGGATCATGATCTTGTTAGGCCGCATGATCTTATCCGAAAAGTCTGCAACTTTTCGGGATCATGCTGTTGTTCGGTCGCATGATCTGGTCCGAAAAGTCGCACAACTTTTCGGGATCATGCTCAGGCTCACTGCGGTTTCATGCTGACGGTCTTGAGGATCGGCGTCCAGCGCACGAGCTCCTGCTGGAACACGCCCGCCGCCTTGTCGGGACCGACGTCGCGCACCGGCTCGAAGCCGACCCTGAGCAGCTCCTTCTGGAACGCCTCATCGGCCATCGCCTCCTGGGTGACCGCGTTGATGCGCTCGAGGATGGGTTTCGGCGTGCCGGCCGGCGCGAAAATGCCGAACGTGGTCTGTGCCACCATTCCAGGCAATCCCGCCTCGATCGAGGTGGGAATGTCGGGCGCGCTCCTGATGCGCGTTTGCGAATTCACCGACAGGATGCGGACCTTGCCGGCGCGATGGAGATCGAGAATCTGCGCGGTGGCGTTGGCCGAGAACATCGGGATCTGCCCGCCGATCAGGTCGGTCACGCCCTGGCCGATGCCCTTGTACGGCACGTGCACGATGTCGAGGCCGCCGGCGCGCAGCTTGAACAGCTCGCCCGCGAGGTTGGTGATCGAGCCGTTGCCGGCGGACCCGTAGGAGAGCCTGCCCGGATTGGCTTTGGCGTAATCGATGAGCTCCTTGAGCGTGCGCGCCGGCACTGATGGATTGATCACCACCGAGGTCGAGCTGTAGGCGAACACGGCGACCGCGGCGAAATCCTTGACCGGATCGTAGGGCGGGCTGGCCATGACCGGCGTGAGCAGGACATGCGTCGATGTGCTGCCGAGCAGGATGCTGTAGCCGTCGGGCGGCGAATGCGCGACGTCATTGGCGCCGATCAGGCCGCCGCCGCCGCCGCGATTGTCGACGACGATGGTGCCGAGTTGCGGCTTGACCTTCTCCGCCCAGATCCGCCCGATCACGTCGTGCACGCCGGCCGGCACCGAGGGGATCACCAGGCGGATGGGGCGGCTGGGATAGCGCTCCTGCGCGAGCGCGGGCGCCGCGAGCGAGATCGCGAGCAGGCCGAAGATCCACGCAGCCGGCCGTTTCATCGCCTCACCCTGTTCCAGAGCGGGATGATTTTTAGTCGAGTCATCATCCCGCTCCAGCTTTTTGTTTGTGCGTGATCTTTTCCGAAAACCGGTGCCCACTGTTCGGGATCACGCACTATTGTCGATTTTATCCGTAGGCCGGGATGCGGATGTTAGTGAATGTGGCGGCCGGTGCCAATATCGCGGCGGCGCGTGACAACGCGCTTGCGAGCCGGCGAACTCGGACCCAAACTGCGACCGCGGTTCCTCATGAGCCCGATTCAAATACCGCGGGCGGACACGCGATCGCAGCGAAAGCGCGCGGCTAGTGTGGCGCATTTGGCCAACAGGAGCTTTCAGCAGTGGCAGGCGGCAGGCAATACGAGACCGACGTCGCGATCGTGGGTGCAGGCGGCGCCGGTATGGCAGCCGGCATCGAGGCCCTTGATGCCGGAGCGCGCGCCGTCATCTTCGAGCAGGACTCCCAGCTCGGCGGTGCGGCCATCATCTCCGGAGGCGGCTGCCTGATCGTCGGGTCGCCATTGCAGACGAAGAACGGCATCTACGACACGCCCGACCTGGCCTTCAAGGACTGGGTCGAGTGGGGAGGTCCGTCGACCGACGTGATCTGGGCCCGCTACTACATCGAGCACAGCCTGCACGATCTCTATCACTGGGCCGAAGGCCTCGGCGTGAAGTGGGTCGACATGAAAGTCCAGGAGGGCAACTCCGTGCAGCGCTGGACCCGGCCCGAGCGCAATGGTCTGGGGCTGATGACCGAGCTCATCGCAGGCTTCCGGAAGCGAGGCGGCGAGATCGTTCCCGAGACGGAGATCACGGGGCTCAGCCTCGAGGGCGGCTGCGTCACCGGCCTGCAAGGCCGCAATACCAAGACCGGCGAGAGCGTGGCCGTGAGAAGCAAGGCCGTCATCGTGGCAGCCGGAGGCTTCAACTCGAACCTCGACATGGTGCTCAGGTACAATCCCGCTCTCAGGAACGACAAGGTGCTGGAAGGATCGGGTCGAGGCTCGACCGGAGCCGGACACGAGCTCATTCGCCGGGCCGGCGGCTACCTCACGCACATGGATCACATCTGGTTCTACGTGTATGCCACGCCCGACTACCGCGACCCCGCGCAGCGCCGCGGCCTCGTGTTCCGCCTAGTGCCCGGCAACATATGGGTCAATCAGCAGGGCCGCCGGTTCCACAACGAGTCGATGTCGGGCGGCAACTCGGCAAGCCCCGCGCTGATGGCGCAGAGCCCGCGCCACGCCTGGGCGATCATGGATACGCCGATGACGGCGACCATGGAAGTCGCCGATCCCTACTATCGCGACGGCGACAAGGTCGTGCGGGCAAAGGTGGTGGAACTGCTCAACAACTCGCCCTTCATCCGCAGGGCCGACACGCTCGCCGAGCTGGCCCGACGGATGGAGGTTGACGTGCCAACATTCCTCGCCACCGTCGAGCGCTACAATCAGGCTTGCGAGCAGCGGCTCGAGCGGGAGCCGGAATTCGGCAAGGCGCTCAAGTCGTCGAAGGCGTTCGACACGCCACCCTACTATGCCGTTCAGATCTTCCCGCTGGCGCGCAAGAACTTCGGCGGCGCCAAGACCGACCTCCAGTGTCGCGTGCTGGACAAGCATTTCGAGCCGATCGGCGCGCTCTACGCCGCGGGTGAGGTCGCAGGCATGGCCGGTGGCCACATCAACGGGCGCGCCGGTCTCGAAGGCACCATGCTGGGTCCATCGATTTTCAGCGGGCGCGTTGCCGGCGGTTGGGCGGCCCATGCGGCAGGCCACGGCCGCGGCTTCGTCGGCAAACCGAACCGCAGTTGAATCGGGAGTGGGCGGCCGGCTTGGTCGGCCTCGCGCTCGTTGTCGGACTTCCCGCTGCGACGCGTGCGCGAGGCCCTTGCGCCACTCTCGTATCCCGGCCGAGCGAGCGTCAGCGAGCGAAGAGCCGGGATCCAGGGCGACACGACGGCTCGCCGCCGCCAAGTCTTGGCAAGAAACGTTGCGCTATGCGGCTTTCGCGTTGGGTCAGCGCAAGTCGGGTTTACCCGACTTGCGTCATCTGCTGCCGATCTCGGGCAAGCCCGAGATCGGTGTCTCGTTCCGCTCGCGCAAGCGCGCTCGCTGTACTTCGCGCGGGACACGAGAGCAGTAAATGCCGCCGCGCTTTTGCAGGCCCCCCGCAGGCGGGCTGTGGGTGCCGTGCGACACGCGGCGCGGCCGCGCCTGCTATGCATGCCGACGATACTCATGTATCCAATGACGCTTGACGCTTGCCGCCGAGGCTGGCCCCAGATGAGGAGCAGACAGATGCGCTCGATGCGTCGTTGTTGTCGGATTGCCGCGTTCGCCGCCGCGTGCGGTTGGCTCATGGCGGCGCAACCAGCGGCGGCGCAGGAGGTCAAACTCAACGAGGTTCTGCGCAGTCTGTTTTATGCGCCGCAATATGTCGCGCTCAGGAGTGGCGCGTTCGAACAGGAAGGACTCAAGATTGTGGGTCCCAAGACGACCTGGGGCGTGCAGGCGGCGGTCACGGAAGTGGTGAGCGGCAACTCCAATGTCGCGCTCATGGGGCCCGAAGCTGCCGGACTGACGCAGGAGGCCAGCCCGGATCGCCGGCTCGTCAATTTTGCGCTGCTCACGAACGGCGACGGGGGATTCATCCTCTCCAAGACCCCGATGCCCAATTTCACCATCGCCGATTTGAAGGGCAAGACGATCGTCACCGCCGGGAAGGGCTCGACGCCGGCACTCGTGCTCGTCGACCTCATCAAGAAGGCGGGGCTCGATCCCAATAAGGATGTGACCATCCGCAACATCCCGGTCTCGGCCAATATCATCCCGTCTTATCTCGAGCCGAGCACGAACTTCGCGCAGGCGTTCGAGCCGATGGTGGTGCAGGCGGTGGCGGAGAACAGGGGCTATCGCGTCGCCTCGGTCGGCGCGCTTGCCGGGCCGATGCCCTATACCGCCTTCATGGCGCCGGCGAGCTACATCGAAAAGAATCCCGCCACCATCCAGGCCTTCACCAACGCGGTCTACAAGGGACTGATCTGGACCGATACGCATTCCCCCGTGGAGATCGCCGCGCTGATCGCGCCGGATTTCAAGGATGTACCGGTGGCAACGATTGAAGCCGTGGTCGCCGAGTATAAACGGGTCAAGATCTGGGCGACGGATCCGCTCCTGCGTCCCGAGGGAATGGAGCAGATGATGTCCCTGATGGTCGACGCGGGAGTCTTGAAGCAACGGTTTCCCTATTCCCAGATCGTCAATGCCAGCTTTGCCCAGAAGGCCATTCAAACGATCAAGCGATGAGCGGACGGGAGAGAATCCGGGGCGAAGGCCTGTCCTACACCTATCTCACCCGCACCGGAGAGACGCTGGCGCTGAAGGACCTGGACCTAACGATCCGCGACGGCGAGTTCTGCAGCATCGTGGGTCCGAGCGGTTGCGGGAAGTCCACCCTGCTGGGCATCATTTCCGGTTTGCTGCAGCCGACGGAAGGACAGGTCCTGCTCGATGGCGTAACCATGCGCGGCACCCACGAGCGGGTCGGTATCCTCCTGCAGAAGGATCATTTGTTCGAGTGGCGCACCGTGCTGCAGAACGCGGAGCTCGGTCTCGAGATTCGCGGCAGAAGCAACGCCGAGGCGCGACGCCGCGCGCACAAGCTGCTGGAATCGTATGGCCTCGCCGGTTTTGAAAACGCGTATCCGCATCAGCTCTCCGGCGGCATGCGTCAGCGCGTGGCGCTGATCCGCACGCTCGCCACCGACCCGGACGTGCTTCTGCTGGATGAGCCGTTTTCCGCGCTCGACTATCAGACCAAGCTCGTTCTCGAGCGCGACGTGCACAGCATCATACGGCACGACAGGAAAACCGCGCTGCTGGTCACGCACGACATCGAGGAGGCGGTATCGATGTCCGACCGTGTCATCGTGCTGAGCGGCCGCCCTGCCCAGGTCAAGAATGTCTACGAGATCGCGCTCACGGTGGCGGCCGAACGGACACCGATGAATTCGCGCGATGCGCCCGAATTCCGGGGCTACTGCAAGTCGATTTGGGAGGATCTGGATATTGAGCGGCGCACCCTCTAGCCCAATACTCGCGCGCGGCGCGGTGTCGGAGCGGCATGCTCAATTCCTGCGCTCGCTGCGGCTGCGTCAGACCAAGGTGCTGATCGTCCAGTTCGCGGTGCTGGCCGCGTTCCTGGGCCTGTGGCAGCTCGCCGCGACGTGGCGCATCATCGATCCATTCATCACCAGCCAGCCGAGCGCGATCGCACAGAAATTCCTGGAGCTCGCGAATGACGGTTCGCTCGGCTACAACGTCGCGATCACCGTGTTCGAGACCCTGGTGGGTTTTGCCGTCGGCACCGTGGCGGGGATTGCGATCGCGGGGCTGTTCTGGTGGTGGGATTTCCTGAGCGACGTCGCCGACCCCTACGTGGTCGTGCTCAATGCGACCCCGAAGATGGCGCTCGGACCGGTGTTCATCATCTGGCTCGGCGCCACCATGAGCGCCGTGATCGCGCTCGCGGTCTCGATCTCGCTCTTCGTCACCATCCTGTCGGTCTACAGCGCCTTCCGGCAGGCCGACCCTGAGAAGCTGGTCGTGGTGGCGTCCTTCGGCGCGTCCAAATGGCAGCAGTTCAGCAAGGTGGTCTTCCCCTCGGCGGTGCCGACCATCATCGCGACCCTCAAGGTGAATATCGGCCTGTCCCTGATCGGGACGATCGTCGGCGAGTTCCTCGCCGCCAATGCCGGCCTCGGCTACCTGATCATCTACGGGCAGAACATCTTCAACATGTCGCTGGTCATGACCAGCGTGGTCATCCTCACCGTCATCGCCGGCGCCATGTACTATGCCGTCAGCCTCGTCGAGCGGCATCTGGTTCCCTGGCGCCGCGACTGACGCCACGGCGCGGGAGCGGCGGCGGTCATTCCGCCGCCTGGCGCACCGAGGCAGACAGGCGGTCCACCACCTCGTCGGTGGTCATCACGTCGGCGAACATCGCCACCATGATGCCGAGCGTCGCATTGTGCTCCTCGTCATTGTAGGTGGCGGTGCCGTCGGACACGAAGATCACCTTGTAATTCATCATCATCGCATCGCGGGCGGTCGACTCGCAGCAGACATTCGTGGCCGTGCCGGTGATGATCAACGTGTCGATATTGCGTGCCTGCAGGACGGCATGCAGATCGGACGAGCCCGGCACGAACGCGCCGAAGCGGTTCTTCTTCACCCTGATGTCGCCCGGCAGCACCTCGAGGGCGGGCCAGAGCGAGTGGCCATAGCTGCCGTCGGCAAAGGCCGCCTCCATGCTTTCCCGCCGTCCTTCACCCGACATGTAGGTGAACCAGTTCGACCAGGCCTC
>Ga0070670_100002096_pt1 | contig 16346 bp, 16 predicted proteins | sample KBSS63metaG_FD_64665 | JGI IMG/M metagenome (GOLD analysis project Ga0070670, IMG submission 64665) | Switchgrass rhizosphere microbial communities from Kellogg Biological Station, Michigan, USA - KBS S6-3 metaG | ecosystem: Host-associated > Plants > Roots > Rhizosphere > Soil ... | reverse complement strand
TCGGTGGCGGTGATCGGCGACGGCGCCGTGGGCCTTTGCGGAATCATCGCGGCCAAACGGCTCGGCTCGGAGCAGATCATTCTGCTGGGCCGGCATCCGGACCGGATCACGCTCGGCCGCGAGTTCGGCGCCACCGAGGTGGTCACCGAGCGTGGCGTGGAGGCCACGGAACGCGTGCTGACCCTGAGCGGCGGCCACGGCGTGCACTCGGTGCTGGAATGCGTCGGGACCGAACAATCGATGAACGATGCGGTCGCGATCGCACGCCCCGGCGGCGCGATCGGCCGCGTCGGCGTCCCCCATTATGAAGGCGTTGCGGCGCTACCGACCTTTTACAAGAACGTCATGGTAGGCGGCGGTCCCGCTCCGGTACGGGCGTACATCGACGAGCTCCTGCCCGACGTGCTCGAGGGTCGCATCCAGCCGGGGCGGGTGTTCGACCGCGCGATCGGTCTTGAGGAGGTCCCCACGGGGTATCAGGCGATGGACCGACGCGAGTCCATCAAGGTCATGATCAATGTTTGAGTAGCACCATGCAACTCGAGCGCGCTGGGTCGCACCTCTCATCGCCCCTAAATTTCGGCTGTTCGAGCACCGCCCAACTAAGCGAAGTCTTACGGTGAAATCAGACAGACTCCGATGCTCCCGCATGCGTCTGCACGCAATCATCCCAGTGCGGAATCGTCCGCAATCAAAGGGCCGTCATGAACAAGGACCAGGTCACCGGCAAGGCGAAGGAAGTCGCAGGCAAGGTGCAACAGAGCGTCGGCGAAGCTACCGGAAGTGCTTCGCAACAGATCAAGGGCGGCGCTAAGCAGGTGGAAGGCAAGGTACAGCAGGGCGTCGGCGACGTGAAGGAATCTCTCAAGGATGCCGACCGGCGGACACGATAAACTCAAATGACGCGCGCAATGGGCCCACCAGCGGCCCATTGCCGTCGCCGATGGGCCACCACGTCTGCGCGTCGCATTGACACCACTCCGGCGATGAGCCGCTGTGCGCCGGCCTGAATCCGGAATCGTAAGAGATTGATTTCCCGGCGCGTACCGCACCGGCCCAACGTCCCATCACAGTTGTTGCGAAACATCCCCCATCGGGCGGGACCGTGCGTTTCCGCCCGTCGCCGCCCCCCAATCAGCCACGAGCACAGCGTCCCTTCCGAAAATGTTGCAATTCGCAGAGTGACGTGGTTTAATACCATCCATGTGGATGGTATACAGAGTGTGGGTGGATGCAGTTCGGATGGCGGACGAATGGCCACCGACGTAGAGCTTCGGCCGCGCATCGGCGAAACCGAAAAGCTGACGATCAATCTCGGCGTGGTTGACTTGGGACAAGTCGACCTGCTGGTGCAGGAAGGGTTCTATTCCAATCGAACCGACCTCATCCGGACCGCGATTCGAAATCAGCTGGCCCTTCACGGCGATGCCGTCAAGAGCACCGTCGCGCGTCGGACGCTCGTGCTCGGCTTGCAAACCTTCTCGCGGGCGGATCTGGAGCGCGCACGCGCGGCGCGTAAGAAGTTGCGGATCCACGTAGTAGGCCTCGCTCGCATCGCGGAAGACGTGACGCCCGAGCTTGCCCGCGCCACCATCGAGTCCGTCGAAGTACTGGGCGCGTTTCACGCAAGTCCCGCGGTCCGCGAAGCATTGCGAGACCGCATACGTTGACCTGACAGGAAGAGCAAACACCCATGAAGTGCTACGAAGCAGTGCGCGGCAAGCAAGGATTCGATGCGACCGCGGTCACCGACACCATCAAGCGTGCGCTCGCTTCTGCGGGCCTCGATACTGCTGCCGGTCCCTTGAAGCAGGTCACCGCCACGATCGAGGATGCGTTGTCAGCCGCGGGGCTCATGCCGCGCAACGCTGCCGCGAGTCCCGCAACCACGTTCGACGGTACCGCACGCGAGGTCGATGCAGAGGAAGCGCTGGTCATCGAATCCGCAGACGCCGCGCCAGCGATCGTCGAGCCGACGACGACCGAGACACCAAAGCCGCAGCCTGGCGAGTTCCTCGAGCGCTCCTTTACATCATCGCTCGGGACGCGTGCTTACAAGGTCTACGTGCCGGCCGGTTATCCCGTGCGATCGGGCGATCCGATTCCGTTGGTCGTGATGCTGCACGGGTGCACGCAGGATCCCGACGACTTTGCCGCCGGCACGCGAATGAATGCGCTCGCCGATGAGCATGGATTCATCGCCGTCTATCCCGCGCAAAGTGCGACGGCGAATGCGCAGAAGTGCTGGAACTGGTTCCGGCCGGGAGACCAGGTGCGCGACCGCGGGGAGCCCGCGATCATCGCAGGCATCACCTCCGAGGTGGCCTCGACATATCGCATCGATCCGCGCAGGATTTTCGTCGCGGGCATGTCGGCAGGCGCTGCGATGGCGGTGATCCTCGCAACGACATATCCGGACCTTTACGCGGCGGTGGCTGTCCATTCGGGGCTCGCTTATGGCGCTGCGCACGATGTTCCATCGGCCTTCCGGGCAATGCGCGCCGAAAACATCTCCGCTTCTTCACCGCCACGCGCGCCGATCACAGTGCCGGCGATCGTCTTTCACGGAGACAACGATCGAACCGTCAATGCGGGCAACGCCGACGCCATTGTCCGTCATTGCATCGCCGAGCAGGCTGATTCGGCCTTGCACGAGGAAGCGAGCCGCGGCACCGCCGTCGGCGGAAGACGATTCAGTCGGAAGGTTTACGCCGATGCGCGAAACGCGGTGATCGCGGAGCACTGGGTCGTCCATGGCGCGGGTCATGCGTGGTCGGGAGGAAGCGCTGCGGGGACGTTTACCGATGCCGGCGGCCCGGACGCATCGAAGGAAATGATCCGCTTCTTCCTGAATTTGCCGCGCGCCGGTACTTCATGAGGACAATGACCGCCGGCTACACGCCTGCCGCGAAGGCGTTGCACTGGCTCATCGTTGCCCTCGTCGCATCGCAGTACGTGGTCTCGACGCTGATGCCGGACGTCGGCCCGCGAACCGTGCCGGGCACGCTCATCAACCTGCATTTCTCGCTGGGCGTGCTGATCCTGTTAGTGATGGCCGTGCGGTTGGCGCATCGGTTGTTGCATCCGGTGCCGCTGGAGGCCGCCGACGCGCCGGCGTGGGAACGCAGCCTTGCCAAGGTCACGCACCGGATCTTTTACCTGATACTCACGCTGAGCCCCTTTCTTGGCTGGGCTTCCGCATCCTCGCATCGGTTGCCCGTGACTTTCTTCGGGCTCTTCACGTTGCCTGCGCTGGCCGAACCGCGCGCTCGCTGGGCCAATACGGCGGGCGACATCCACGCCTACGCCATGTGGACCCTGCTGGCGATCATCGCGCTCCACGCAGCTGCCGCGCTATACCACCACTTCGTGCGCCACGACGGCGTGCTTCGGCGGATGCTCCCCACGCTGCATTCGGGCCGCGCGGGGTGAGCTCTTCCGCTTTCCGCTCGAAGGAGTCGCCGTGCGGAACGATCGATCACAACAGGCGTCGCAACGTGCGCGCGCGAATGCGTCATCCCCCGGCTGCCGCCAGCGCCGCGTTGAGCGTGGCGCTTGGCCGCATGACCGCCTCGACTTTGTCCGTCACCGGCTTGTAGTAGCCGCCAATGTCGACCGGCTTGCCCTGGACCGCGGAGAGCTCGGCCACGATCTTGTGCTCGTTGGCCGCGAGCGTTTTGGCAAGCGATGCGAAGTGTGCCGCAAGCGCGCCGTCTTCCGTCTGCGCCGCCAGCTCCTGCGCCCAGTACATGGCGAGGTAGAACTGACTGCCGCGATTGTCGAGCTCGCCGGTCTTCGGCGACGGCGACTTGCGGTTTTCGAGTAGTTTGCCCGTGGCCGCATCGAGCGTCCTGGCCAGGATCTTGGCGCGGGCGTTGCCGGTCTTGATGCCGAGGTCCTCGAGGCTGACGGCGAGCGCGAGGAACTCGCCCAGCGAATCCCAGCGCAGATGGTTCTCCTCGACCAGCTGTTGTACGTGCTTGGGCGCCGAGCCCCCGGCACCGGTCTCGTACATCCCGCCGCCGGCCATCAGCGGCACGATCGACAGCATCTTCGCGCTGGTGCCGAGCTCCATGATCGGGAACAGGTCGGTCAGGTAGTCGCGAAGAATGTTGCCCGTCACCGATATCGTGTCGAGCCCGCGCACCACCCGCTCGAGCGTGTAACGCATCGCGCGAACCTGCGACATCATCTGAATGTCGAGACCCGCCGTATCGTAGTCCTTGAGGTAGGTCTTCACCTTCTTGATGAGCTCGTTTTCGTGAGGACGGTACGGATCGAGCCAGAACACGGCGGGCATGCCGGAGTTGCGGCAGCGCGTGACCGCAAGCTTGACCCAGTCGCGGATCGCGGCATCTTTCACCTGACACATGCGCCAGATGTCCCCCTCCTCGACGTTCTGGGTCAGCAGCACCTCGCCCGTCGCGAGATCGGTGATGTTCGCCACGCCGTCCTCGGGGATCTCGAAGGTCTTGTCGTGCGAGCCGTATTCCTCCGCCTGCTGCGCCATCAGGCCGACGTTCGGCACAGTGCCCATCGTCCGCGGGTCGAACGCGCCGTGCCACTTGCAGAAGTTGATCATCTCCTGATAGATGCGGGCAAACGTGCTCTCGGGCATGACCGCCTTGACTTCCTTGAGCCTTCCGTCGGCGCCGTACATCTTGCCCCCGGCGCGGATCATCGCCGGCATCGAGGCGTCGACAATCACATCGCTCGGTGAATGGAAATTGGTGATGCCTTTGGCGGAGTCCACCATCGCGAGCTCCGGCCGGTGCTCGTGGCACGCGTGGAGGTCTTCCATGATTTCCTCGCGCTGCGACTCCGGCAGAGCGGCGATCTTGTTGTACAGGTCGACCATGCCGTTGTTGACGTTGACCCCGAGGCTGTCGAACAGCTTGCCGTGCTTTGCGAAGGCGTCCTTGTAGAAGATCCGCACGCAGTGCCCGAACACGATGGGGTGCGACACCTTCATCATCGTTGCCTTGACGTGCAGCGAGAACATCACGCCATACTTGCGAGCATCCTCGATCTCGCGCTCATAGAAGTCGCAGAGCGCCTTTTTGCTCATGAACATCGAGTCGATGATCTCGCCTGCCTGCAGCGCGACCGTGGGTTTCAGCACCAGCGTCTTGCCGCTTTTGGCGATCAGCTCCATCCTGATGTCGCGCGCGTGGTCCAGCGTCATGGACTTCTCGCCGTGGTAGAAGTCGCCGCTGTGCATGTGCGACACATGCGTGCGCGAGGCCGGCGCCCATTCGGCCATGGAGTGCGGGTTCTTGCGCGCGTACTCCTTGACCGCGCGCGGCGCACGGCGGTCCGAGTTGCCTTCGCGCAGCACCGGGTTGACCGCCGAGCCGATGCACTTGGCGTAGCGCGCCTTCAGCGCCTTCTCTTCGTCGTTCTTCGGCTCCCCCGGGTAGTCGGGAATCTTGTAGCCCTTATCCTGCAGCTCCTTGATCGCCGCAACGAGCTGAGGCACGGAGGCGCTGATATTGGGCAGCTTGATGATGTTGGCGTCCGGCTCGAGCGTCCTCTTGCCGAGCTCCGCCAACGCGTCGGGCACGCGCTGCTCGGGCGTCAGGTACTCGGGAAAGCTGCCGAGAATCCGCGCGGCGACGGAGATGTCGCTCATTTCGATTCGCACGCCGGCCGGCCTGGTGAACGCCCGGACGATCGGAAGCAAGGCGCAGGTCGCGAGCAGCGGCGCCTCGTCGGTCAGCGTGTAGATGATGGTCGGATCGGTCTTCATGGTCCTCCTCGATGTGCGCGGGCCCCCATCACCGGACGGGAAGGTCGTTCAAGCGCACGGGTCATCGGTCAGTGATCGAGCCGGCGCAGCGCCTGCCCCGCGGCGAGTGCCGTTGCCACCAGTGCCTCGCGCGCGCGTCGAACAAACGGTGAAGCGCGCAGAAAGCCGTGCACCAGCGTCGGCTCGTCGACCAGCATCGCAGCCACCCCCTGCCTCCGCAGTTCTTCCACCAGCGTGACACCCTCGTCGTGCAGCGGATCGAGTCCGGCGACGACGACGTGAGTGGCCGGGAGTCCGTGCAGAGGCGCCCGCAACGGAAGCGCGCGGTGATCGACCTGTGTGCGATCTGCCGGGAGATAGTGATCCCAATACTCGATCATGTCGGCACGTGTCAGCGTCGAGCCCGCATGCTCGAGGTAGCTGGGAGTTTCGAAATTGGGAGCGACCACAGGGTAGAACAGTACTTGCAACGCGATGTGCGGTCCACCCCGATCCCGAGCCTCGATCGCCGCACCGAGAGCGATATGCGCCCCAGCACTGTCGCCTGCGAGCGCGATGCGCGACGCGTCGATGTCGAGATGGCCGGCAGAATCCCGAAGCCACTGCAACGCGGCGTAGGCGTCGTCGTTGGGCGCGGGAAATGGATCTTCCGGCGCCAGGCGATACTGAACGCTGACGACCACCGCATCGGCGTCCTTCGCAAGCGCCGCGCATATTCCATCGTGTGTACTCACACTGCCCGCGACCCATCCTCCGCCATGCAAATAGAGAATTGCGGGCAAGCGTCCCGAACGCGGACGATAGATCCGCATGAAAATCTCGCGTCCCGGCACGTTCAGCGAATGGTCACGCCGCGCTACCTGATCGGCGGGAAAGGGAAAGCGCCGCGCGATTTGCTCCATCCGCGCCCTGCGCGCAGCCGGCGTCGGCGTTGCAATCGGCGGCACGGCCGCGGCGACCGCAGCGAGATAGTCGCGAAGCTCAGGATCGATTGGCACCGTGCCTCCGCCCGGCGCTAATCGCCAACTCGGCCAGGGATCCCGGAAAACCCAATGGCCGCGATGCCCGCCATGGCGCATGCTTCATCGTGGTCGCCGCTGTCGCCGGAGATGCCGATTGCGCCTACGACTTCTCCATCGTCGTCTGCGATCAGGACACCGCCGGGTGACGGAATCATTCGGCCCTGACTCGTCACGGCCAGCGCGGCGACAAACGCGGGAGATTTCAGCGCGCGGTCTGCCAGTTCGCGTGTCCCGAAGCCCATCCCGAGCGCTCCCCAGGCTTTTCCGTTCGCGATGTCCAATCGGACGAAGCCTGCGCCGTCCTCCCGCTTCGACGCAATCACGTGTCCGCCGGCATCCAGCACCGCAACTGCGAGCGGAGCGAGGTGCCGCTTGCGGCCCTCTGCGAGTGCCGCATCGATGATCGCACTGGCTCGCGCCAGTCCAAGGTGTGACATGTCGCCGCAGCCTCCATGAGGTGATCCGGGTCGCGCCGGACGCGATGAGTCGCCGGTCGCACCTCGTATTATCCCGGTGCACGGTATCCGCAAACGCCCTGGCGACGGCTCCACAGGCGTCCCGTGCGCGATTGTCGCTGTTGGCTAACCCCTCACGAGTCGAATCAGCGTGATCTCCGATGGAACGCCAAAACGCATCGGCGGCCCCCAATAACCCGTACCGCGATTGATGTAGACCCACATGCCGCCCAGCTGGTTGAGACCCGTAGTGAACGGCTGCTGCAAGCGCACGAAAAGATTCCAGGGCCAGAATTGCCCGCCGTGCGTGTGCCCGGACAGTTGGAGGTCGTAACCGGCATCCGCCGCCGAAGAAGCGGAACGCGGCTGGTGGGCGAGCAGGACCTTGGGGGCGCCCGTCGGGGCATTCCTGGCCGCGGCGTGCGGATCGCTCTTGTGCGAAGGGTCGAAGTGATGCGCGGAGTAGTCCGTCACACCTGCCACCGCCAGCTTCGCCCCGTCGTGATGAAGCACCACGTGCTCGTTCATCAGCACCCGCATGCCCAGTCGCCGCAGTTCATGGATCCACGCGTGTGCGCCGGAATAGTACTCGTGGTTGCCGGTGACAATGTAAGTTCCGTGTCGCGATGCGAGCCTTCCCAAGGGCTCCGTGTGATGGGAGAGCTCGCGCACGGTGCCGTCGACGACGTCGCCCGTGATCGCAACCATGTCTGCACCAAGGCGATTCACCCGATCGACGATAGCCTCCACGAAATTCCGTTTGATGGTGGGGCCGACGTGGATGTCGCTGATCTGGGCGATGGTGAAGCCGTCCAGTTGGGGAGGAAGATCGGCCATCGGCACATCCACGTCGACGACCGGGGCGACGCGACGCGCCATCAAATATCCGATCAGGGTGATGATCGGTGTGAGCACCATCACTCCGACCGCCGAACCACGAATCCAGAGCCCCTGCTCTTGCGGAGACAACAGGAGGGTCGAAATGACGAGCGTGACGTCGCGAACCAGCGCCAGAACCAGCAGCCACGAGAAGAAACCCAGCGTCAGGAACGGCAGCAATACGGACCATGGGCCGGCGCCAGGTCGACTGCGAAAGCCCGTGGGTAGCAGCCACAACGACACTGCGAGCAGTGCCCCGCCCACAACCTGCGTGACCCACGCGAAAGGCGCGAGCAGCCGCATTCCGATATAGACGTGCAATAACGCAAGCACAACGAACATCGGGCTGACGGACAGGCGACTCTTCACGGGGTCGTAATGGGGGCGGGCAGCGAAAACCACAAGGCACTTACGCCCAGGCGTCCAACCCGAGTTTCGTCCGCGTACTCAGGATGTGCGGGCGGCGCCGCCCCAAGCGGCGCGTACACGGCGCGTCACGTGCCCTTGTTGACCGAAATCGGCGCGAGTTTGCTCGACTGCAGTCCGTACTTGGCAAGGATTTGGTCATACACGCCCTTGGCCTGCAGGCGGTCCAGTGCCTCCTTCACGGCATCCCGGAGCTGCGGCTCGGTCTTCAACACCGGGATGCCGGAGAGGCCTTCGGAGAAAGGCGCGCCGATCAGCACGATGGTATTGGGCTCCTGCTTCTGGAAGTAAGGCAGGGTCTCGCTGCCCTGCACGGCGGCATCCAGGCGGCCGGATTTCAATTGCGTGCGCGCGTCCACCGACCCTTCGGTGCCAGTCACCACCATTGGCGGCTTGTTCTTGGCTGCGCAGACGGTCTTGCTCAGTTCTTCCATCTGCCCCGGCCAGTTGGTGCTGCGGCTCGCACCGACTTTCTTGCCGCACAGGTCCTCGACCGATTTCAACTGGCCTGCATTCGCGACTGTCGTGAAGAACTGCGGGCCGGTCTTCATGTAGTCGACGAAATCCACGACTTCGCGGCGTGCGGGAAGATCGCTCATGCCAGCCATTGCGATGTCCACGCGCCCCGTCTGCAGCGAGCTGATCATCTGCGCGAACGCGGTCTCCTGCCATTCGATCTTGACGCCCAGCTCCTTGGCGATGGCCTCGCCAAGGTCGATGTCGAAACCCTGCAGCTGGTTGGTGGCAGGGTCCTTGAAGGAGATCGGCGGATAGTTGGGCTGCGTGGCGGCGACGATCTTGCCGGCCTTCTTGACGCGGTCCGGCAGCTCTGCAGCGGCCACCGCAAACGCGGCGGTGAAACCCAGGGCGGCGACGAACGTCTTGTGCAGGGGATTCATGGTCATTCTGCTTTCGAGTTGAGGGGCTGCGATTTGTGGGGGATCACGATAATACAGCGGCGATGAATTCGCGGGTTCGGGGATGCTGCGGCTTGCCCAGCACCTCGCCTGGAGCGCCGGCCTCCACCACGCGGCCCTCGTCCATGAACACGACGCGGTGGGCCACCTCGCGGGCGAAAGAGAGTTCATGCGTCACGACGATCATCGTCATGCCGGACGCGGCAAGGTCGCGCATGACGTTCAACACCTCGCCCACGAGTTCGGGATCGAGTGCGGAAGTGGGTTCATCGAACAGCATCAGCTTCGGATGCATCGCCAGGGCTCGCATGATTGCCACCCGCTGTTGCTGGCCGCCCGACAGCTCGATCGGGTAGGCGTCGCGCTTGTCGGCGAGCCCCACCCGCGCGAGCAGCGCCATCGCCTCTTTCTCCGCCTCGGCGCGCGAACGTCGCAGGACGGTGACCGGTCCTTCGATGATGTTCTCGAGCGCGGTCTGGTGATGAAACAGGTTGAACCGCTGGAAGACCATCCCGCACAGGAGGCGCTGCCGCGCGAGTTCCGCGTCCGAAAGCTCGTGCAGCGCGTCGCCCTCGCGGCGAAAGCCGATCAGCTCGCCGTCGACCCAGATCGCGCCGCGGTCGGCACGCTCCAGCTGGTTGATGCAGCGCAGAAACGTGCTCTTGCCCGATCCGGAGGGGCCAATGACGCAGAGGACCTCGCCCTTCGCCATCTCGAGATCGATGCCTTTCAGCGCTGCGAAGCTTCCGAAATGCTTGTGCACGTCCGCCGCGACCACCATCGGGCGTGCGGCCTGCATCGTCTCGGCGCCCCCGCGGCCGCCCGAATGGCGCTGATCGCCCTCCTCACGGGCGTCGGGAACGTCGTGAGCCTGGCGGCTCGTCATCTCACGCTTCGGCTGCGGGCTGCGCGGCCCGCACGTCGCGGCCACCCCGGCCGCGCGCAAAACGCCGCTCGAGGAAGTACTGGCCGATGGAAAGCACGGTCACGACCACGAGATACCAGATCGCGGCGACGATGAGCAATTCGATCACGCGGGCGTTGGCGTAATAGATGGTCTGCGCGTTGCGCAGGATCTCCGAATACTGGATCACGCTCGCGACCGACGTCAGCTTGACCATGCTGATCACCTCGTTGCCGACCGGCGGAATGATCACGCGCATCGCCTGCGGCAGCACGATGCGCCGCAGCGTGACGAGCTGCGTCATGCCGATCGACTTCGCGGCCTCCGTCTGTCCCGTATCCACCGACAGTATGCCGCTGCGCACCACCTCGGCGGTGTACGCGCCCTGGTTGATGCCGAGACCGAGCAGCGTGGCGACGAACGGCGTGATCAAGTCGACAGTACGGGCTTCCAATACGCCCGGGATGCCGATGACTGGAAAGATCAGCGCCAGGTTGAACCACAGCAGGAGCTGGAGCAGCAGCGGCGTGCCGCGAAAAAACCAGACGTAGAACCGCGCCACGTTCTTCAGCACGGGGTTGGGCGACATGTACATCACCGCGAACAGCACGCCCAGCACGATGCCGAGCGCCATCGCACATATCGTCATGACGATCGTGTTCTCCAGCCCGATCAGGATTGCCTTCGCGGTGAAGAACTGTCCGACCACCTTCCACGCGATCTGTCCGGTGGCGAACGCCTGCACGACGAACGCGAAAGCGACGAGGATCAGCGAGGCGGCGATCCAGCGGCCGTAGTAGCGCCGCTCGACGTGCCGAAGGTGAGCAGTAGAGAACTCGGGGGAGGTCGCGCTCACCGGCTACCTGTAAGCCCGCGGACGGACACGTGCGCACATGGTCATGGCTTTGGCCCTTTGTAGCTGCCGGCCCAGCCACGCTGCGCCGCCAGCTTGCGCCTCAACTGTTCGATCTGCTGCGTCACTTGCGCGGGCGCTGTGCCGCCATGACCATTTCGAGCGGCGACGGCGGCTTCCGCCGTCAAATGCGCCCGTATTCCCGGTTCCAGCCGGGCATCGACGGCGGCGAGATCGTCGTCGGTCAATCCGACGAGTTCGATGCCGCGGTCCTCGCAACGGCGCACGAGCGCGCCGGTAATCTCATGCGCCTCCGCGAACGGAACGCCGCGCCGTGCAAGCCAGTCTGCAACCTCGGTGGCCAGCGTGAACCCGACGGTTGCTTGCGCGCGCAGCACGTCGGAATTCACTTTCATCGTGCCCACGAGGCCGGTCATGGCTGGCAACACCAGATCGAGCGTATCCACCGCATCGAACGCCGCCCGCTTGTCCTCGCTCAGATCGCGGTTGTACGAAAATGGCAGCGCCTTCAGCAATGTAAGCATCGTCGCGAGGTCGCCGATGAGACGTGCGGCGCGGCCGCGCGTGAGTTCGGCGATGTCGGGATTCTTCTTTTGCGGCATGATCGAGCTGCCGGTTGCGAAAGCATCGTCCAGCTCCACCCAGCCGAACTGCTTCGAACACCAGAGCACGATTTCTTCCGCAAGGCGAGAGAGGTGCACGCCGATCATCGCCGCCACAAACGCGAATTCGGCCACGTGATCGCGGCTGCCCACGGCGTCGATCGAGTTCTCGCAAGGCCCGTCGTACCCGAGCTCGGCCGCCGAACGTTCAGGCGAGCGCGCGATTGCCGACCCGGCCAGCGCCGCGGCGCCCAATGGCGAACGGGCGTGCCGCCCGTCCCAGTCGATGCAACGGTCGACGTCGCGGACGAAGCACTGGGCGTGCGCCATCAGCTGGTGACCGAACACGATCGGCTGCGCCGGCTGCAGGTGAGTGAAGCCAGCGGCGATCGTATCGACGTGCAACTCGGCCTGAACCAGCAATGCGTCCTGGAGGTCGAGGACCTTGGCCGCCAGCGCGCGCGCCTCGCAGCGCAGGTAGAGCTTGAGGTCGTTCGCCGCCTGATCGTTGCGGGACCGACCTGCGCGAAGCTTGCCGCCGAGCGCGCCCAGCCGCTCGACCAGCATACGCTCGATGTACGTGTGCACGTCTTCGTCGAGCGCCGAGGGACGGATCGTGCCCGCAGCGTGCTCTGCGCGTATCGAATCCAGCTCGCCCACGACGGCGGCCGTTTCGGCCGCATCGAGAATGCCCGCGCGCTGCAGTTCCCGCGCGTGCGCCTGCGACGACACGATGTCGTACGGGGCAAGCCGGAAGTACGACGATTCCGCCCGCGACAGACGCATCAGTGAGGGGTCGGGCGGACTGCGGAAGCGCGCGCCCCAGAGGCGTTTGTCGTTACTCAACGCGGTCCTTCTCCGGCTCTCCCTCGCGGCCGTTCTCGACGCCATGTGGCGACCACACGCGAGCCTGATTGTGGTGCGACCGGTGATGCGGGTCAAGCGCGAGGCTTGGCCGCCAAGGGCGCGGCGGACCTCGGGCCTCCTCAGCCTCTCTCGCCGGGATTCGATCACAATCCCCGCCTCTCCCGCTTCGCGAGCCTCGCGATCGAACGATCACTCGACGGCGTCCACGCATGAGAGCGGACGCGCAATTTGTTCAAGCGGCTTGCCCTCTGCCGCCAGACCAAGCTTGAACGCGACCGCTGCCGCCGCCAGCATCAGGATCGCGCCAAGTGCATAGCCCCACGCAATCGCCGCCGGCTCGCCGCTGCCGATCAGGACTGCGAACAGCGATGGCGCGCCAATTCCGCCGATCGCGGTGCCCAAGGCAAAGAACAGTGCAATGCAAAGCGCTCTTATCTCGACCGGAAAGCTCTCGCTGACCACGAGGTACGCGGAACTCGCTGCGGCGGAAGCGAAGAAGAACACGAGCGTCCATGCCACGGTCTGTGTTGCAGCGCTGAGCAGGCCCGCCGCAAACAAGGCTGCCGTAACGGCGAGCAGCAGGCCCGACACTGCATACGTCGTACTGATCATTTGTCGGCGCCCCCATGTGTCGAAGTAGCGGCCAAGGACGAGGGGGCCGAGGAAGTTGCTGACAGCGAAAGGCAGCAGGTACCAGCCCACGGCCTCCGGCGGAACGGCGTAAAAGCGGCCCAGCACCAGCGCATACGTGAAAAAGATCGCGTTGTAGCAAAAGGCCTGGGCAGTCATCAATACGAGCCCCAGCACCGTTCTTCGCGGGTACAGGCGAAAAAGGCTGACACCGAGATCCACGAAACTCACGCTGCGGGCGCTAATGCGCAAGCGCAGTCGTGGCTCCGATGCCGATGCGGTAACGCGGCCGCGCACTTCGTTTTCCACCGTCGCGGCAATGCGTTCGGCCTCCTCGGTCCGCCCGTGCAGCAACAGCCACCGTGGACTTTCGGGCAAGGAACGCCGCAGGAAAACAATTCCGAGGCCGAGCACGGCGCCCGAGCCGAATGCAAGGCGCCAGCCCACGTCGGCGGGCAGGCGTCCGGGTTGCAGCAACAGGCTGGAGGCGATCGCTCCCAGCATCGCGCCGAGCCAGAAGCTTCCGTTGACACCAAGATCGGTGCGCCCCCGGTAGCGTGCTGGGATCAGTTCCTGGATTGCCGAGTTGATCGCCGAATATTCGCCGCCGATACCGGCTCCAGTAATGAAGCGGCAGAGCGCGAAGGTATGGAAGTCGTCGGAGAATGCGGTCGCGCCCGTCCCGAAGATATAGACACCGAGCGTCACGAAGAAAAGACGTTTGCGGCCGAACAGGTCGGTGAGCCAACCGAACAGCAGAGCCCCGAGGACGGCACCGGTGAGATAGGCGCTCGCCGAAAGCCCGACCTGCGCATCGCTCAGCGCGAGCGAAGGGCTCGCTTTCAGAGCCCCGGAGACCGCGCCCGCCAGCGTCACCTCGAGCCCGTCGAGCACCCACGTGATGCCGAGTGCGACGATGACCCTCACATGAAAGGGTGACCACGGCAGGGCGTCCAGACGAGCCGGTACCGAGCTCTCGACTATCTTTACTACCAGGCGCGCCGTCTTGTTCATGGGGGCAACAACAGGATGATGCGCTCGTCGCGGTTACCACAAGATACGTCGGCGCAGCGTGGCCAGCAACACTCGGACAACGGCTATGCTTCGATTCCCAGTTGAAAACGCGTTGGCGTTCGGCGCAGAATGTACAGATGAAGGGTGCGACCTACACGCCCATGAAAAGAGGTTTTGGTTTCGTCATCGTTGCCGCGCTGCTTGTCGCCGAAGCCGCGTCGGCGACAGTCGTTCAGCTGACGTGCCACGGCGCTGTAGGCGAAGATCAACCAACCGACTTCACAATCGCAGTCGACATCGCACAGTCGGTGGTGACCGAAGGAGACCTCAGGTGGACGACCACCGACGATGACGAAACGATCGACTGGGACCTGCATCGTCAAAGCAGCGCAATTCGGGGAGTGGTCCTCACAGGCGCCGATGCAGGTGTGATGATTGTCGGCGAATGCAATCAGTCCGTAGAGCGCGATCTAAGGACCTGGGCGAAGCCCGAGCCGCTTCCATAGCGATCGACGATGAGTGCTTTCACTGCGCCGGCGCGGGACGGCGCGGCACGATCAGGTTGCGCACGGACACCTGTCCGATTGAGCGCGAGGTCAGGCAGCCTAGCCATCGACTTGAACGTGGATACTTCCCCTTTGAGGAAATGTGCCGTGAAGTAGTGGCCCGTGGGTTCGACGAAGTAGCAAACGTGCCACTGCCCGCGTTGCCTTCAGGCGGAACTTCAAACCCATCCAGCGTAAATCCGTCGCGCCAGGCCGAGGGAAACGGCTGCTTCGTCCACTTCGCGAAGATTGGTTCGAATGCCGTTTGGCAGCGCTTGAACAGTGTTTCGACATCCGACAACACAGCTTTGCAAAAGGCCTCCTCCGATGCTTCCGGACCTGCTTGGTACCCGGATCCTTGCTGCCGAAATACACCATTTCACCGAAGTAAGGATGGTCTTGCGGACCTCCCATGTCTTGCCCGTGAGGTCGTGATTCAAGACTCGGAAGATAAAGCGCAGCAGGCCGGGCATAAGCGCCTATCGAGAATGGTGCTGCCGAAACGCAGAGAGAAAGGGAGCGCCCCCGCCGCGAGTGTCGGCGCGGATTAGACGAAGGCAGATAAAGACGTAAAAGTTCTTGCAGATCATGATTAGCGTCGGCGATTCTGGCCACAAGACCGGCGGGGGATTCTATCGGCTTGCGTGCTCAGTTTGACCGAGACAAAACCTCTTGGATCACTCGACCACGCAGCCGCGCTTGGACCAGCTCTTCGTCGCGGTCTTGTGCCCGTGAGTGTCCCGCCAGTGTTTGGGCTTTAAACGTCGGATAGCCCGTGTGCGAGTCCCGCCTACGGTGAGGAGGCAGCGCATCGAGCAACCTGAGCCCGGCAGGCGCGGGGTCACTGACCGCGAACGACGCCCACATGGCGTTCGTGGCAATGGATGCGCACCGGTGTCCTCCGAACAGGACGATTCGGGGTCCTACACGCGTAAGCGTCATCGCCGACACCGTTGTAGACACCGGTCTGACACCCTCGGCGCGGCTCATGAGCTAGGATGTCGTTACCGTTTTGTCTTGTTGGAGGTGAATATGGGAACTCAATTGAAAACTCTGGTTGCCGCCGTGGGCTTCGCTTTGGCAGCGAGCGCCGGGGCGCAGACAATCATCTACGAGCGACCCAACCCCGCTGTGGTTTATCCGTCTACGGAGGTCCATCAAGCACGCGTATTGTCGGCCCGTGCAGTAAAGGACGCGCCACAGGAGCGCTGCTGGACAGAGCGGCATGAGGCTAGCCTGCTCGAACTGCCCTTCGCGATCGTTGGGGGCGCGGTCAAGCTGGTTGCCGGTCAGGATCCGATCCGTTACGAGCGGCGGTGTGGGCCCGTCGGCGCCGCAAACGCCTACTGGGATGTCACCTACGAGTTTGGGGGCGTGCAGCGCTCGGTACGAATGAGTGCGCCGCCGGGGCCCACTATCGCAGTCAACGGATCCGGTGAGCCGCTGTCATGAAGCGATCCCA
>Ga0070670_100002095_pt1 | contig 16349 bp, 18 predicted proteins | sample KBSS63metaG_FD_64665 | JGI IMG/M metagenome (GOLD analysis project Ga0070670, IMG submission 64665) | Switchgrass rhizosphere microbial communities from Kellogg Biological Station, Michigan, USA - KBS S6-3 metaG | ecosystem: Host-associated > Plants > Roots > Rhizosphere > Soil ... | reverse complement strand
ACTAGGCTCGCGCCAGTGCGCGTCCAGTTCGACCGCTTCTACACGTACGCCGAGCTGACCGAGACGCTCGAGGCGTGGGCCGCCGAGCACCCGCAGCTGATCTCGGTCGAGTCGATCGGACACTCGTACGAGGGCCGCGACATCTGGCTCTGCACGGTGACGAACGCGGAGACCGGCGCACCGGAGGAGAAGCCGGCGGTCTTCGTCCACGCGCAGATCCACGCGATGGAGTTCACGGGGACGACGGCAGCGCTGAACCTCCTCGACCAGCTGCTCCACTCGGACGACGCGCGTGTGCGCCACGCGGTCGACACGCGCACGTTCTACGTCGTCCCGCGCGTCAATCCCGACGGCGCCGAAGCCGGTCTCGCCGACGGCCGCTTCCGGCGATCGAGCGTCCGGCCGTACCCCCGCGAGGAGCCGGAGGACGGACTGCACCGCGAGGACGTCGACGGCGACGGACGGGTCCTCTTCATGCGGATGCGCGATCCGAACGGCTCGTGGAAGCCGCACCCCGACGATGCCCGCGCTCTGATCGCGCGCGCGCCGGACGACGTCGACGGCGAGTTCTACCGCGTGCTTCCGGAAGGCACGATTCGGAACTGGGACGGCGTGACGATTCCGATCGCGCCACCGCTCGAGGGTCTCGACCTCAACCGCAACTGGCCGGCTGATTGGGCGCCCGAGGCAGAGCAGCAAGGCGCGGGGCCGTTTCCGACCTCGGAGCCCGAGGTGCGCGCTCTCGTCGAGGCGATCGTCGCCCGCAAGAACATCACGTCGTACGTGGGCTACCACACCTTCTCCGGCGTGCATCTGCGCCCCTGGTCGGGGCATCCCGACGACGACTTCCCGGTCCCCGACCTGCGCGCGTTCCAGCTCATGGGCGAGGAGGCGACACGGCTCACCGGCTACCCCGCGATCTCGATCTTCCACGACTTCAAGTACCACCCGAAGCAAGTGATCAAGGGCGGCGACGTCGACTGGATCTACGACCACCTCGGTGCGTACGCCTGGGTGACCGAGTTCTGGAGCCCGCAGCGGGCGGCCGGGATCTCCGACTACCACTTCATCGATTGGCTGCGCGAGCACTCACCCGAGGACGAGCTCGCCCTCCTGAAGGTGGCCGACGAGCTCGGCGAGGGCTATGTCGACTGGTACCCCTTCGAGCACCCGCAGCTCGGCGCGGTGGAGCTCGGCGGCTGGGATCGCGTGTACTTCTGGTTCAACCCGCCGCTGTCCCGGCTCGAGACGGAGGTGAAGCCGCACGCCGATTTCGCCGTCTACCTGGCGTTGGTCTCGCCCCGGCTCGAGGTGCGCTCGTTCGAGTCGGAGCCGGTGGCCAACGGTGCCTTCAGACTGCGGCTCGTGCTCGAGAATGCCGGCTGGCTCCCGACGAACGTCACCGAGAAGGCACTCGAGCGCAAGGCGGTGCGACCCATCGAGGTCGACCTCGAACTCCCGGAGGACGCCCGCATCGCAAGCGGGAAGAAGCATGAGGAGGCGGGGCAGCTCGGCGGACGGGTCGAGCGCCGGCAGGTCACATGGTTCTGGGTCGACTTCTCGACGGCCGAGCTGACCAAGGTGGAGTGGGTCGTCGAAGCGAAGGCGGGCGACCGCGTCGGAGTCGTCGCCCGTCACGAGCGCGCCGGCACCGTTCGCGCCGACCTCGTGCTCTAGCGATGCGCGCGCTGGTGCTCGACGCACCGCGCACGCCGCTCCGCACGACGGAGCTCCCGGACCCCGTCGCCGCGCGCGGTCAGATCCTGCTGCGTGTCCGCGCCTGCGGCGTCTGCCGCACGGACCTGCACATCGTCGACGGCGACCTCGAGCACCCGCAGCGCCCGCTCGTGCTCGGGCATCAGATCGTCGGCGAGGTCATCTCCGGCGGCGACCGCTTCGAGCCGGGCTCGCGGGTCGGGGTCCCCTGGCTCGGCTGGACGTGCGGCGAATGCCGCTTCTGCCTCGCGGGCAGGGAGAACCTCTGCGACCGCGCCCGCTTCACCGGATACGACGTCGACGGCGGCTACGCCGAGCTCGCGGTCGCGGACGAGCGGTTCTGCTTCCCGATCCCCGACGGCTACCCCGACGACCGAGCCGCGCCGCTCCTCTGCGCCGGGCTCATCGGCTACCGATCGCTTCGCCTCGCAGGCGACGCGGAGAAGATCGGCCTGTACGGGTTCGGCGCCTCTGCCCACATCATCTGCCAGGTCGCCGTGGCCCAGGGGCGGACGGTCTATGCCGGCACGCGCGCGGGCGACGACGAGACGCAGGAGTTCGCGCGGTCGCTGGGCGCGGCGTGGGCGGGTGATGCACTCGCCGGCCCGCCCGACGAGCTCGACGCGGTCATCGTCTTCGCCCCGGTGGGAGAGCTCGTGCCGGCCGCGCTGCGCCACATTCGGAAGGGCGGCTCGGTTGTGTGTGCCGGGATCCACATGAGCGACATCCCAGCCTTCCCGTACGAGTCGCTCTGGGGCGAGCGCGTGATCCGCTCGGTCGCGAACCTCACGCGGGCGGACGGGGACGACTTCCTCGAGCTCGCGCCGACGGTCCCGGTGCGCGCCGAGGTCGAGACGTTCCGGCTCGAAGACGCGAACGAGGCGCTCGACCGTCTCCGGCGCGGCGAGCTGCGGGGCTCCGCGGTTCTGGTAGTACACCCGGTGCCGTGACGACCGCAAACGCCCCGACAGCCGTGAGCGGACCGCTCGTACTCGCCGACATCAGCGGTTACACCGCGTTCCTGCAGTCGGTTGCGACGGCGCACGCGGACGACGCCTTCGCAGACGGAGCCATCCCGGAGGCATACGGGATCCTCACGCGCCTGCTCGACGGCATCGTGACAGGGCTCGTGCCGCCATTCACGCTGTCGAAGCTCGAGGGTGACGCCGTCTTCGCGTTCGCGACGGATCTCGACGGCGTACGGGGGAACGACGTTCTCGTCTGCTTCGCGGAATGCCACTCGGGCTTCCGCCAGCAGGTCGGGTCGGCGAAGGAGATCTGGCCATGCTGGTGCGAGGCGTGCGCCAACATCGACCAGCTCGATCTGAAGTTCGTCCTCCACGCCGGCCCCTTCGTGATGCAGGAGATCGCCGGCCAGCGCGAGCTCGTGGGGCCGGAGGTCGTGATGGCCCATCGTCTCCTCAAGGCGACCGCGCCCGAGCTCGCGGGGCGCAGCGGGTTCGCTCTCGTGACGCGCGCTGCGGCGGAGCAGCTCGAGATCCCGCTCGACGACTGCATCCAGGTCGTCGAGAGCCACGAGCACTACGCGCCGATCGACGCGCACGTGTTCGCGCTCGGCGCCTAGCCGAAGCGACCCATCTCGACGAGACCGCCGTCGGCGGCATGGTCGACCTGCAGCGTCGTGTGCTCGATGCCGAACTCGTCGTGGAGCAGCCGCTCGAGCTCGCGACGGCGGCCATGGCAGTCCTCTCCGGGGCGCACGAGAACGTGCGCGGAGAGTGCCGGGAATCCGGATGTGATCGTCCACACGTGGAGGTCGTGCACCTCCACGACGCCGGGCGCCCCGGCGAGGCGCCGGCCGAGCGCGTCGACGTCGAGATCGCGGGGAGTCGACTCGAGGAGGATCTCCGTCGAGTCGCGGAGGATCGACCAGGCGCTCGCGAGGACGAGCAGCGCGATGAGGATGCTGACGAGCGGATCCGCCTGGACCCACCCCGTCGTCAAGATCACGATCGCCGCGACTGCGACGCCGACGGAGCCGAGGACGTCGGCGAAGACGTGCCGGAACGCCGCCTCGACGTTGAGGCTGTGCGTTCGCGCGCCGGAGAGCACGAAACCGGCAAGGACGTTGACCGCGAGGCCGAGGAGCGCGATCGCGAGCATCCATCCGCCGAGGGGGTCACCCGGATCGCGGAGGCGCATGATCGCCTCGACGAAGATCCAGATCGCGAGCGCCACGAGGAGCACGCCGTTCGCGAGCGCCGCCAGCACCTCGGCGCGCTTGAACCCGTACGTGCGCTCGGTGGTCGCCGGCTTCGCGGCGAGCCACACGGCGACGAGGGCGAGAGCGATCGCGACGTTGTCGGAGAGCATGTGCACCGCATCCGCGAGAAGGGCGAGACTCCCGGCCGCGACGCCACCGACGACCTCGACCGCCGTGTACGCGAGCGTGAGCGCGAGCGCAATCCCGAGCGCCCGACGGCTCTCCATCCGTCCGTGATCGTGGTCGTGCGCCACGCGGACGTTACGACCGCGTCGAGCGGGCGGTGGTCGGCGTCGGCGAGTCGACCGGGGGCGGCGCGACGTTCGTCAGGATCGCCGCCGCGAGCAGGACCGAGAAGGCCACGATCGCCTCGCCGACGAGGCTCGGATGGACGTCGGGCTCGTCCCCCGCCTCGAGCCGGGGCCGAACGACGAAGTGGTGGACGGCGCCCCAGACCAGCGCGAGCCCGACGATCGCGACCTTCATCAGCAGCAGGCGGCCATACAGCGTCCCCCACAGGTCGCTCAGCTCGGGCAGGCGGACGAGCGCGAGGTAGCCGCCCGCCAGCACCATCACCGCCACGAGGAGGACGGCGAGCCGCGCGAAGCCGAGAAACGCGGTTCGTCGCAAGGACGGCGCGAGCGGCCAGACGAAGAAGGCGAGAGCGGCGACCCCGCCGACCCAGACCGAGGCCGCCACGAGGTGGAGCCAGTCCGCGAACTCGGCGAGCCACGACGCGTTCGGCTCCGTCGCCTGGTGGCCCGACAGCGAGAGCCCGGAGGCGAGCGCAAGCGCGATGGCGAGCGCCGGCCAGCGAAGCTCGAGCCGGTCGAAGACCCACCCGACGAGGAGAAGCGCCGCGACGACGCCGAACCCGAAGGTCATCACGAGGAACGCGATACCGAATCGGGTCTTCTCGGCGAAGGGCTGAAGGTCGCCGTACGGCAGATCCGCGATCGGCAGCTGGAGTGCATTCGACGCTCGCAAGACGAATCCGGCGATCCCGACGTCGATCACGAGGAAGGCGGCCACGACCGAGACGAGGTGGAAGCGCTTCTCGAGCACGTCCGGAACCGCGCCTCGCAGGATCAGCAGCCTCACGACCAGCGGGCCGATCAGCAGCGCGAGCGCACCGAAGAGCGCCCAGCGCGCGACGTCGTCACGCCAGGTCGTCCCCGACGCGCCGACGGCCTCCGTCGGCGGCGGCGCGGCGATCCCCACGCCGAACGTGAAGACGCCGGCAGGCGAGTGCCCGTCCTCGCCGATCACGCGCCAGCGCACGGTGTAGCCCGTCCCGTCCACGAGGCGGGACACCGGCGCGACCACGACGTATCCCTCGTCCTGCGTGCGCGCGGTGCCTGAGAGCACGGTCCCGTCGGGCGCTAGCACCTGGACCGCGTTCGACGTGATCGTCACCGGCTGACTGAAGCGGAGCCGGACCTCCGTCGGCGGCGTGTCGACACGCGACTGCGTGATCGGCTCCGAGCTGACGAGGGTGACGTGTGCGAGTGCGCTGCCGGGCAGGATCAGCGCGGCGGCCGCGACGGCGATGACGACGGGCCAGCGCCTCACGGGCCGCCCGCTCCGAACCGCCCGAAGATCGGAGCCGCGTCCCGATCGGCGAACAGGAGCACCGCGAGCAGCACGAACGTCAACGCGAAGCCGGCGCGCCACGCGACCTGACGCGGGCGCAGCGCCTGGAGGAGCGGGAAGATCGAGACGACGACGAGCATCCAGCCGATCGCGTGGTGGAGGAACGCGGACCGCGAGTAGAGCCAGGTGTTCGGCTCGTGGACGAGGAACGCGAAGCCGGAGGCGAGGAGCGCGAACGCCGGAACGAGCGACCAGTTCGGGCTCCGCAGCTTCCCACGGACGATCGCCAGCTCGACCGCGCCCGCCACGAGCGCGGCCTGCGCCCAGACCGCATGCGCGAGTAGGTGCATCGTCGAGAAGGTCGAGAACACGGTGATCACCCACAGCCCGACGCTCGACACGACGACGACGGACGGGAAGAGGTAGGCGCGCCAGGCACGGCGGCGAAACACCTCGGTGCCGACGATCGCCTCGGAGACGAGCAGGAGGCCGATGAGGAGAGAGACCGCCGCGGCGAACCAATGAGCGGTTTCAGGCCGTGGGATCACGCTGCTCCTCGACCTCGAGGTCTTCGACCAGGCCCGGGGCAATCAGGACGGTGAAGGCGAGGCCGACGAGCACGACGAGCAGTGGCGCCTGGAAGAGGTAGTCGTAGATCCCCTGTCCCGCGCGGTCGAGGAGGACGATCCGGTACGGCTGCGCGACCGCCCAGACGAGCCCGCCGAGGATCGTCAGCGGACCGAGCAGCTGGACGGCCAGCGCTCGCCAGGGACGCCGCACCGTGCCCTCTCGCTCGTCTTCTCTCGGGATGCTGGTAGCGATCTCGGAGCTCACCCGTACCTCCAGTCCCGGAAGTCTTGCGACCAGCCGACCTGCTACGCAAGGGGTCTGTTCAGAACTCGGGCAACGACGTGGGGCATCATGGACTCCGTGCGGATCCGGATCCTCGCCGTCGTCGCTGCGATCGCGACCGGCGCCTCACTCGCGGTCGTCGCGCTGGCACTCGCGAGCAGCTCGGCGAACGGGCTCCCCTCGTACACGAACGGGTACGCGAAGTGGCCCAGGATCAACCGCAAGCCGTTCACGAAGTGCGGCCCACCCTGTGCCCACAGCGGCCTCAAGAACGTCTACACGAGCAAGAAGAAGGTCGGCTCGAGGTACCCGAACGGCACCGTCGTCGTGAAGACCGTGGCGCAAACGGGAGACAAAGCCGGGCTCCCGGGCCAGGTCGCGGTCATGCGGAAAACCGCCGGGAGGTGGAGGTACGTCGAGTTCGGGCTCTCCGGCTCGCGCTACTCCGTGATCGGCCAAGGGTCGTTCTGCCAGAGCTGCCACACGCAGGCGCGCGCGAACGACTACGTGTTCACGAAGCGCTAGTCGCCGCGCGCGGAGTCAGGCCGCGGCGCGTCTCTTGCGTTGCCAGGTCATGAAGAGGGCGCCCACTCCACCGATCAGGCAGATGACCCCGAGAATCCAGAGGATCACGCCGCCCATGATCATGAAGATGATGGCCGCCACGATGAGACCCAGCCCGATGATGTTCGGTGCCATGGCAGGAGTGTTCGCCGGCGGGTCGCCGTCTCCTCGCGGCGGTCGTCCTCGCTACTGCGCTGCGAGCTTCTTGCGCCGGTACGTCATGAACAGCGCGATGATCCCGGCGAGCACCATCGGCAGGCCGATGACGTATCCGACGAAGTTCAGGAAGTACATGAACAGGATCCCGGCGATGATCAGGCCGAGTCCGACGAGGTTGACAGGCCAGTTTTCCATGGCCGCATCTTCGTGAGTGCCCCCTCGAGTCCTCGTCCCCCTTTCAGTGCAGTCGGGGCTACTTGCCCAATGGCAGCGCGAAGACGGTCAGCGCCTCGACGAGCAGGACGACGAAGGAGACGACGCAGCCCGGCCGTGGGCGCGCGAGCGTGAGCATCCCCGCGCCCACAGCCGCCAGCGTCACGGCGACGATCCAGGGTCCGTGGACGCCTCCGTCCGCATAGCGACGGAGCGACGGGAGGTAGTACGGGTCGAAGCTGTACCAGCGGGCGCTCAGGTACGCGGCCCCGGCCGGTGCGAGGAGCGCGAAGACGGCCGCGCCGCCGCCCCGCTTCTCGAGCGAGCGAACGAAGGACGTGCCGGCCGCCAGGAGGAACGCCATCAACGCGACGAGGGCAACCACGGTGCCCCCCGGTGCCTCGTCGCCTGGCGCATCGCCCATCGGCACGACCTCGGTCGCGACGAGCTCGTACAGCGAGGCGACGCCGAGGAGGATCGCCGCGATCCAGGCGAGGTCCTCGGCCCGCGACCTCACGCAGGGCGGACGCGCACGAAGGCTTCGATCGCCTGATCGAGGTGCCCGCGCTCGAGCGCTGCCGACATCTGTACGCGCACGCGCGCCGTTCCCTCGGGCACGACCGGGAAGCCGAACCCCGTCACGAAGACGCCCTCGTCGAGAAGACGCGCGGACAGCGCCATCGCCGCGGACGTCTCGCCGATGATGATCGGAACGATCGCGGCCTCGCCGTCGAGCGGGGCGTAGCCGGCCTCGACGAGCAGCTGGCGGAAGACACGCGTGTTCTCGCGCAGCCGGACGAGCAGCTCGGGCTGCTCGAGCATGAGCTCGATCGAGCGCAGGGCGCTGCACGCGACGGTCGGGGGAAGCGCGTTCGAGAAGAGCTGCGGCCGCGAGCGCTGCGCGAGGACGTCACAGACTTCCTCCGACGCGGCGACGTACCCACCGGCCGCTCCTCCGAGCGCCTTTCCCAGGGTGCCCGTGATGACGTCGACCTCGCCGAGGAGTCCGAAATGCTCGACTGTTCCCCGCCCCGTCTCGCCAAGCACGCCGACGCCGTGCGAGTCGTCGACGACCACGACCGCGTCGTACGCGCGCGCGAGCTCGACGATCTCGGGCAGCCTTGCGAGGTCGCCCTCCATCGAGAAGACGCCGTCCGTGACGATCAGCTTCCGCGCGTCGCGCGGAGCGGCGACGAGCCCGTTCCGCAAGGCAGTCATGTCCGAGTGCGGGTAAATGACCTTCGAGGCTGGACGCGAGAGCCGGATCGCGTCGATCAGGCTCGCATGGTTGAGCTCGTCGGTGAGGATCACCGTCGTCTCGTCGGTGAGGCTCGGGATGCACGCCTCGTTCGCGTTCCAGCAGGAGACGTACGTCAGCGCGGCCTCCGTGCCGGAGAGGTCCGCGAGCGCGCGCTCGAGGGCGAGGTGCGGCTCGAAGGTCCCGCAGATGAACCGCACCGACGCCGTGCCCGCGCCGTAGCGCTCGAGCCCCTCGATGCCCGCGCGCACGACTTCGGGATGGCCGGCGAGGCCGAGGTAGTTGTTCGAGGAGAGGACGATCACCTCGCCCCGTCCCTCCATCCGGACGACAGGCCCTTGGGACGACTGAAGCGTGAGGAACCGCTTGTACGTCCGCGCCTCGCGAAGCCCGTCGAGCTCCGCGCCGAGCTGCTGGTCGAGAGTGGCTGTCACGCTGACGCTCCGTTCGGTCGGAGGACGATCTTGCAGGCCTCGCCCGACTCGAGGAGCGCGAACGCCTCCTCGTAGCGCTCGAGCGGCAGCTCGGCGGTGATGAGCGGGCGCAGGTCGACGACGCCGTGCTCGAGGAGCCAGCGCGTCGTGTACCAGGTCTCCCAGATCTCGCGGCCGTTGACCGCGGTGACGGTGAGGTTCTTGAAGATCAGCGACTCGGCGACGTCGATCGTCGCCGGGCGCGCGGGGATCCCGAAGAGGACGACGTTCCCGCCGTGACGGACGACGTCGAAGGCGTCCTCGATCGCGCGCAGCGCTCCGGACATCTCGAAGACGACCCCGACCCCGATCCCCTCGTTCTGTTCCATGAACCACGCGGGGACGTCCTCGACCTCGTCGACGTTCACGACCGCGTCGGCTCCGAGCTTCCGAGCGAGCTCCATCCGGAACGGAACGTGGTCGGACGCGAAGAGCCGGCCCGAGCCGAACGCCTTCGCGATCGCGATCGTGAAGAGTCCGACCGGGCCGCAGCCGAGCACTGCCACCGCCCGGCCCGCGAGATCCTGTGTCGAGGTCGCGAACACGGCGTTGCCGAACGGCTCCTGGAGACACGCGATCTCGGGCGGGAGCTTCGAGCGGTCGTTCTTCCAGACGACCGACGCCGGAATGGCGACGTAGTCGGCGAAGCCGCCGTCTCGGTCGACCCCGAGGATCTTCGTCTGCTCGCACATGTGAGCCTTGCCCGTCCGGCAGTGGAAGCAGACCCCGCAGGTCACGTGGCTCTCGGCGGAGACGTAGTCGCCCTCCTCGATGTCCCGAACACCGCTCCCCGTTGCGACGACCGTCCCACAGAGCTCATGGCCGAGCGTCAGCGGCGGCTGCACGCGCTCGGAGGACCACTGGTCCCAGCGGTTGATGTGCAGGTCCGTGCCGCAGATCGACGCGGCCTCGATCCGGACGAGGACCTCGTCGGAAGCAGGTGACGGGACGGGGACCTCGTCGAGCGTCAGGCCCGGCGCAGCCTCGCGCTTGCGGATGGCGCGCATCGTCTCCATCGCGGGCTCATCCTGCCACGGGAGCTCGAGCGCGAGGCCGGTTACGATCGCCGCGATGTCGGAGCCCACGGTCGAACGGCTCGAGGAGCAGTACGACAGCCCGCTCGAGCGGCTCCAGCTCCTCGGGGGAGACGACGCGGCGATCGCGGCTTTCCTCGACGAGATCGACGTCCGGGGGCCCCGCGACCGCGAGATGCTGCGCGAGCTCGCCCGTACCTCGCCGCTCGCACGCCCGGAACGGTTCGACTCGGATCACAGGCGGGTGCTCGTCGCGCTCGAGAGCCTCCGCCGCCACGGCCACCACGGCGCGCGTGCGGCCTCGCGGCTCGGCCCGCTGCGCACACCGATCCGCTACCTCGTACAACTCGTCGCGCGCTATGTCGTGGTCGCCCATTGCAAGAACGTCGCGATGCACCTCCGCAACCTCTACTGGCTTCGCGAGATGCAGGCGGAGAGCGGCTCCAAGGAGCTCCAGCTGCTCCGCCCCGCGCGGTTCGACGCCCAGGCGCTCGTCGAGATCACGAAGGGACGCGAGATCGGCGTGCCGACGTTCGTCATCGGCGGCCTCCTCATCCCGGTCGGGCTCTCGCTTTCGCGCCTGGCGACGGGGACGGTGCGCGAGTGGTGGATCGCCCTGCTCGGGGGCGCGATCGGTGTCGCGATCGGCCTCCTCATCTAGTGGATCGTGCTGCGCGGCGCCGCGCTCGCAAGTAGGCGCATCCGGCTCTCGCTGTCACAGCCGCTCGCCGAGCTATGGCGGAGCATCGGTTACTGCGGCACGCCGCCCAAGGACCAGTCGCGCCGCTTCGTCGTCGTCGCGATCACGCTCACGCTCGCGGTCTGGATCGTCCTGCCGCTGCTCGTGACGCTGTCGCTCGCCTAGCTAGCGCGACGTCGCGGTCACCGCGGCGGTCGGTCCGAAGCGACGCCCGTCGCTCGGCGTGACCGTGCAGCGCACCTGCTGACCGGCCTTCGCGGCGCCCTTTCGCAGGACGTCCGAGAGCGCCGCGCTCTGGACGGCGCGGACGAGCTTGCCGCCGACGGTCCAGCGGTACCGGTAGCGGACGATGTCGTAGTCGGGATCCTGCGTGACGAGCGATGTGCTCACGAGACACTGGACGACCCCGTCGGGGGACGGCACCGCCGGCGAGAGCTCGATCGAGACCGGCCTCGGCGCGCGGTTCCGCACCTCCGCCTTCGTCGCAACCACGTCGAACGGCGCGTAGGCGAGAGCCTTCTCGTGGAAGGAGACGAACAGGTGCCAGCGACCGACCCGGGCAAGCCGCGCCTGCAGCGGGTACCACCAGTACCCCCGCCCGTGGACGGCTCGAACAGCCGTAACCGCCCCATCACCGACCATGGTGCCACTCGGTCCGTAGACGAGCAGCGCGAGGTTCCCCGAATCAGGCGCGAACGCGGCCGCGAGCTCGACCCGTGCGTAGAAGGTGCGCGTCCCGCGGACGAACGTGCCGGTGCGGACGGCCAGGTCGAACGGCAGGTCGCGCATTCCCGAGAACGGCGCCGTGCTGAGCGCGAGGTCGCGCAGGTACGGCGTGGTCGGATACGGGACCTGCTCGGAGTACCCGCTCGGCCCCTCGTTGCACTGGCCGGTGAACGGCTCGTCGACCTCGCCGCCGACCTGTGACGTGAAGTGGAGGTGCGGCCAGCTCGAGTTGCCGCTCGAGGCCGTCCACCCGACTTGCTGCCCGGCGACGACTCGGTCGCCCCGGTTCAGCTCGATCCCCTTTCGGAGGTGCCCGTAGATCGTGAATCGACCCGTACCGTGCTCGATGACGACGTGGTTGTCGTACTGCGACTGGGTCGGCCCGTAGCGCCGATCGTACGCGCCGTCCTCGACCTGGATGACGCGGCCGTCCAGCGCGGCGAACACGGGAACGCCGATGTCCATCTCCCGGAAGCTGCGGATGTCGGAGTCGGTCCCGGTGTGCCCGTCGTAGGTCTGCGTGCCACACATGTAGTCCCGCACGCCCGGACCCGGATCGAGATCCACGAAGTTGTTCGGATACAGGTCCTGCCAGAGGATCCCCGCCTGCGGGTAGAACGTGAACTCGCCCTCGCCGTTCGCACCGCCGGCGCCCGACGCGCCGGCGGCGACCGAGAGCGCGAGGGCGATCGAGACGGCGAGCAGACGGCGCGGGCCCATGCGGCCCGACACCGTAGCGCGGTCAGCGAACCGCGACCGGAGTGCCGACGTCGACGAAGCGGTAGACGCGCTCGGCCTCGCCCTCCGGCAGCCGCACGCACCCGTGCGACGCCGGGTACGAGGGCACGTCCGGCGACTGGTGGGTCGCGATGCCGCCGTGGAAGTACGCGGCGTACGGCATCCAGACGTGGAACGGCACCGACCACGAGTAGAGCGACTTCACGTAGACATGGAAGTCTCCGGTGGGCGTCCTGCCGAAGGAGCCGGTCGACGTGTGCACGGCGCGGACGACCTCGCCGTCCTCGACCATCAGCAGGACGCCGCGGTCGCGCGAGATCTCGATGCGCCTGCCCGCCCGCCGGGCCGCGGGTTTCGGTCGCGACGCCGTGAAGAGCGCGACCTGGGTCTGGCCGGTCACGGTACCCGTGCGGTCGAGGTGCTCCCACCCCTGGAAGGCGAGGAGCGCCTGCTCGGTGAGGTAGTTCGTCGACCCCGTGGCGTCGGACGGATCGAGGTAGCCGAGGGCGCTCAGACGGAGCTGGACGCCGCGGACGACGTAGGCGTAGTCCTTCTCACCGGTCTCGGCTCGCCACGCCCCGGGGCGGACACCGAGGCGCGCCGTCGTCAGGAAGCGGCCCTCCGCCGCGACGGCGACGAACTCCTGCTCGCCCAACGGAGCCAGCGTTGCGGCGATCTGCCAGAGGCGCGCGAGCTTCGTCTCCGATGAGCCTCCGCCGAACGTCGAGCGCGAGAAGCTCGCGAACCACGTGTCCCGCGAGCGGCGCAGCGAGCGGAGCCTCGCCAGATCGGTCAGTGCGGTTCGAATACCCCTCCGGCGCTCGACCTTCGTCGGCCCCTGCGTGAGCTCGCGCAGGGCCGTCTCCTGCGGCGTCATTCCCTTCGGGACAACCCGGTCGACGCGGACGATCCAGCCGTTCTTGACGAAGGCGACCTCGACCGTCTTCGGCGCCGGCTTCTGCAGCGCACGCGCCGGTGCTACGACGGCCGCACGCGGCGCCGACGACGACTGCAGGTCCACGGCGAGAAGCCCTGCGAACGCGAAGACGAGGACGACGAGCATGACGCGCATCGGGGCGGTCCGGGTTCGCCGTGTCACGGAAGATGCCTCCATGCGGACGCTCACGTTGCGCGAGCTGAACCGGGCCACGCTCGCCCGTCAGCTCCTCCTTCGTCGCCACCGGCTGACGGTGAAGCAAGCGCTCGAGCGCACCGCGGGGTTGCAGGCGCAGTGGCCGCCGTCGCCGTACATCGGCCTCTGGACGCGCCTCGACGGCTTCACGCCCGACCAACTCGTCCGCGCCGTCGAGCGTCGGACGGTCGTCAAGGCGACGCTCATGCGGACGACGCTGCACCTGGTCAGCGCGGCCGACTACCTCTCCTACGCGGGGATCTACCGCCGGAGTCGGATCCGGGAGCTCCACCGCCAGTTGACCGCTCAGGGGGAGGATGCGGACTTCGCCGAGGACGGAGAACGCCTCGCCGCCTTCGCGGCAGAGAAAGCCCGGTCGAGGCCCGAGCTGCTCGCCCTGCTCGGCCGTCCGAAGCTCCGGATCGAGGAGCGCGCCCCCTGGCTCGTCTGGTACGGCCTCTCCGCCTACGCTGGGCTGGTCAACGGCCCGTCGTCGTCTGTCTGGCGCCAGCACACGGCCGGCGGCACGTTCGTTCCTGCCCGGACCTGGCTGGGCGGCGATGCCGTCGGAGGAGACGCCGCCGCTGCGAGCCTCGTGCGCAGCTACCTCGTCGGCTTCGGGCCGTCATCGCGTGCGGACATCGCGCAGTGGACGGGCTTCGCACGGCGCGTCGTCGACCGAGGCCTGGCAGGGCTCGAGCTGCGGCACTTCCGCGACGAGCACGACCGTGAGCTGTACGACCTGCCGAGGGCGCCCGTTCCGGCGTCCGACGTTCGCGCTCCCGCGAGGCTGCTCCCACGCTTCGACAACCTCGTGCTGAGCCACGACGACCGCCGTCGCGTGCTCGCGGACGAGTACCGGTCGGCGGTGATCCAGGGAGGCGAGGTCTCGCCGACCTTCCTCGCGGACGGCTTCGTCGGTGGCACGTGGTCGCTCGAGGACGGCAAGGTGCGACTACGGCCGTTCGCACCGCTGCCGCGCGTCTGGAGACGCGAGCTCGAGGCCGAGGCCCGGCAGCTCGCGGCGTTCGTTCGCGAGCACGGCCCGGCGCGATGACCTGGCTCGGCCCGGACGAGCTCCGCGTCGGGCTCGGCTGCATGCGCCTGCCGTCCGACGACGACCTCGCCCTGGACACGATCGCCGCCGCGGTCGAGGCAGGCATCACGGTCTTCGACACGGCGCGGGCGTACGAGGGGAACGAGGCGTTGCTCGCCAGTGCGCTCCGAGACGTCCGCGGCGCGCGGCTCGTGACGAAGGGCGGCATGGCGCGAGCGGGCGGCGGGTGGATCCCGGACGGCCGGGCGCGTTCGATCCGCGCGGACTGCGAGGCGAGCCTCGCGGCGCTCGACGGCCTTCCCATCGACCTCTACCTGCTCCACGCTCCGGACCCGCGGGTCGAGTGGAGGACGCCCGTGCGTGCACTGGCCCGGCTCGTCGACGAGGGGCTCGTCGCCCGCGTCGGCCTCTGCAACGTCAACCGGACGCAGCTCGACGAAGCGTGCGACCACGCGCCGATCGCGGCGGTTCAGGTCGCGCTGAGCCGGTTCGACGACACGGCAGTACGAGCCGGCCTGGTCGACCGCTGCGCGGAGGTGGGAATCGCGCTCGTCGCCCATTCCCCGCTCGGCGGAACGCGCCGGGCCGCCCGGCTGGGCAGGGGCGGGGCCCTCGGCGATGTCGCACGAGCGCACGAGGCCACCGAGGCCGAGGTCGCCCTGGCGTGGGTGCTCGGCCTCGGACCGCATGTCGTCGCGATCCCGGGCGCCCGTCGGCCCGAGACCGCACGCTCCGCGGCGCGCGCGGCGTCGCTCGAGCTGGCTAAGAGCGAACGCGAGCAGCTCGGCGCGCCCGTGCGGCGCGCGAGCGCACGGCGTCGCACGGGGGACGTCGTGCTGATCATGGGCATTCAGGGCTCCGGGAAGTCGCGCATCGCGGAGACGTACGTCGAGCGCGGCTACCTCCGCCTCAATCGCGACGAGCGCGGCGGGACGCTCAGGCAGCTCGCGGACGCGCTCGACGAGGCTCTCGCCGCGGGGAGGAGAGACATCGTCCTCGACAACACGTACCTCTCCCGCGCGTGGCGCAACGACGTCGTCGTCGCGGCGGTGCGCCACGGCGTCGCGGTGCGCTGCCTCTGGCTCGACACTCCCCTCGCAGACGCGCAGGTGAACCTGGTCCGGCGCCTGCTGGAGCGATTCGACCGGCTGCTCTCGCCGCCCGAGCTCAAGGCCGCTGCCCGGAAGGAGCCCGGCGTTCTCACGCCGACGCAGCAGATGCGCGCGCTGCGCGAGCTCGAGCCGCCGATGGACGACGAGGGCTTCGCGAGCATCGAGCGGCTCCCGTTCTCGCGGGTCGAGGGCGACGGACGACCCGGCGTGTTCGTCGCCGCGGCGGCCGCGAGCAAGCTCACCGCCGGCGCGACCGATGCGGACGCGCCGCACCTCGTCTTCGACTGGCGCCCCGACGATGCGTCCGAAGACCTCGGAGCCGTGGCCACATCTCTTCCGGCGCACGTCGAGTGGGCCGTTTGCACGCACCCGGGAGGGCCGCCGACGTGCTGGTGCCGGCCGCCGCTCCCGGGTCTCGTGCTCGAGTTCGCGCGCCGGCACTCGGTCGATCCCGCGCGCTCGGTCGTGGTGGGCGCGAGCCCCGCACACCGATCGCTCGCGAACGCCCTCGGCGCGCGCTACGTGGACGTGGGCGGCTAGCAGCAGTCGTCGCCGTCGCAGCAGTCGCCGCCGTCGCAACACGTGACGATGTCGGCCATCGCGCCTCCTTTCATCGAAGAACGTCGATGAGCAAGTCTAGGTGCTACATTGACGATCGTCAATGAAGACTCTTCCCGTGCTCCAGCCGCTCTGCTGTGGTCCCGACCTTCCGCCCATGGATCCCGACGCGGCCGACGCCCTCGCCGCCGTCTTCAAGGCGCTCGCCGATCCGACCCGAGTGGCCATCGTCAGCCGCCT
>Ga0070670_100002091_pt1 | contig 16366 bp, 18 predicted proteins | sample KBSS63metaG_FD_64665 | JGI IMG/M metagenome (GOLD analysis project Ga0070670, IMG submission 64665) | Switchgrass rhizosphere microbial communities from Kellogg Biological Station, Michigan, USA - KBS S6-3 metaG | ecosystem: Host-associated > Plants > Roots > Rhizosphere > Soil ... | reverse complement strand
CGCATCGAAAGAAAGGCGTCGCTGAAAAATCCATGTTGTGCATAGAATGGCGCCAATTTCAATCCTGCCCAGGTTCAAAAGGAGACGACGAATGCGAATTCCTGCTGTGCGAATGAGTCTGTGTCGAAGGATCTGTTCAACATTTGTAATGACTGCTTTTTTTGCGACAGCCGTACCATTGTCGGCGGCGAGGGGAGGAGACATTCCTTTCCGGGTGTCACTGGATACGGTCTTCCAAAGTTCCAGTGGATTCCCTGTGATCGATATCACGGTGCAGGGTGAAGGCCAGGTACAACACCTGGGCAATTCCGCGACATTCAGCACCAACGAACATGTAAACCTGATCACCGGCAATGCGACGGCGACGTTCACGCTGGTTGCGGCAAACGGAGACACCGTTGTGTTTGAGTCTGTCTTCGGCACCGTACCAGTCCCCGGAGGGGTGACCTTCGAAGGAACTTATACCGTCGTTGGAGGAACAGGCCGGTTTACCGGCTCGACAGGACACGGAGCGCTGACAGGATCCGCACAATTCACCGGACCGAATAATGGAGTGGGAGAATTTACACTCGACGGTACGATCTCATCCCCCGGAAGCGGCCATTGAACATCGAAATGTCTTCTAATTGAACCAACGGAGGGACTCGCTTCGTCCCTCCGTTTCTATTTCTTTTCCGGGTTGCTGAAGTGTCCGTTTGCTTCGTCGGGTTGCGGCCTGATATGCGTCTGGAATCCGGCAACCCTCCCTGATCGTCGCGCTCGGACGCAGGGGTTACAACATACCGCGATCGGAGAGGTGCCGGTATCCTGCCGGCCATGCGGTCGCCGATTGCTGCATTGAGTCGGTCGCGTACGGCGTAGGCGAATTCTGGCTGTCGGAAGTCGCAGCCAAATTCGACGAATGGCGTCGGGGCCCCCCGCCCGCATATCCAATTAGACCTTTGTCTCGGTAATTGCAATTACGGTTTCGGTCATTGCAATTATCGTTTACGTGGTTCCAAACACCATTTCCGTCGTTGCAACTACCGTTTCCGTCGTTCCAACTACCGTTTCCGTCGTTCCAACTACCATTTCCGTCATTCCAACCACCGTTTCCATCATTCCAATTACCATTTCCGTCATTCCAATTACCGTTTCCGTCGTTCCAATTACCGTTTCGGTCGTTCCAACTACCGTCTCGGTCATTTCACATTCCGAACTTAACGTTTCCGCTACGTAAATGTGGATTCCACCCTCCCGCTCTCTCGCCCGCGGACATCCTTGTCCGCGAGCGGGGACGTAAATGTCCGCGATGCGAGACCAGGTAGCTGTCACTGGGCTGCAGCCGCCTGAATCTCAGACCAGGCTGTGCTGCAGAGCGGTGGCGAGCCGCATGCCTTATGCCATACCACGCACGTGGTGGATTTCCGAGCCAGCGAAAAAGCTTCTGGAAACGCTGGGAACGGGACTCGAAACGCTTTCGCAGCAGGCCGCCATTTTTCACTACGGCGCGTTGCAGCTATTTGCCAGTTCGTCCAGGCACCGCAATGTCAGCGTTCCGCCGTCGGCGTGTGCGGATGGACACGACGGCATGCGCTCCGTGTTCGGCCGGACACGTTATTTCATTGGAACGTTGTGCCGTCTTTCCTCGCCTTATTGAATCCGCACAGGTTAGCGATGTTCTTGTCATTTAAACCCTGTGGTTATTCGCCTGCCTTACTTCTTTCCAAACGCTCGACCGCAATAAGCGGCCGGCAACGAGGAGGACATATGAGAGGCAATCAACGCATCACCACGGCTCTGCTTATTGTTGCAGTCGCCGCCACCGCTTGTTCCAGGAACAACGAAACGCAGCAATCCAAGGGGTCGGAATCGCAGGTTCCTGCGAGGATGACAACCGTCGCCATGACGAAAGACAAACCGAAGGAGGTCCAGGCCATCCCCGAAACAATTGCCAGGCCTGGCTCGGGCTCCTTCGGCGATGGCGAAGCGGCATATTCCGCGCGGAAATACGACGATGCTGTGAAATTGTTCGATCAATACACGGAGCAAAAGCCGAAAAACCCGTGGGGGCATTACATGCTCGGCCTCTCCGCCTGGAAAGCAGGAGATCTCGAGAAATCCGAGAAATCGTTCAACGAAGCCCTGCGTCTCGATCCAGATCATTTCAAGAGCCTGTTGCATCTGAGCCGGATTCTCGTCGATCAAAAGCGTTATGAAGACGCGGTGGTGCGCCTCACACAGGCCGTCGAGCTCGACCCGAATTCTGCGGATGCGCAGCGGTTGCTGGGCCGGGCCTTCACCGGACAGGGCAAGATCGACGACGCCGTTGCGGCCTATCGCCGCACGATCGAACTGGATAAAAAAGATGTCTGGTCCATGAACGATCTGGGTTTGCTGTTAATTGAAAAGGAGCGCTACGAAGAAGCGTTGCCCGTGCTCCAGAAGGCGGTATCGCTGCGGAAGAGTGTTGCGGTATTCCATAACAATCTCGGAATGGCGCTGGAACACACCGGAAACATCAAAGGCGCAGCTGCAGAATATCGAACCGCACGGATCGTCGATCCGGCCGATGAAAAATCGAAAGAAAACCTGAGCCGCGTCGAAGGTGTAAAGACGACTGAAACCAGGTAATCGGCGAGGACTTTCGGTGACGTTGATGAAGTACATTGCGTAGATTTCATCAACGTCACTGAAGGTCCTTTTACATCACCCACACTGTCCGCTTAATGACTCCCCGCGCCTTGTTCCGCTTTAAGTTCGTTTCCATTCGATTTCCATATCTTCGCGGCTCCCGAGGGCGCCGCGCAGCAAGGCGAGAAGCTGAGGATCGATTCCATTATCCGCAAACATGTCGAGAGTCGCAGAGTTCAGGTAATAATCCGTATCCGTCGCCGACTCTTCTTCGAGTTGATCGACGAGAAATTGAAGCTGGTCCTCAGTAATGGAACCGAGTGGACGGCCGGTTTCTTTATCGCGCAGTTCAATCATGATAGCTCTCCTTAACGTGGACGATATTGTAGGCGCGCTCTGCGATCGCGCTGCAGAAATTCCGAATGCGGCCGGCACAGCTCGAATGAAAGCGCGGGTTGTCTACGCTGCCGGGTGTCGCGAGCATAGGCGGGGATAAAGGCCCTCGACAACGCGCATTCCATCGAACTGCCCTCACCGCAAAGACGTCTTCGATTCCTACGCCAGCTGGCTACAGCAACCCTGGACGGAATGAATGTGTTCCCCTCCTGAGTCAGGAGGGTGGCGCCAAGCGCCGGGGTGGTTCCAAAGCAATACCCTGTAGAATTCTCCGAGATCAATAGACGACATCGAATCGCGCGGACAATTCACCGATCTTCGACCCTTCCACCGGAACGAACGGCACAGTGACGGATGCCCGCTTTTGCGGATCTCGAATTCCATTCAGGACGTTGTCCGTCGCATTGCCCGGATATCCGAGGATGAAGCACTGGGTGGCAAAGTCCCGGCGTCCGGCAGCCTTGACGAGAACATGAATGTGCGGCACCCGTCCCGGATAAGGAACCGGCTTGATCGTTCGAAAGCGGTACTCACCCGTGCTGCTGGTTTCAAACCGTCCAAAACCCTGAAAGTTCCTGTCGCGTTCCGAAGCGCGCTGACTTCCTGAATGGATATAGGCGGCATTGTTATCCACCTGCCAGATCTCCACCGTGGCATTGCGAATTGGAGAACCGTTCAGATCGAGAATCCGACCGCTGAGGTTCGTGACCGTTCCAACGGCCGGCGTGATGGAGTTGTTGATGATCAGGAGATCATTGTCCACGTCGAGCGGAAGGCGATCGGGATAGAACGGACCCAGCGTCAACGGCGGAGTCGCAATGAGCTGTTCAGCAAAAGCTCCGGGCACGCTGTAGAAAGCAGATGCCAGTGCGATGGTGGAGATAAATTCGCGTCGAGTGGATTTCATGATCAGACCCTCCGTTTCTATCGGTCTTCACTATTGGACACGAAGTGATCTCCACGCGCTGTTAAATCATGTAAACGAAATCTCGGTGATGACATGGAGATTTTCGCGATCCTGTAATTCCCAGACGTCCGCATGATCTGCATGCTGTTGCGGCGCGATATGATCGGACATGCGCTGCAAAACGCGTTTTCGATAGCGAAGCGAACACTGCGGTTGAAACAGGTCGACAATTCCTCCTGAGCCAGGCCGCTCCGGCGACTGATTCGAAGGTGTCGCGGATTCCGAATCTTCCGGTGCCTTGGAGAACGAACACGATGCGAAGATTTCTGGGGCTGCCGCACGCCGCTACTGAAGTGATGAAGTGGTATCCAGTCTAGACTATATGTCCTTCCGGACTGCCGTAACGATTCGAAGGTGACGCATCACACGCGTGGCATGGCCGATCTCCGCCGAAAGTTCAGATCCAATGTCTGAAACGCCGCGGTCCCAGAATGGATTAAACCCGTAGCCGTCGAGCAGCTTCTTCATCTGATTCGGCGTAAACACCGAACGAATCGGCTCTCCCAAACGCCGGACGATCACCGCGAGGAGCAGGAGCATCCACGCAGGCTGGTGGTACGCCACGATCAATTTGCTGTCAGGAGCCGACCGAGCTTCGACAGTGCGCAGGGTCGTTTCAATCTCATCTCGATTGAGGTACATCACGACGCCTTCCCAAATCCACGTCGTCGGCAGCAGGGGATTATGACCAAAGGCTTCCAGAGCCTGGGCCAAATTGCCGATCCTGAAATCCAGAGGTACGAAGCGGACTTCGCCGGCCTTTCGACTGAGCGTAGCGACGCGCTCGCGTTTCTGTTCCTGGGAGTCCGGATGATCGACCTCGAACACGACGGCCTTCACAAGCTCGCGCATTCGCCACGCCCGCCCATCCAGGCCAGCGCCCAGAATGACAACCTGAGGAGATGCCGTACTGCGCAGTTCCGTATCAATCGCCACAGTTCGCGCCACCATCATTTGAGACTCTCGTGTCAGGTGCTCGTAACGGAACCGCGAACGCCATTCCTTGGGGCACACTCCTCGGCGAACCCAGTCGACTTCCGCTTGCTGCCGTGCGGACAACAACGTCATCGCTGTGGGATCACTGAAGGCAGCAACGGCAGTCCGCCCGTGCGCAATGGCGCGCCCCATGCATACGATTGCTGCTGTCTCACTTGCTCTTCCTGGTTTCACGCGGATCAGTGTGCATCAACCGATATGGAGCATCCAACTTTCTTCGGCGATGTGTCGTCGCTATTCTCACCTTCTATTGTGCTTCTCCATCGGGAGGATTTTCATGAACGCTTCGACGGCATGGATCTTGCCGTCATAACCTTGAACGTCTCCCATACCGTGTGCTGATCTCCGCCACGCTGCAAACGGGTGGGCGCCATCAACTGGCCGTTTTCGTAGTGCCGACGGTCGAAAGCTGCTCGGAGCGCCGGCAACCACGAGTGTCGGGGGCGGATTTGGACTTCGAACTGCAAATCGAACGGGAGAAGGAGGACTGTCATGGCAACTTGTGAAGTGTGCGGAAACAACTACGACAAATCGTTTGAAGTGACCCTTGCAGACGAAACCCACGTGTTCGACAGTTTCGAGTGCGCGATATACCGGCTGGCGCCAACTTGCAACCACTGCAGCTGCCGGATCATCGGACATGGTACGGAAAACGCACAAGGAGTTCTGTTTTGTTCCGCCCATTGTGCAACGCAGGAAGGCGTTGCCGGACTGCGGGATCGCATCGTGAGCGGGACCTGAACTCACAGAGGCGTGTTACGTTCTTTAAGAATTTCCTGAGCAATCTCGGAAATCTCCTTGGAATTGCCGCGCAACGGGGCCATCCGTATCCCCGGCAGTTTGCTTCGGAGTGAGGTCATTATCGTGGCGTGTTGTGGTACTGGGGGTGCATTGAGCTATGACTTCCCAGCCAGTGGGTGAGCCGGTGGAATTCAGAAATCTCCGATCCACCGCACCACGACCGCAGCATTTAACTGATTTCAATTTGCCAGAGGATTGTTGGTGGTACTGCCGTTTGCCCACACTTCAGCAATTCTCTGGTTCCTCAGTCGAAGCACAAACAGGTAATCGTTGGATGTAGACTGCGGCGGATTCTTGCCATCCGCCTTCCGTACTGCACTCGATGTGTAGGTAAGAACAATGTAATTGTTTTCGCCGGAAATAAATTTCCAGGTTTGCTTCAAATCCACAACGCTGTTGCGTCCATTAAGGATGAAATCTTCATGCGCTTTCCAGCCTGATAAGTCGAGACCGGGCAGATGATAGACAACAGCAGGGTCTTCAATTGCCTTGAGGTCATCGATACTTCCTGTCTTCCAGGCTTGATTTTCCGCGGCGATAAACCGGTCCGCAAACTCTTGCGGAGAAATCCCGCGACCACACGCGGCGGGAAGCAAAACTGTCAGCACGGCGACTCGAGGCAATATTCTGAAATTCATGGCACCGAGAGTACGAAGCCTTCCGCATGGCCGCAAATCAACAGTTTTGATCTCGTCATAAGCGGGCTGGTTATCTGAATTTCTTTGACGCGACATCGCTGAAGGAGGAGCGTCGACGATCGTGGTTCGAAGCAGCATGTTGGGGCGCCCCTGCGCAACTTACGTTGCGGCGTTCCTCAGATTCCGCGCCACGGTGCATGGGTCCGATATGGACGGTTCCAGCCATCCCTCACACCATTCCGCACCTTGCAAAGTCTGGCTGAATTACCTACCCTTAGCCCACCGCTGCCCACCCATCCAGGGCATCAAGACAGGGGAAAATAATGCGTACACCGATGCATCGCTTCAAGTATACAAAGCTCACGAAGGAGCAGATTGGCACCAAGCTGAAGATGGCTGAAGGCGGACCTTTGAGCGCTTCGACTTTCTCGAACGTACTGAATGGCAAGACGCTGAAGATCGTCACCCAGGGCGGCCCGACCCTGGAGTACAAGTTCGCAGCAAACAGGCGCCTGACACTCACCGAAGGTGGCAAGCAGGTAACTTCCGGGTACGGCGAGTTGACCCTGAATCAGATGGTCTTCTTTTCACACCTGATTCCCGGCGAGCAGAAGGGCTACAACGTGTTCATTGACCAGAAAACCAATCTGGCAACGGTGTTCGAGGTGTGGACGTCCAGCGGTATCAAGCAGGGTACCGGCGCCAACGAGTTCACGCTCGATGATCGCGAGGTCCAGCGGCAGATCTATTTCGGATATGTCGATAATGGGCAGAAGGCTCCGGAGAAGCTTCATCACTACACGAACCGGATGATGGGCAAAGGGATCCATTGGAAACAGGATACCGGCATCGAAACAATCGAGCTCTATGCGTCTGTGGCCAATACCAACTTCATCGAATTGACCCGGCATATCGACGATCTGAGTTACGTGTCCACTTCAGATTACGTGCTCGTCGATGACCGGACCGTTATCTACAATCGGACCGAATGCGAGTTCTCCGGCATCCACACGTGCTTTGTGGTCGATCTGTACGGTGTCAAACAGGTGGGCGTACGTTTCGGCTTCAACGACAAGGATGAGCTCGAATACTACATGTTCCACGGCGATGGCGAGATCGTCGGGCAGCTGGCCTATCTGGAGAACTTCGATGACCATGGTCTCAGGCCCATGTTTGCTCCAGCGCCGCGGCCCGCAACAGCCGGAGGCCCGGCTCCTGCTGCAGATCTGCCACAGAAGGGAGCGCGTACCACGTATCGTCCCGTCAGGACGTTCCCGCACATGACGGACGAAGAAGTGCATCAGGCCGCACTTCAACGGACATCTGCTTTTGGCGCGGGTGGGGACCAGCAATCGCCTCCGCAGGCCCAGGCCACTGGCAACAACCTGCCGTTCTCCGACATCCTGGTCGGCAAAGAATTCACGCTTCGCTTCGACAACGGCGGCCCTGTCCGCGACTACCGCATCAAAGAGATGTTCAAGCTGCAGTACCGCGATCACAGCGACAATGTCTGGCACGATGCCGATTACCGCGCTTATGAAGGCGACGACAACCTCGCCTGGTTCAGTCATATGATCGCGGACAGCAAACCGCGCGCCAGCGTGCAGGTCGCAGTGGACTTCACCAACGGGCTCGCAACCAGCATCGAGTCCCACATGGGCACCGCGTATTACGGAAACGAGACCAGCTATCGTGCCATTTTCGGCGTGGCGGAAATGACCGGTCTGGAAGCGCCGCTGTATGTACGCCATCAATTGACCGATGAACTGGTCGGCCAGGCGTTCTCGTGGTCGTATTCCGACCAGACCACTTCCATGCACATCTATTCCTCACCGCATTCCATGTCGTGGGTGATCTTCACAGGTGCACAGGCTTTGGGAGCGGAATGGTGCTCGCCATGCATCTACGTCAAGCTGCGCCCGGGTGTCTACATTTTCTGCCAGAACGAAGAAGCCTGTAACGGCGCGCAAATGATCGAGCTGCTCAACACCAAGGCCTCCCATGATTGCGGATTCACATACAACGGCGGTGCCAGAGGCGTCAGCCTGGGGGTGACCGGTGCGATCGGTCGTCATATCGGCAAGTTTGACATCGTGAATCTGTATGGTCCGAAGAGGAGGAACGCATGAAGAACATCCTCCGTCGATCGTTTATCTGGAAAGTAGGAACCGCCGCCTCGGCGGCGCTGGTGTCGACGACCGGTTTGAGCATCGCCAAAGCAGACACTGGCACGACGAGTAACCTGCCACTGCAGGCAGCGTTGCTGGAAGAGGAGAAAGTATTGCGGAAATTTCATCAGGCCTTCGAACAGGCGATAAACAATGGCAGGTACGAAGAAGTCATCGGGATGTTTGCCCATGACAGCGAGGAAAGAGACACCGCTGAAGGCGGTGGTGTGCGGGTCGTCTTCAATGGCGGCGTCTTCAAGGTGCACACCGGTGGAATTCGCCGCCTCTATCGCGAGCGTTTTCCGGCGGGAAAAATCGGCCGCAGGATGGAACCCGCGCCAGGCTTCGAGTTGACGGACGACCAGCAACACGACAGCGTGGAAGTGTCTTCGGATCTTCGGTCCGCAAAGGCCGTGTTCCCCTATTCGATCCAGGTGGGCATGCCCTTCCAAACCGAGTCTTCACTCGCCGCCATGGCCCGACTGCATGGCGAAGGGGTGCGGTTATGGTGGGAAGGCGGCGTCTACCACATCGATTATCGGAAAGATGCAGACGGCCGCTGGAAGATCCGCCGTCTCGAATACGACACGCTTTCCCGGGCTGACTATCGTGCGGGCAAAAGCTATGCGCAGCCGATATTCGTGTCGCGACTTGTCGCGTGCTTTCCGGCGGATCCCCACGGTCCCGACGAGTTGGTATAAGTCCCACACTTTGATGAGGATTTCCGGTGCCCTAACTAAATTTTTCGCGCATCCAGCGTTCCATTGCTTCGGCTGCAGCGATCAGAGGAACGTCGCCCTGCTTTCCCACTTTGAGTGAGTGATCTCCTTTCTCTGTCCAGATCAAGGTGGCGCGGCTACCCAATTTATTTGCGACCTGCTCAAGAAGAGCACGTTCTGCAAACGGATCGGCGGTACCGCTGAGAAAAAGCATGGGCAGCTGGATTTCAAAGAGATGCGCATCCCTTCGCTGGTCCGGCTTGCCTGGTGGATGCAGAGGATAACCGAGAAAGGCGAGACCCGAAACGTCCGGTGTGTTTGCCGCGATGTAGGAAGCGACTCTACCACCCATCGATTTCCCGCCAATAACGATCGATTCAGGGTGATGCTTTTGCATCACCTCCTGAACGACACTCCGATACAGAGCCTGCATTTTCGGCTGGGGATCGGGAAAGGATCGTTTTGCCTCCATGTATTCAAAATTGAATTGAACGGACAGAAACCCTCGGCGAGCCATTTCGTTGTGGAAAAACTTCATGAATGGAGAGTCCATTCCTTGCCCGGCGCCATGCGCCAGCACAATTGCAATTTTCCGGTCCCACGATTTCGGACGAATTGCGAGAAATGAGGGGACAGTCCCCTCGTTCCCCAATTTCCTGGAAATGAGGGAACGAGGGGACTGTCCCCTCATTTCCATTTCTGTGCTGCAGAGGGCTTCGTTCGGAATTCGCGGAAGCCGATACTGCCAACTATTGCGTGATGAATTGTAATCGAACATTTGTAACTTCTTTGTCGGCGACGACAACATTTATCGCAGTCGATGCAACTCTCGAGGCACTGCACCCCCTGCAGGTCCGGAGCACCATCGCCTGATAGGGTCCGGAGGAAACGTTTCTGATTTCAAACGAGCCGTCGGCAGCAACGTCAGCGCTAAAGATCCGACCCGAAGGGCGAAGGTTTTCGATCAGCGACACGCGAAGGAGTTCATCAGGCTTAAGGCCGGTGATGCCGGTTACCAATCCTGTGACTTTCCGAAGTGAAGGGTCCTGCCTCGAGTTGGCGAGCAGATTGGGCTCCACGGTACCTCTTAGAACTTCGGAGAAATTCGTTGGCGCCTTGTTGGCCTTATAAAGATCCACAAGCTCGGAAATCGGCGACATCATGGTGACGACAGGACCCATATCGAGCGTGTACCAGGGCACAGATGGTATTGAGGGCCGCGGCGACCAGCGGATAAGCATGCTCGTGGCATCGATGGGCAGAGCTGAAAGGTTCGACTGAAACGCCTTCATTGTTGGCCCGTTCAGGTAATTCTCCACGTTCGAAATGTAGAACGCAGTTACGGTCGAATTACGCTGCTTGAGGTATTCCGCGACGCGGCGGATGGCAGCCGAACCCGCGAAGTCTCCGACGAGAGGGATGATGAGATTTTTGCGATGCAATTCCCGTATATATCGATACGCTGCTTCCGAGGAGAGAAAGCTCCACGATTGTCCATTCTTGTCGGTCGCCGTCATCAGATCCGTGAACGTGACCGGAATACCTCCAGGCGAACCCGGACTCGCATATTCGGCGGTAATCGAAAGACCTCCGCGGTTAAAAGTTTCCTGAATGAAGGAAATTCGCGCAACGTCAGCGTCGCTCAGTTTGTAGCCATGTCTTGCGAGCACGCCTTTGACGGCTTCGATATTTTTTTCCAGTCCCTCGCCTGGGGCGGAGCTGAATGCTGCCATCAGCGCCTTCGCGCTTGCATTGGTGTCGAGGCCCGCAGGACGGCGTCTCGAAAACAAATTGGCGACGAAGTCCGCCCGATCGGCTGACAATTCGAAGAGCGCTTTATGCAGGAGGATAGTGAGCATGTTCTGCTGGCGGATATCGATGATGAACCCGATCTTCGATTGCAAAGCCCACATGTACGTGAAGTTCTGCTCCGGTCCGACGCCAAGATAAACACCGCCCGGTTTGGTGAGCCGCTTCAGCGGCGGAATAACATCCTGAATGCTTGCTTCATTCGAAATCCAGTTATCGCCGGTATAGGGTCCCTGAGGTTCTGAGAAATCGGTGACCATGCGCCAGAATTCCTGATCGGTAATCTGATCGGGCAAACCGCCAGACTGTCCAAGCTGAAACGAAAAGGCACCGCCCACCAGTACGCAAAGGACGACGGTGACAACCGTGAATTTGAAATGGACACGAACGTCGACGTTCATGTGGGACCTCCGAATCAAATGTGTTGATCGGCCTGTGGTTTGAATTTGCGCTTAAGCATAGGCGGGATAAGGGCTCCCGGCAATGAACATTCCATCGAACTGTCGCATAATCCCGTGGAAAGCCTGAGCTGGAGAGGCACCGTTATCGCATTGCCGGCGCAGCGTCAGTTAAACCGCAGCAGGAATCGCCAGCTCCAGGAACTCCTCGATAGTTTTCGATTTCAAATCCTCGCCCGAGCGAAGGCGCACAGCGACGGCATTTCCTTCCTGTTCCCGATCCCCCACGACCAGCATGAACGGAATTTTCTGCATCTGCGCCTTACGGATCTTGGCGTTCATTCGGTCTTCGGTCTGGTCGAGGTCCACACGCATGCCGGCCTTTTTCAGCCGCGCCTGCACTTCCATGCAGTAATTCACATGCCTGTCCGAAATAGGAATGAGCACGGCCTGGACCGGACTCAACCACACCGGGAGAGCGCCACCATGATGTTCCAGCAGCACACCGAAGAATCGTTCCATGCTTCCGAGAAGCGCCCGATGAATCATGAACGGACGATGCTGTGCGCCATCTGCTCCGACGTAGGTGAGGTTGAATCTTTCCGCCATGTTGAAATCAAATTGAACCGTGCTGAGCTGCCACGGCCTGCCGATCGCGTCTTTCACGACCAGATCAATCTTAGGTCCATAGAAGGCGCCGTCTCCGGCATTCAAATGGTAGGGAATGCCGGACTTTTTCAGTGTGTTTTCCAAAGCCGCTTCCGCGATATCCCAGTCTTCCTCACGCCCGACACGTTTGGCCGGCCGCGTACTGAGAAACAGTTCGAAGGTCTCAAAACCAAAAGCACGCAGAATATCGAGACTGAATTGCAGCACCCTGTCGATTTCCGCGGGCATCTGTTCCGGCGTGCAGAACAGATGTGCGTCGTCCTGCGTAAATCCGCGCACGCGAGTCAGACCGTGCAAAACGCCGCTTTTTTCAAAACGGTAAACCGTGCCCCATTCGGCCAGACGCATGGGCAGTTCGCGGTACGATCGAACCCCGTTACCGAAAATGTTGCAATGAAACGGACAGTTCATCGGCTTGAGGTAGTACTCCTGTTCGTCGATTTTTATCGGCGCATACATGTTTTCTGCGTAGAAGCCAAGATGGCCGCTGGTTTCCCACAGCGTTGCGCGTCCGATGTGCGGCGTATACACAAGGTCGTATCCCGCTTCGAGATGTTTCTTTTTGCAGTAATCCTCTGCAAGATGACGAATCAATCCTCCCTTTGGGTGCCACAGGATCAATCCCGCGCCGACGGTGTCCGGCTGAATACTGAACAGATCCAGATCCTGCCCCAGCCTGCGGTGGTCGCGCTTCTTCGCCTCTTCAAGGCGCATGAAATAATCCGCCAGTTCCTTCTTCGTATCGAATGCCACGCCGTACACGCGTTGCATCTGCGCTCTTGCCTGATCGCCACGCCAGTAGGCGCCCGAGACTCGGGTCAGCTTGAAGCTTCCCGGCTGGATTTCTTTCGTACTGGTCACATGAGGACCACGGCACAGGTCTGTAAAGTTTCCCGTCTTGTAGAGACTGATTTCACTAACGCTGTCGCCCACAAGATTGGCGTCGTTCAGTTCCGAAGCGATCGTTGTCCCGCGAGTCTTGAGGTCGTTCAGCAGCTCCACCTTGAAATCCTGATTCATCTCTTTGAACACCGCTACGGCTTCGTCGGTCGGCATTTCAGTCCGTTCGAACCGGAGCCCCTGCTTGACCTTCTCCGTCATGCGTTTTTCAATCGCCTCGAGATCTTCAGGCGTCAATGTCCGCGAGAGCATGACGTCATAGTAGAAACCGTCTTCAATCACGGGTCCCACTCCAAACTTTGCTTCCGGGAATAATTCCTGAATGCTGGCCGCCATCAGATGGGCCAGGGAGTGACGTTTGGTATCCAGTGCTTCGTTTTTAGACATAGTTTTGGTTTATTGCGGATTTCGAGTTACGTATTGTGGATTTCCCCCTTTCGGGGGTCACGTGAAAAGTAATTGAGCCTGCGTTTCGATGCCAAGCAACTGCTGTTTGAGGTGGAGTCCACCGGCATAGCCGGTCAAGGAACCGTTCGAACCGACAACACGATGACATGGTATGACAATAGCGAGCGGGTTTTCGTGGTTGGCCATGCCAACGGCCCTGGCTGCTCCGGGTTTGCCGAGCAGGCGAGCGATATCGATGTAGGAACAAGTGGAACCGTAGGGAACTTTCTGCAATTCGTGCCAAACCGCCATTTGAAATGGCGTCCCTGAAACATCCAGGGGCAGGTTGAATTGCGTACGTTTTCCGTCGAAGTACTCTCGAAGTTGTTCACGGGCTTCACGATTGGCCGCATCGTCGATGACCCCATCGGAAGGCACCTTGAGTCCAAACTGGACCGACACCAGCCCCCGCGCGGAGGATGCCAGGGTCAGAGAACCCAGCGGTGACTCCATGATTGAATACCAGACGGCGTTAACCATGGGAGGTAGATTAACCCAACCCCATCCGTAAAGGTGTGATTGAAATCACTCCCATTATTTTGTTAAGGTTGTCGTTTGTCTTTTGCGGAATTTTTCAGGAGGTCCAAACCATCGACAAAAACATAAGGGTGAACCATCGAATCCGAGCGAAGGAGATTCGCGTTATCGATGATAACAACGAACAGCTTGGAGTTTTAACACCTCCTCAGGCAATGAAGATTGCCGAAGAACGTGGATTGGACCTGGTGGAAGTCGCACCCACTGCAAACCCTCCGGTTTGCAGAATCATGGATTACGGCAAGTACCTCTACCAGCAGAACAAAAAAGAACACGAAGCGAGGAAGCATCAAAAGAACATCACGGTCAAGGAAGTGAAGTTCCGACCGAATACGGATGAGCACGATTACGTATTCAAAAAGAATCACATCATCCGCTTCCTGACGCAGGGGGACAAAGTGAAGGCGGCTGTTTTCTTCCGGGGCCGTGAAATCGTGCACCAGAGTATCGGGCGGGCGATCATCGATCGATTAATCGAAGAACTGGCGGAAGTTGGAGCAGTCGAGGCCAGACCGAAAATGGAAGGCCCGAATTTGATCGCGATCTTTGCTCCCAAAAAAGTATAGCGACAAGAGAATCAAAATGAATCAGAAGTTGAAAACACACAAAGGCGCAGCCAAGCGCTTCAAAGTAACAGGAACCGGGAAAATCATTCGTCACCATTCGTTCGCCCGGCATATCCTGACGTCGAAATCAGCCAAACGAAAACGAAAACTGGGCAAATCCATAGTCATAACGGACGCCGATACGCCAGCCGTGCGTAAGATGCTGCCCTATGCGTAGTTCCATGAGCGGAGCGAATGCGAGCCCGATAGGGCGAAGCCATCAGAATTAGAGAAGGAGTTCACCGTGCCTCGAGTCAAACGTGGAACAAAACGCCACGACCGCCGCAAAAAAATTCTCAAGCTTGCGAAGGGTTACTACCTCAATAAGAGCAAGCTCTATAAGTTCGCCAAAGAGTCTGTCGACAAGGCGCTCGTTTATGCCTACAGGGATCGAAAGTCCCGCAAGCGGGATTTTCGCAAGCTGTGGATTATCCGCATCGGCGCCGCTGCCCGGCAGAATGGCCTCAACTACAATCAGTTGATTCACGGGTTGAAGGCTGCAGGAGTGGAACTGGATCGCAAGATGCTCGCAGATATCGCGCTGCAGGATCCGGCCGCTTTCACGAATCTGGCGGAAACCGCGAAAAAGGCCGTTGCCGCCTAAGGTCAATAGACAATGGAACCTGGGTTTAAAAAATGTCGTCGAGTGATGGGATCGGTCAGCTTCGTTCCATTGAAGACCAGTTCGACCGCGAATGCGCGTCAGTGTCTGACCTGCGCTCACTCGAAGACATTCGAAATCGATACCTGTCCCGCAAGTCTGGCCTTCTAACCACACAACTTCAGAACCTGCGCAATATCCCCGCCACCGAACGCGCGGCGTTCGGTCAGGCCGCCAATCAGGTCAAAGGGAAAATCGAGTCCGCGCTTGAACAATTGGAAGCGCGCTTATCCACCGCGGAGAAAAATGCCGCTCTGGAGCGCGAACGACTGGATGTCACGCTCCCCGGGAATCACAGGCGATTGGGCCACCAGCACCCCCTCACGAAAGTCCGCCGCGAGATCGAAGAGATTTTCGTCGCGATGGGTTACGCGGTCGAAGATGGCCCCGAAGTCGAAACGACGTACTACAACTTCGAAGCGCTCAATATTCCGGCCAGCCATCCCGCGCGCGATCCGAAAGACACGTTTTACGTCTCCGACGACGTCGTGCTTCGAACGCATACGTCCCCGGTGCAGATACGCACGATGGAAAAAATGAAACCACCGGTTCGGATCATCTGTCCGGGCAGGGTGTATCGGCGCGACGCTGCCGACGCGACGCATACCCCCATGTTTCATCAGGTCGAAGGATTGTTCGTAGATGAGGGCGTCACGTTTTCAGACCTGAAGGGGACGTTGGAGCGCTTCCACAAACAGTTTTTCGGCGAGAAAACCGAGACTCGCTTCAGACCCAGCTTTTTCCCATTCACCGAACCCAGCGCGGAAGTCGATTTGTCCTGCATCTTTTGCGACCGGTCGGGTTGCCGCGTGTGCAAGCAGACCGGATGGATTGAAGTGATGGGTGCAGGCATGGTGAATCCGAAAGTGCTCTCGTTTGTCGATTACGATCCGGAGAAGTACGCCGGTTTCGCCTTCGGCCTGGGAATCGAAAGGTATCACATGCTGAAGTACGGCATCGGAGACATACAGCTGTACTACCAGAATGATTTTCGGTTTCTGGAACAGTTTTGAGAAGAAGGATGGAAATTCGATCGAAAGAG